>Ga0113563_10000781_pt1 | contig 16551 bp, 11 predicted proteins | sample Mud3Dept3metaG_FD_80117 | JGI IMG/M metagenome (GOLD analysis project Ga0113563, IMG submission 80117) | Freshwater wetland microbial communities from Ohio, USA, analyzing the effect of biotic and abiotic controls - Mud 3 Core 4 Depth 3... | ecosystem: Environmental > Aquatic > Freshwater >...
CAGCCCCAGCGGGGGATGTTGTACGTGTCGTTCGCGTCGGCGGCGGTCCACCGGCGGAGCGGATCAGACGAGATGAGTGCCTTCGCGCGAGCCATGATTGATCACGTGGTTACGCATATTCGCCCCTCGGCGCAATGGGGATCGTGCCCTACGGCGTGCGGAGCTGATCGTCGAGGACAGCGCAGCTCGCGACGACGCCACCGTGACAGGCGCGCTCGTACAAGGCGCGAGCGCCCGCTTCGTCCTTGGCGCCGCCCTCACCGCGCAGCTTGAGCGCGGCGAGGTTGACGCAGGCCTCGAGCGTGCCCGCGCCGCACGCCTTGTCGTAGTGCTCTCTCGCGCGCGCGAGGTCGCGCGGGACCCCGTCGCCGCGCTCGGTCGCGAGCCCGAGGTGATAGCAATCCTTCGCCGAGATCCCGCACGCCCTGGCGAACAGCGCCGCGCCGCGCACCGGATCGAGCGCGACAGCTCGCCCTCGGATCAGCGCCACGCCCTGCTCGGTACAGCCGAGCGCATCGTCGGCCTCGCAGCCCTGCGCGAACAGCTCGTACGCGCGCTTCGGGTCGGCGGGCACGCCGTTGCCGTCGCGGTACGAGATCGCGAGGTTCGAGCACGCGAGCCCGAACCCGCCGGTGCACGCCGTGGCCAGCAGGGCATTGCCGCGCGCGACGTCGACGGTGACACCGGTGCCCTCGATGTACGCGAGCCCGACGTTGCCGCAGCACAGCGCCATCCCGAGCTCGCAACCGCGCTCGAACCGGACGAGCGCACGCGCCCAGTCCTTGGGACCGGCGCGGCCATCGCGCCAGATCGCGCCCGCGTTGAAGCACGCCTTCGCACTCCCGAGCGCACAGCCATGGCCCCACGCGACCAGCGCCCCGCCGAGGTCGCCGGCCTCGTCGAGATCGTGGCCGACCTCGTCGCACGCGTCCGCGGTCGCGCACGGTTCGACTGCGGGGGGACGCGCTCGATCCGCACATCCGGTGAGCGCGAGCGCGAGCAGCGTCACCCGGAGCACGCACGGAGCGTACCTCAGGCCGCGAGGAACGGGCTCCGGCTGCCTGAATGAGGAGGGCAGGGCGGCTATGTCGCATCAAGGGTTGCGGGCCCCAGCGATTTGGATAGATTCCCCCGTCCACCATGGGTCACGAGGTCGAAAAGGGCAGTCCTGGCGCGAGCATCATCGCGGATGAGGAGCGCCTGTTCGGCCAGGTCCAGGCCCGGGTGGCCATGGGGGACGAGGACGAGCGTCCCAAGATCGGGGCGGGGGATCTCGATGCCGATCTGCTCTCCCTCCGCGATCAGATCGCCGAGGCGCGGCCGGAGGACCTCCCTCCCTTGATCGAGCAGATGACGCGGCTCGCAGCGCTCGCCTCCCGGCTCGGTGGGGGCGTGTCGCTGCCGATCGACATCGCGTCGCCGTACTTCGCGCACATGCGGCTCAAGGAGCACGGCCAGAGCAGGGACGTGATGATCGGGAAGCGCGGCTTCATCGATCGCAAGTCCAACGTGCAGATCGTCGACTGGCGCAACGCGCCGGTGTCGCGGATCTACTACCGCTACGAAGAGGGCGACGACTACGAGGAAGAGATCGCCGGGCGTCGCGTCGAGGGCATGGTCGAGGCGCGCCGCAACGTCTCGATCGCGCGCGGCAACCTGCGCCGGATCGGCGCGCCGCAGGGCACGTACCTCAAGGATGCGCGGGGCGCATGGGTGCAGGCCGTCGGCCAGATCGCCCCCGTGCTCCATGGCGGGATGGGCAAGGCCGCGCGTCCGGTCGCCCCACCGCGCGACAAGGGTAAGCTCGGCATCCACCACGGCACCTCGCGCGCCGACAAGGCGCTCCCCGAGATCGCCGCGCTGATCGACAAGGAGCAGTTCGAGCTGATCACGCAGCCGGGCAGCGGCATCGTCGTGATCCAGGGCGGCGCCGGCTCCGGCAAGACCACCGTCGCGCTGCACCGGATCGCGTACCTGAACTTCCAGGACCCGCGCCGGTTCCGGGCGCAGAACACGCTGTTCGTCGTGCCGTCGCTGGCGCTCGTCCGCTATGTCGCCGGCGTGCTGCCGTCCCTCGGCGTGTCGGGCGTCCCGGTCGTGACGTACACGGGCTGGGCGCGCTCGATGCGGATGCGCTGCCTCCCCGACGCGCCGACCAAGTACAACGCCGATCCGCCCGAGCACGTCTCGCGCGTGAAGAAGCACCCGCGCCTGATCGCGATGCTCGTCACGGCCGTCGAGAAGCAGGCCGCTGAGATCGGCGGCCTGCTCGCGGAGCTGTACGCCCCGGCGCTCGACGAGTGGAACCGCCTGAGCAAGCGGCCGATCGTGCCGCGCCTGTCGGGGCTCAACAGCTGGGTCAAGAAGGCCGAGCTCGAACCTAGTGTCCGCGTCTCCGTCGAGGGCTTCGTCAAGCGCTGGAAGAAGCGGGCGGACGACGTCGTCCTCGACTGGGCCGAGATGTTCACCGATCCCGTCGTGCTCAACGAGGGGTTCGCCGGCACCGACGTCACGGCCAGGGACGTCGCGCGTGTCGTCGACTGGATGAAGCACCAGCTCGCGAAGCCGCAGAAGGCGCCGGTCGACGAGGAGGGCAACCCGATCCTCGACGCGGAAGGGCAAGCGCTCGATCAAGATGACGACGATCCGGCGGGCAAGTTCGACGACGAGGACGATCCGATCCTGCTGTGCCTGCTCCAGCTCAAGCGCGGTGGCCTCGTGCTGCCGAATGGCGACGAGATCCGTTACGAGCACGTCGCGATCGACGAGGCGCAGGACCGCTCGGCCCTCGAGGTCAAGGTCCTCGTCGACGCCGTGCACGCGCCCGATGGCGACGGGGCGAAGCGCTCGGTCACGATCGCCGGTGACACCGCGCAGCGCCTCGTGTTCGACAACAACTTCTCGGGGTGGGCCGGACTGCTCCAGGCCATCTCGGGGCCTTCGTCCCCGGGGGGCCAGCCCGCGATCGTCCGGCCGCTCAAGCTGTCGTATCGCTCGACCGCCGAGGTCATGCAGCTCGCGCGCGAGATCCTGGGCCCCGACCTCGCACCCGAGGAGCCCCTCGCGGCGCGCCCGGGCGAGCCGGTCGAGCTCCACGAGTTCGGCGATCTCGGCGAGGCGGTCGCGTTCCTCAGCGATGCGCTGCGCAACCTGATGGCGCGCGAGCCCACCGCGTCGTGCGCCGTGATCTCGCGTCACCCCGAGCAGGCCGACGCGTACTACGAGGGCCTCAAGCGCGCCGAGGTCCCCGCGCTGCGCCGCGTCCGCCGCGACGAGTTCAACTTCCAGCCCGGCATCGATGTCACCGACGTGACGGCGGTCAAGGGCCTCGAGTTCGACTACGTCGTCATGGTCGACGTCAACGCGGCGAGCTACCCGGACCAGCCCTGGGCGCGCCACCTCCTCCACATCGGCGTCACCCGCGCCGCGCACCAGCTGTGGATGGTCTCGACCGGCGAGCCGAGCATCCTCGTGCCGAAGTCCTTGCGCGACGGTGGCCGGATGACCGTCGGCTGATCACTTCGACGTGTCGACGAGCGCGGAGACCGATGGCGGCCGACCGGTCAGCGTCGAGAGGAACTCGATCAGGTCGAGCTTGTCCTGGGGCGAGAGCCCGAGGGGCACCATGCGCGGATCCTTCGTGACGCCCACCGCGACGGCATCGCCGCCACGATCGTAGAAGTCGATCACCTCGGCGAGCGTGGCGAGCTGGCCGGAGTGCATGAACGGGCCGGTCTCGGCGACGTTACGCAAGCTCTTGGTCCGGAACGTCCCCTTCTGGCCGTCGTCCTGGACGAGGCCGGTGAGGCGGCCGGTCGTGGTGTCGTCGCTGAACACGCCGTTCGTGTTGAACGGGCTCGCGAGCAGACCCGGAACGTCGGCGTGGCGGCCGAGGTCGACGGCGGGGACGCGCGTCCCCGTCTGGAGCACGCCGATCGCGTGGAACGTGCTGTCCGCGAAGTTCGTCCCCCCGTGGCAGCTGACGCACCCCTTCGCGAGGAACAGCTTGAGGCCTCGCACGGCGGACACGCCGAGCGCTGCGCGATCGCCGGCGACGAACCGGTCGAACGGCGCGTCGGGACTCACGAGCAGGCGGACGTACGCGGCGATCGCCTTGCCATAGTTCGCGAAGATCCGGTCGGCGATCAGCTTGTCTGCCGCCACGAGGTTGTCGTACGCGGCCGCGCCGGGCTTGCCGGTCGCGGCGAACACGGTCGTGTCGACGAGGCGTGCGTCGAGCGGCACGGGGAACGCGGCGTCGTACTCGGTGCGGTACTTGTCGTAGAGGAGGTGGGCGATCTGCAGGCGCGAGCTGTTCATGATCTTCGGGTTCTCGGCGACCGCGAGCGGCAGCGCCCACTGCGAATCGAACCGACCGCCCCAGTTGGTCCACGTGTAGTAGCTGGAGTTGACGAGGCCGAGCGCGTTGCGCGTCCCGTAGTCCGTGCCGAGCGAGACGTTGTTTGGCTTGCTCCGGCGATCGTCGAGCGAGCTGCTGCCCACCGCATGACACGCGTGACACGACACCTTGCCGGTCGCGCCGATCGCACCGAGACCTCCGTTCGTCCCATCGTCCGCGACCGCCAGCGCACCCGCGTAGCTCTTGTCGAAGAACAGCATCTGCCCGAGCCGCGCCGCGGCGGCGCTACCGGCATAGGCGTTCGTCGGATCGGAGGGCACGGCGGGCAACGGCGAGAGCGTGTGGATCGCGGCCTCCTCCTGCGCGGTCAACAGCGGCGGCGGGGCGTCGACCGCAGGTGCATCCGCGACCCCGGCGTCGGGAGCTTCGTGATCGTCGCCGCAGGCGAGCAGGGACAGGCAGAGGAGGGCCAAGGTGCGAGGGAGCATGCGGGCCAGCTACAGCACGCCGCGCGCCAGCGAGATCGCGCAGGGTCCGGGTCGCGGTGGCCGGAGGCGGGCAGATCCGGCCGGCAAGACTTGCCTGGGTCGGCAAGGATTGCCGACGCCGACTACCTCGGGTCGTAGGATCCGTCGTAGGGCGTTCCGTCCCACCTATCGTGCGCCGGGGTGATCGAGCGCCGATGCAGGTGGATCGGCTCGATCGCCTTGGTCTCGCCGACGGCGAGCTCGATCACGTCGGACTTGTTGTCGTTGGTCTTCGGCGACCACGCGCCGACCTTGTAACGACCGGGCGGGACGTTCGGGATCTGGTAGGTCCCGTCGCGGACCTCGGCGAAGTAGATCGTCGGCACGACCTTGATCGTCGCGGACATGCTCGCGTGGATGTCGCAGTAGATGTTGAACACGCCGGGCTGGCCGAACGTCTGCGCCTTGCCGCCCTTGCCCGCGGGGTAGCGGCCGTTCTGGAAGCCGAGCCGGCGTGCATCGATCCACGGCGAGAACACGTTGTGCTCGATCGGATCCTTGTTCGGGAACGCGACGGTGGTGCCGACGGGGATCACGAGCACCTTCGGGGCGAACTTCACGTTCTTCTGCGTGATGGCGGCCTGCCGATCCTTGCCGGGCAAGCTCGGAGGCCGGTCCATCAGCTCGAGGTAGACCCAGACGTCTGGCTCGTCGACGCGCTTGGCCTTGTCGAACACCGTCACCGTGCCGGTGATCGTCCCGCCGGCCGGTGCGGGTGCCTGGCCGCTGACGAGCAGCACCACGGAGCACGCGATCAGATAGCGCGCGGCTCGCATCTCAATCCGTCGACACGACGACCGAGGTCGTCAGCACGTTGTTGGGGAACTGCGGCGTGCCGAGCTCGACGTTCGCGGTGTACTCGACCTTGGCGATCATCCGGCTCGTCATCACGAGGTGGACGCCGGCGGTCGCGCGCAGGGCTCGGGTCACGTAGAGGAAGTCGAGGCCGCGCTGGTGGCGTGCGCCGCGCCAGTCGACGCGCGCGTACGGTGTGAGCCATGGTCTCACGCGCTTGCTGGCGAGGACGTACGCCGCCTTGTAGGTCAGACACTGCGCGATCCCACAGTGGGCGACCGGCGATGGCACCATCATCGCGTCCGCGGCGTGCGCCGCTCCGGCGGAGCTGCCCTGCTGCTTGCCCTGCACGAACTCCGCGTAGACATCGACCCCGCGCAGATCGCGGAGCCGGAGATCGAAGCCGTAGTGCCACTGGTGGACGTGTGATGCGGACTGGCCGTCCTGCGGACCGGCGGCACCCGACACGCCGACCTCGAGCCCTTGCCCGACCGGCAGGATCCACTGGAGGTGCGCCGCGGCGGTCGGGACCAGGTGGTAGCCGGTCTGCTCGTCGATCTCGAACCGCTCGTTGAAGTTGTCGCCGTTGGTCAGAGACAGGGCCGCAAGGAGGCGTCCGCGCGTGAGGCGGCCCTGCACACCGAACGGCCGCCCACACGTGTAGCGACACAGCAGCGACGGTGTGACGGTCAGCCGGCGTGGAGCGTCCTGCGCGCGGTACTCGACGCCGAGCACGGAGTCGATCTTGCCGGCCGAGAGTACGAGATCGAGCGTACGGGACGGACGGTAGTCGATGTGCGCGAGCCCGACCTCGGTGAGATCGGCCCCGGGCCGCGGCAGGAACTCGACGAGTCCGGCGATCGAGATCCCGCGGCCGATCGTCCGGCCGATCGCGAGGCCGAGCGCGTTGACGATGAAGCTCGGATTCCCGTCGCTGTTCACCGTATCGGTCGCGATCGCGCGTGCGGCCCCGATGTCGGCCGGCTCCCCGCGGGAGTTGATCGCGGTCGACAGCGGATCGCCGACGAGCACCCAGTCGGCCGGGATGTCGTCGAAGTCCCGGATGTTGCGGTGGCCGACATCGCTGCGCACGCCGGCCCCGTTACCGCCGACGTGGAACCAGCCGACGTCGATGTAGATCGTCAGGAACCGGCGCAGCGGGACCAGCGTGTGGACGGTCTCCGCCAACGTCTCGACGTTTTGCTCGACGAGCTCGGCGTTCCCGGCCCGCTGCTCGAGCGCGTCGATCCGTGCGGCGAGCTCGGCGGGCGTTGGGATGGGGTCGACGGGTTCGGGCGCGGGTTCGGGCGCGGGTTCGGGTGCGACCGCCGTCGGCTCGGGCGCGGGCTCCGGCCAGGCGTGCGCGACGCCGCTCGTTGCCACGATCGTGAGGATCCCGAGTCGGCGCATGGTCACGGCAGGATCGGGCGGGTCGTGAGTGCGGCGGCGATCGGCTCGCCGGTGAGCGTGTGGAGGAACGCGTCGAGCGCGCTCGCGTCGTCGTCGTCGATCTCGAGCGGGATCAGCCGCTGATCCTTGGTCCCCGAGAAGCCGGAGGGGCTCCCGCCCCAGCGATAGAAGTCGATGACGTCGGCGAGCGTCGCGAGCTCGCCGGTGTGCATGTACGGTCCGGTCTCGGCGATCTGGCGGAGCATCGGCGTCCGGAACGCCCCCAGGTCGCGTGCGTCCTGCGAGACTCCGAAGCGGCCGGGGTCCGTTGCCGGCACGTGGAGGCCGCGCTGCGGGACCCCGGTGTTGTAGAAGCACTCGTCGGTCAGGAGCGGGCCGTTGTGACACTCGCTGCACAGGCCGCGTCCGATGAAGACCTGGAGCCCGCGCTTTGCCTCGTCGGGGATCGCCGTGTAGTCCCCCGCGAGGTAGCGGTCGAGAGGCGCGGGGCCCGTGCGCAGCTGGGTCTGGTACGCCGCGAGCGCGCGCGCGGCCCGCTGGTAGAGCTCGTCGTCGCTGCCGGTCGTCGGCCCGAACGCGGTGACCAGCCCCGCGTAGTGCGTGCGCACGACGCTGGCGATGATCGCGTGCGAGCTGTGCAACGCCGCGGGGCTGGTGACCGGGATCTCGAGGACGTCCTCGAGCCGCGACGCCGCGCCGTCCCACGTGAAGGCGGTGAGGTACGCGGAGTTGACGATGCCGATCGTGTTGCGCTTCGTCCACCCGGTCCCGAGCGAGCTCCCGTTCGGCTTCGAGCGCTGATCGACGAACCAGCGCTGCGGATCGTGGCAGCTCGCGCACGCGACCTTGCCGGACTCGCCGAGCGCGCCGAGCGCGCCCTCGCCGTCGGCGATGATCTCGCCCGACAGTCGCGGGTCGAAGAACAGCTGCTGCCCGGCGTCGGCGGAGACGCAGAACCGACACTCCGGGGTCGCGAGCCGATCGATCCGGAACGACTGCGCGAAGTCCCACTCGGCCTGGGTGAACGTGCCGTCGACCAACGGCTCCGCACACGCCGCGACACCACACACACCGAGGAGCACCAGCCCGCGCACGCCACGCCACGCTAACATGCTTGTCCCCCGTGCAGCGCGCGTGCCATCGTGCCCACAGGTCAGGGAAGGCACGGGGGATGCAGTCGTCGCCGCCGAAGGTGCAGGGAGCACGCAGCGCAGACGTGGACGTCGGCGACACGCTCGATGGCGCAGATCGCGTCATCGCGGAGGTGCGTCCGGCCCTGCCCCCAGCGCAGGTCGACGACTATGCCGAGCTGGTGCAGGTCGAGCGCCGTCACTATGTGATCTCGGGTGAGATCGCGAAGGGCGGGATGGGCCGCGTCCTCGCAGCGCGCGATCTTCGGCTCGGGCGGCCGGTGGCGATCAAGGAGCTGCTCCCGGGCAACCGCGACGCGGTCCGCCGGTTCGAGCGCGAGGCGCGGATCACCGCGAGGCTCCAGCACCCCGCGATCATCCATGTCTACGAGGCCGGGGTGTGGCCGGGCGGCGAGCCGTTCTACGCGATGACCAGGGTGTCGGGACGCTCGCTCGACAAGGTGGTCGCCGAGCGCCCGACCCTCGTCGAGCGCATCGGCCTGTTGCCGAACGTGATCGCGGTCGTCGATGCGCTCGCCTACGCCCATAGCCAGGACGTGATTCATCGCGACCTCAAGCCGTCGAACGTCCTCGTCGGGGAGTTCGGCGAGACCGTGGTGATCGACTGGGGGCTCGCCAAGGATCTCGCCGCGCTCGGCGACCCGACGATGTCGCTCCGCATGCCGCCGAGCACGACCGACGAGACCCTATCGGGCTCGGTCGTCGGCACGCCAGCCTACATGCCGCCGGAGCAAGCGCGCGGCGAGCCCCTCGATCACCGCGCCGACGTCTATGCGCTAGGTGCGCTGCTCTATCACGTCCTCGTCGGTGGCTCTCCGTACACCGGCACGACCTCGAAGCAGATCCTCGAGCAGGTCCTCGCGGGTCCGCCGGTCGCGGTCGAGGCGCGCGAGCCGGGGGCACCCGCCGATCTCGTCGCGGTCGTCGCGAAGGCGATGGCGCGCGATCCCGCCGATCGCTACGCCACCGCCGGCGAGCTGGCCACCGATCTCAAGCGCTTCCAGACCGGCCAGCTCGTGGCCGCCCACCACTACACACCGGGTCAGTTGTTCTGGCGCTGGTTGCAGCGCAACCGGCTCGTGATCGGGATCGCGACCGCGGCGCTCGCGGCGCTCGCGACCCTCGGCACGATCACCATCCGCCAGATCGTCGCCGAGAGGGATCGCGCGGAGCTCGAGCAGCACAAGGCCGAGCTGCGGCGCGCGGCCCTGCTCGAGGAGCGTGGCCGGTCGGAGCTGCTCGCCTTGCGCGCGGGCCAGGCGCTGGTCAACCTCGTCGGCGTGGCGGGAGACCGCCCCGATGGCGCCCTCGCGTTCCTGATCGCCGAGGCGATGCGACCGTTCGAGTCCGACCTCGTGACGATGCCCGCCGGCGATGGAAACATCGAGGTCGCGTACCGGCCCGACGGATCGCTGATCGCGACCGCATCGAGGTCCGGGCGGATCGCGCTGTGGAACGGTCGCACCGGCGCGCTCGTCCGCGAGGTCGATCACGGACGGGGAGCGGTGCTCGCGATCGCGTGGGATGCCGCGGGTGAGCGGTTCGCGACCGCCGGAGAGGACCGGGTCGCGCGCGTGTGGACCGCGAGCGGCACGCTCGAGCGCGAGCTCCGCAAGCACGAGCATGCGATCCGCGACGTCGCGTTCAGCGCCGACCATGAACACGTGATCACCGGGAGCGAGGATGGATCCGCGATCGTGTGGACGCTCGCCAACGACGAGACCGTGGTGCTCCGCGAGGCCGAGGAGAGGAGCACGGGGCAGGTCAATTCGACGCGGATCACCCCCGACGGTCAGCGCGCCGTGACCGCGCACACCGATGGGATAGCGAGGGTGTGGGACACGCGGACCGGGAAGCTACAGGTCCTGTTGAAGGGACATCAGGGGCCGGTCCTCGTCGCGCTGTGGGATGACGCCGGTCAGCGGATCATGACCGCGAGCACGGACGGGACCGCGCGGATCTGGGATCCCAAGAAGGGAGAGGAGATGGGGAAGGAGCTGGGGAAGGAGCTCGTCGTCCCCCTGGTCCACGATCGCAACGCGAGCATCGACGCCATCGCCTGGAGCCACGACGGCTCGCGCGTGCTCACCGCCGGGGCCGATCGCTTCGCGCGGGTCTGGGAGCTCCCCGAGCCGCCCGTCGAGGGTGCGATGCCGGAGGCGGCGCGTCTGATCGGGTCGCTGCCGCATACCGACGCCGTCGTCGCCGCGACGTTCTCGGCCGACGATCGATGGATCGCGACGGCGGGACGGGTCGCCCGCGTCTGGGATGCGGCGGGTCAGCCGGTCGCTGCCTTCGAGCATGGCGACGCGGTCGGTTCGGTCGTGTTCAGCGCCGACGGCGCCCAGCTCGTCACCGGGACGCGTGGCGGGACGGCTCGGATCTGGAACCTCCCGCGCGAGCTGTTCCGTGCGCCGATCGAGCTCGATTCGCCGGCCCACGCGATCGCGGTCGCGCCCGACGGCACGGTTGCGGTCGGGGCCGACGACAGCCGCGTCACGATCGTTCGCGGCGGAGCGACGCTTCCCCGGTTGCGCGCGCACTCGGGCAGCGTGTTCGCCGTCGGGTTCTCGCCCGACGGCACGCACCTCGTGACTGCCGGCGAGGACTCGGTTGCGTTCGTCTGGAAGGTCGGCGACAAGACACCGCTGCACTCCCTGCCGCACAGCGACAACAGCGTGACCTACAGCGTCGCGTTCAGCCCCGACGGCTCGCGGATCGCGACCGGTGACAGCGCTGGCGTCCTCCGGCTGTGGACGCTCGATGGGCGGCTCGTGCGGACCGTGGCGAGCGAAGGCAGAGCGCTCCGGTCGGTGGCGTTCGGTCCGCGCGGCGATGTCATCGTCGGTGGGTTCGCGAGCGGCTCGCTCGTCGTGTGGACGAGCGCGGGTGAGCTGCTCGCCCGCCGGCAGACCCGTGGCCCCGTGCGGTCGGTGGCGTTCGACGCGAGCGGCGCGGTACTCGCGGTCGGTGGCGTCGACTACGCCCAGATCTGGCGGTTCGGTGCCGCGCTCGTTCCGAGCCTCGCCCTCGCGATCGAAGGCCCGACCGGCGAGGTCCGCGCGGTCGCGGTGAGCCGCGACGGATCGCGCGTGGTGACCGCGGGCACCGACGGGGTCGCCCAGGTGTGGGACGTCGCGAAGGGCAAGCTGCTCGCGACGCGTGACCCGCAGGCCGGCGCGATCGATGCGATCTCGCTGTCCGCCGACGATGCGACGCTGTGGACGGCTTCGGCGGACGGCACCGCCCGCGTGTGGGACGTCCACGCGGTCTCGAGCAGTATCGATCGCTTGACCACCTTCATCGAGCGCCACGTACCGTGGCGGCTCGGCGAGGATGATGTCGTGCATCCCGTGATCCAGGAGCCGTGATGGAGAGCGTCGATCAGACCAAGAGCCGGCTCGGAGGGCGTGCGAACGAAGAGCACGTGGTCCCGACGACGGCCTACCTGCTCGTCGTCGAGAACGACTCGTCGCGGATCTTCCACCTCCCGCGGTCCGGCGTGGTCGTGATCGGGCGAGGGAACGAGGTCGAGCTCCGGCTCGATCACGCGTCGGTCTCGCGCCGACACGCAACGATCCGGGTCGACGACGGCGTGGTCCGGATCGCCGATCTCGGAAGCCACAACGGGACGCGCGTCAACGGCGAGGCGGTGAGCGAGGCGCGCGTGCTCGCTTCGGGCGACGTCGCGACCGTCGGGGACGTCGTCTGTGTCGTGCACTTCTCCGAGCCCGCGCTCCCGGCGCGCGCGTCGTACGCCGAGACGGCGTGGCGTCGCCGGCTCGCCGAGGAGCTCGAACGCGCCATGACCTATCGCCGCGAGCTCGCCGTGATCGCGGTGCTCGCGCCCCAGCTGGTCGCCTCCTCGCTCGCGCCGGCGTTGCGGATGATCGACGTGATCGGTGACTTCGACGGAGGGCAGCTGCTCCTCCTGCTCCCCGAGGCAGATCGCGAGCTCGCGCGATCGACGGCGGCGCGGGTGCTCGAGAGCGTCCCGGCGGCGCGCCTCGGGGTCGCGGTGTGCCCGGCGGATGCGTGCGACGCGGACACGATCCTGCTCGCGGCTCGCGCGGCGGCGCGGCGAACGGCGCCGGGCACGATCGGCGAGCACGCCGAGTCGGCAACGCGGATCGAGCTCGGAGCGCGACACGTCTGGATCGCGGATCCCGCGATGACGCGGATGTTCGCGCACCTCGAGCGGCTCGCGAGCTCGGAGCTCAACGTGCTGATCACCGGCGAGACCGGTGTCGGCAAGGAGAACGCCGCGTACGCGGTCCACCACTGGTCGAGACGGTCGGGACCGTTCATCGCCGTGAACTGCGCGGCGCTCGGACCGGAGAGCCTGGTCGACAGCGAGCTGTTCGGCCACGACAAGGGCGCGTTCACCGGCGCGACCTCGGCCAAGGCCGGGCTGTTCGAGAGCGCGGCGGGCGGGACGGTGTTCCTCGACGAGGTCGGCGAGCTCCCTCTCTCGATCCAGGCCAAGCTCCTGCGCGCTCTCGAGGTCCGGACGATCACCCGCCTCGGCGAGAGTCGCGAGCGACCGATCGACGTGCGTCTCGTCGCGGCGACGAACCGTTCGCTCGAGGTCGAGGCTGCCGAGGGGCGGTTCCGTCAGGATCTGTACTTCCGTCTCGGCGGTGCCACGGTGATCCTGCCGCCGCTGCGTGATCGGCGGTGCGAGATCCCGCTGCTCGCCCGGCGCTTCCTCGACGAGGCCTGCGCGCGCGCCGGGCGCGAGGCGATGACCATCACCCCCGCCGCGATGCAGGTGCTGTTGACCCACGCGTGGCCCGGCAACGTCCGCGAGCTCAAGAACACGATCGAGTACGTGGTCGCCGCGGCGCCCGACGAGCTCGTCGAGCCGGCGGATCTCCCCGAGCGCCTGGGTGGATCCGGGGCCGGTCTCGCGGTGCCCGTGGTGGCGATCGATCCCCCGAGTGATCCGCCGACGCCGTTTCGACCGATCTCCGAGGAGCTTCGCGACCTCGAGCGCCGACGCATGGCAGAGGCCCTGGCCGCAGCGGGCGGCGTCAAGACGCGCGCCGCGAGCCTGATCGACATGCCGATCCGGACGTTCACGCTCAAGCTCAAGCAGTACCGGCTGTAGCTGCCGGCACGTTCTGCCGGGCGGCAGATCTTGCCCGTTCGTGCTCGTGACGGATCGCCGGGTTGCGCTGGCGCGCTTCCTGCTCGATGCGATCGCATGCGCAACCGGGCTCGCTTCATCCTGTTCGTCGTGATCGCGTCGGGGTGTGCGACCCGAGCACCGAGTAGCACGACGCTGTCGGGCCGCTACGCGTGCGGGGACCTCGAGGTCGTGCGTGATGGCGAGCGGCTGACCTCGCGTGAAGCGTCCATCGAAGGAGCGCTCGTGCCGACGACGATGAGCTGGCGCGACGACCACGGAGATCACTTCGTGAGCTTTCCGACGGCGGTCACCGACGTCGATGCGGTCGAGTACGTGCTTCCGCACGACCCTCGCGCCGATGCGGTCGAGAAGAGCTACGACACGTCGAAGGGGCGGTCGACGGCCGACTGGCGTCTGACGCGACGTCGGGTGTGCCGAGTCGAGGGCGGCTACAACGACGCGTTCACACGGTGGATGAACGGCTCGTCACTCGACGACATCATGACCGAGCTCGCGCTGTCCGACCGGGACACCGCTCGCAAGCTCGTGCACCAGGCGCTGGTCGACTACAACCGCCGCTACTACCAGAGTCGCTGAGCCGCGTCATGATCACGTGGATCATCCTGTCGGGGTTGTGCGTGGCGAGCATCGCGGTGGCGCTGTTGCCCGCCACCGAGCCTCCCGAATGGGAACAGCTGTCCGTGGAGGAGCGGGCCGGCTCGAGCCGAGCGCTCGTGATCGCGGCCTTGCTGATCGTCGCGTTCCTCGGGTTCGTGGTCTCCGGGGTCCGTGGTGATGATGACTGTCAGGCACCACAGGCTTCGGCGACACATCGCATGGAGCCCTGACGCTTGCTGCTCCCCCGGCTGAGGTACCGTCGCCGGGGACGTGAGCGCCGCCAATCCGACGAAGGGGACCGAGATCGCGGCGCTCGAGGCGCAGCGCAACGAGGTGCAGGTCCGCGCCGAGGGCAGCCTGCTCGGGGAGCGGCGCGCGGCGCTGGCGCGGATCGCGATGGTGGTGATGTTCGGGATCGTCTCGAACCTCGGCGCTGCGTCCGATCGGATGATGACGATCGTCGGCGCGAGCTACGGCACGTTCGCGGTGGTCACGCTGTGGGCGGTCCACCGGCTCAAGATCGCCGAGCCCGGCAAGGCGCGCTGGCGCCCCCTCGCGCTCTCCGTGGTCGACTTCACGATGGTCACGGCGCTGGCGATGCTCGACGTCCATCGGGGTGTCGGGTTCAGCGCGGCGCAGCACGTGATCGCGTGCGCGATCGTGATGTCGTTCGCGGTCTCGCGGATGACGACGTGGCACGTCGTGTTCTCCGTCGTGCTCGCGGTGATCGGCCACGGGATCGCGAGCTGGTACGGGGGCGCGCTCGGCTCGCACACGATGCTGTTCTCGATCGGCGGGCTGTGCGTGCTCGGCTTCATGATCGCGATGACGAACCGCGCGGTCAGGACGATGTTCCGGGGGCTCCGCCAGCGCGATAACCTCACGCGGTTCATGCCGCGCCAGATCGCCGAGCGCGTGATCCATGCCGGCCCGAACGCGCTCGCGCCGGTCGAGCGCGAGGTCACGGTGATGTTCAGCGACATCCGCGGCTTCACGACGATGTCCGAGGGCCTGTCGCCGCGCGAGGTGCTCGCGATGCTCGACGACTACTTCGGGCGGATGGGCCAGATCGTGAAGGGCCACGACGGCGTGATCGGCAAGTTCCTCGGCGACGGTCTGCTCGCATTCTGGGGCGTGCCGGATCGGCTCGACGATCACGCGGTGCGTGCGGTGCGCGCGGCCCGCGACATGCGACGGGCGCTGCGCGAGCTCAACCAGCACCGCGAGAACCACGGCCAGCCGCCGATCCGGATCGGCATCGGGATCCACACCGGCCCCGTCGCAGCGGGGATGCTCGGCGGCGCGCTGCAGGCGGAGTACACGATCATCGGCGATGCGGTGAACGTCGCGTCGCGCGTCGAGAGCCTGACCAAGGAGCACGCCGTCGACGTGCTGATCAGCGAGACGACCTGGTCGCAGCTCCCCGAGCCACGGCGCGGCGAGCTGCTCGCGAGCGTCGAGATCCGAGGCCGCAAGCAGCCGATCGTCCTCTACACGATCGACGAATCGGCGGCGACGGGCGAGGTCGCCGCGACCGACCGCTAGCGTGTCGCTTCGAAGGGCTCCGCCTCGGGACGCTGACCGAGCAGCGCCTGCGCCGGCGCCGGGATCGTCGCCCTCGCGGCGGCCGGGCAGGAGCCACGCAGCGCGAGCGCCACGGCATCGAGCAGCTCGCCTTGCGCGAACGGCTTCTCGAGGAAGGCGACCGCGCCGCGATCCAGGCAGGTCTGCGCTTCCTTCTCGATCGTGTAGCCGGACGCGATCACGACGCGCACCTTCGCGTCGAGCTGCTGGAGCCGCTCGAAGCACGCGGCGCCACCCATGATCGGCATCGCCATGTCGAGGACCACCGCCCCGATGTCGCCGCGCCGGCGCTCGAATACCTCGACCGCTTCCTTGCCGTTCTCGGCGTGGATGACCTGGTAGCCGGCGCGGACGAGGCAGCGGGCGGTGACCGCGCGGACCAGCGGATCGTCGTCGACGACCAGGATCAGCCCGGTCCCGCCGACGCGGGGCGTGCGCGGCAGCTTCGCGGGCTCGGTGGTGGCCGCGATCGCAGGCAGGAACAGCGTCATCGTCGTGCCGTGATCGATCGCGCTGGTGACCGAGACGGCGCCGCCGTGGCCCTTCATCACGCCGTACACCATCGCGAGGCCGAGCCCGGTTCCGCTGCCTTGCGGCTTGGTCGTGAAGAACGGTTCGAAGATCCGGGCTTGCACGTCGCGGCTGATCCCTGCGCCCGAATCGATCACGCGGATCGTTACGTGGCGGCCCGGCGCGATCGCGAGCGCCTGCGCTTCGACCTCGGCCACGTCCGCCTCACCGATCTCCAGGCGCAACGTACCCACGCCGGCCATCGCGTCGGCGGAGTTGAGGCAGAGGTTGATCAGCGCCTGGCTGATCTGCGCGGCGTCGGCATCGATGTGGTGCGCGACGTTCCCCGTCACCTCGATGTGGATCCGCTTGAGCAACGTGCGGCGGAGGAGCTCCGCGACGCCTTCGATGATCGGTGCCACCGCGGTCGGCGCCTTGCGGTACATGCCCTGGCGCGAGAAGCCC
>Ga0113563_10000782_pt1 | contig 16550 bp, 13 predicted proteins | sample Mud3Dept3metaG_FD_80117 | JGI IMG/M metagenome (GOLD analysis project Ga0113563, IMG submission 80117) | Freshwater wetland microbial communities from Ohio, USA, analyzing the effect of biotic and abiotic controls - Mud 3 Core 4 Depth 3... | ecosystem: Environmental > Aquatic > Freshwater >...
AGATCAAACGAGAGCTTCTCGATATCAAGGAGAAGTTCGGTGACTGCCGACGCACCCAGATTGTGGAAGGCGAGGTAGGCATCGACATCGAAGACCTCATCCCCCAGCAGGAGGTCGTCGTCACCATCACCAAAGACGGCTATATCAAACGCATCCCCACCGAGACGTATCGGACGCAGCATCGTGGTGGGAAAGGTCTCATCGGAGTCCGTCCGAAAGAAGAGGATTTCGTCGTTGACACCTTCATCACCAGCACCCATGACTATCTCATGTTCTTCACCAACCATGGAAGGGTCTACTGGCTCAAAGCCTACAAGATCCCTGAGGGGGATCGCTACGCGAAAGGTAAAGCTATCATCAACCTGCTCCCACGGCTCGAGGAAGGAGAAAAAATTGAGACCGCGGTGCCTATCCATGAGTTTGATGACTCCCATTACCTTATTTTTACGACAAAGAAAGGAACCATCAAGAAAACAGTCGTATCCTCCTATGGTAACATCCGGGTGAACGGCATCATCGCCATTAAACTAGAGGAAGGCGACGAGCTCATGGGTGTCACCCTCTCCGATGGTACGAAAACCGTCATGATCGCCACCGCCCTTGGACAAGCCTGCCGGTTCAACGAACGGGAGCTGCGACCCATGGGCCGTGCGACCCATGGCGTCATCGGCATCCGTCTGAAGAACAAGAACGACTCCGTGGTCGCCATGACCGTCGTTGACATCACCGGGTCCCTGTTCACCATGACGGAGAACGGGTTTGGGAAACGATCCCCCATCGATGAATACCGTATGACCCACCGGGGAAGCAAAGGAGTACGCACGATTGTGACCAATGAGCGGAACGGGAAAGTCATCTTCGTCAGCCAGGTGACCGATGACCATGAGCTGATCATCACCACCGAACATGGGATGACCGTCCGGATACCTGTCCGGGATATCCGGGAGCAGGGTCGGAACACCATGGGGGTCCGCATCATGCGACTCAACGAAGGAGACAAGGTCGTCTCCGTCACCCAGGTCCTTGCGGAGCCACTAGGTGAAACCAGCCATGAAGAGTCAATGGAGTCCATCCCCATCGGATTGACAGAGGAAAAACCACCGGTGGAACAACCAGCCAAACCGGAGATCACAGCGGTAGAACCCTTAGAAGAGAAACCCATTGTTCAACCACCAACCCTGGTAACGAAGAAAGAACCTCTTCAACCAAAGAAGGAAACACACATCACTCTTGCAAAGAAACCAGCAAAAGCACCACTTGTGAAAAAGGGAAGACCGAAAAAAGCTCCAAAGCCGACAAAGAAACCAGCGAAGAAAAAGAAAGCACCAATAGTGAAAAAACCAAAACCAAAGAAACTAAAAAAAGCACCAAAAAAGACTCTGCTGAAGAAACAGAAACCTAAAAAACAAGTACAGACGAAGGTAAAGAAATCCGTGGTGAAAAAGAAACCAGCTGTTAAGAAAAAACAGAAACGGAAGAAATAGCCTACTCTGTTTTTTCTATTTTTTTCTTCTTTTTCGGGCAGTCTGAATTAAGGCAGAGCTCCCATGCCCGACGTTCTTTCATCTTCACTTGAACGATCGGGGTGTTGCACGCGTCACATTGTTTTGTCGTCATCGTCAATCCTCCTTGCTGGGGAAGAGAATACGTATTCTTACAGTCAGGGTACCCTGTGCAGCCAACGAATCGTTTCCCTTTCTTGGATACCCGGACCATGAGGGATCTGCCGCATTTGGGACAGGATCCGACCGTGTTTTGTGCTTTTACCGCGTTGTTGATGTTTTCTTTTATCTTTTCTTTCTCTGGCTCGAGTTCCTGCATGACTTTGGTGAGCATCTGTCGTGATTCCCGGACGGTGTCGCCAAGGGTTTTTTTTCCTTCAGCGATCTGGTTCATGTCTGCCTCAAGCTCAGCGGTCATTTTCGGTTTGACGACATCACAGTTGATGAGTGCGTCGACTACGGCGATAGCAGTAGAGGTTGGTATCGGGGTGCCACCGGTGACATATTTTCTTCCATAGAGTTTGCTGATGATCTCATGTCGGGTGGATTTGGTGCCTAGGGAGAGTTGTTCCATCTTTGCGATGAGTGCCCCTTGGGTGTATCGTGCTGGTGGTTTTGTCATATCTTTTTTCAGGGATATCTTTACGATTTCGAGTTTTTCTCCTTGGAGTAGCTCTGGTAGTTGTTTCTTTTTCTCCTTGAAGTAGGGGTAGAGGAGTTTCCAGTGTGCCTCCACGAGCCGGTACCCGCTGGTGGTGAAGTTCTCTCCGGAGATGTCGAATTGGACGTCGGTGGTTTCAGAGACTGCGTCCTTCGCAAGGGTGGCGAAGAACCTTCGGCAGATGAGTTCGTAGATTTTTTCTTGATCAGTGCCGAGTTTTTTGGTTGGTGCATCGACAGGATGTATGGGAGGATGATCCGTGGTCTGTTGTTTTCCCCGGGTTGGGTAATTTCTGCCGTTGGTTTGGACTTCTTTGACTTCTTTTGAGAAATGTGCTTGTGAGAGTTTCTGCAGGATGCTGTTGATGTTCAGGGAGGGGGGATACACGGTGTTATCTGTACGGGGGTAGGATGTTAATCCTAGCATGTAGAGTTCTTCTGCCAGGCTCATAGCCTTTGCTGCGGAGAACCCGAGGTAGGATGCTGCCTGGATGAAGGTGGTGGTGTTGAATGGAGCGGGGGGCATCTCGTGGGTGATAGTTTTTTTTACTTCTTTGACGAGTGCTTCTTTGCTGTCTTTTATTTTTTCGTAGAGCTGAAGGGCGGGTTCTTCTTCTCGGAAGACCCCGTGTTCATGGGTCGCTTCGATGGGTTTGTCTTTTTTCATCTGCGCGAGGAGTACCCAGTAGGGTTTTGGGTTGAAGTGTTTGATTTCTTTTTCTCGTTCGACGAGCAGGGCGAGTGTTGGTGATTGGACTCGTCCGATGGAGAGGAAGTCTCGGCCGAGACGGCGGGATGTTAAGCTGATGAACCTGGTGAGGACTGCGCCCCAGACCAGGTCGATGACCTGTCGGGCTTCTCCAGCGTTGGATAGATTGTAGTCCACCTCAGTTGGGTTGTCAAATGCGGTGTTGATTTCATAGGGGGTGATCGCACTGTATCGTGCTCGTTTGATATCTGTCAATGCAGGGTTATAGCCTCTGAGTAGGTTGACGACTTCCACGCCGATGAGTTCTCCTTCTCTGTCGAAATCTGTGGCGACGATCAAGGAGGGGGTGTCTTTCACCAGGGTTTTTAATGCAGAGGCGATCCCTTTTTCACTGACGTTCTTAAGTGGTTCGACTTCGATGAGCTCATGAGGGGGGATTTTGTTCCATTGGTTAAAACTGCTGGGGTAATCCAGGTTGATGATATGACCTTTCAAGCCGATGACGTGCCATTCTTCATTGTTTTTTATGAAGGAGTATACCGGGATTTTCCCGAGGTGTGTGCTTTTTACTTGACCTCCGGAGAGGATGTAGGCTATCCTTCTTGCTGCTATGTTTTTCTCACAAATCACGACTTTCATGGTTTGTCCTAGTTTGAGAAGTGAACATTGGGATGTGCTATAATTAGTTTACGATAGAGGAAAACGGGAGGTTGAAACTATTTATATGATGATGATATTGCCTGTTGTGAGAGTATGAAAATCCAGATTGTCATGGGGTCGGCTTCTGATATGCCTATTGCTGAAAAGGTTAAAGCGGTTTTTGAGGAGTTCGGGGTGGCGTATGATCTTACGGTTGCATCTGCGCATCGGACGCCGGATTTGTTAAAGAAGCTTGTGGAAAAAAGCGATGCGGATGTGTTCATTGGGATCGCGGGGTTGTCTGCGGCGTTGCCTGGGACGATTGCTGCGCATACCATAAAACCGGTGATTGGTGTGCCGGTGAGCGGGAAGGTTAATCTTGATGCGATTCTCTCCATCGTTCAGATGCCTCCGGGGATTCCTGTGGGAGCGGTCGGGTTGGATCGTGGGGAGAACGCGGCGTTGCTGGCGGTGGAAATCCTTGCGGTGAAGGATGCGCGTTTGGAAAAGAAACTCCTTGAGTATCGGAAGAAGATGCGGGAGAAGGCAGTGTCGAAATAGAGGGGTCTTTTGTATGTTTCATGCAGAGAGATTTGTCGAAAAAAGTATTTCAATTCTTCAGAAAGAAATCCAGGGGAAGGCGTTGATTGCGTTCTCTGGTGGTGTGGACAGTACTGTGTGTGCTGCACTTGTGAATAAGGCGGTTGGGGATCAGTTGATCGCGGTGCATGTCAACACTGGGTACATGAGGAAGGATGAGCCTGAGCAGGTGAAGCAGCTGATGCGGAACCTTGGTTTGAATTATCGGTACATCAACGCAAGTACAGAGTATTATCAGGCGTTAACTGGGGTAGAAGACCCGGAGAAGAAGCGGAAGATTATTGGGGAGAAGTTCATCAGAATTTTTGAATCCGTTGGGAGAAAGGAGGACATTCATTATTTGGTGCAGGGGACGATCGCCCCGGATTGGATTGAATCAGGTGGCGGTTTGCGTGATACGATTAAATCGCATCATAATGTCGGTGGGTTACCAAAGGATATGAAGTTGACCCTGGTGGAGCCTCTTCGGGATTTGTATAAAGATGAGGTGCGGAAGGTCGCTAGAGTGCTAAAGATCCCTGTCGCGGAACGACAACCGTTCCCAGGACCAGGATTAGCTATCCGCATCATTGGAGAGGCGACTCCGGAACGCACCAAGGTGGTACGAGAGGCCTGTGACATCGTTGAAAAAGAAATCGAACACGCCGCAGCCAAGGGACTCATGGAGCTACCCTGGCAATATTTTGCGGTACTCATCCCGATTAAGACGGTTGGTGTGCATGGCGATAAACGAGCCTATGGGAACACGATCGCGATTCGTGCGGTGCAGAGTGTGGATGCGATGACCTGCCATTATAGCACGGTGCCTCATGAGGTACTTGATACGATTTCAACAAAAATCACCAATACTCTGAAGAAGAAAGTAAATCGCATCGTCTATGATGTGACCAACAAGCCTCCAGGGACGGTTGAGTGGGAATAGACAGTATGGTACGCATCTACGTGATTGACAATGGGGGACAATGGACACATCGTGAATGGCGCACGCTGCGTGATCTTGATGTGGAGACCCGTATTGTACCCAACACCACTGCATTGAAAGAGCTGCAGAAAGACCATATCCATGGATTGGTCCTCTCTGGTGGGGCTCCACGGATTGGGTTGAAGGGTTCTTTGGGGAATTGCGCTGAGTATCTTGATGCTGCAGAGTTTCCTATCCTTGGGATCTGCGCGGGGCATCAGTTCATGGCACGTCATTTTGGTGGGAAGGTGCAACCATCGAAAACACCGGAGTTTGGGCAAATCGAACTTTCCCTGTGCATCGAAGAGGACTTTCTCTTTAAAGGGGTTCCTAAAAAATCGATTGTCTGGGAGTCCCATAACGATGAAGTGACACATCTCCCGAAGAACTTCATAACACTAGGAGAAAGCGAGAACTGCAAGATACAGGCGATGCGTCATAGGGACAAACATTTCTACGGGCTTCAGTTTCATCCTGAGGTGGAACATACGCAGTATGGGGAACGCATTTTTCAAAACTTCATCGGTCTGTGTGAAGAATGATTTTATTTTTTTATCCCTCGGATGCTACGATAGAGAGTCTCCCCTAAGACGATCAGAAGGAAGAAGAAGACAAAAATTCCACCAAAACCTGCTAGGAGATTGAGGATTTCTATCCCTGCAGTCTCTTGGGAAAACAGGAAATATGGATCAATAGAACTGCTTCCTACAAGGATGATGAAAAAAACGAAGGTAAGAGTAAAAGAGATGATAATTTCAAAGAGATAGTTCTTTTTGACAACCCTTGAAACAGGGGGTTCCTCATTTGTTCTTGTTTGGTTCTTTTCATCTTGTTGACTCATCTGAAGTTCGACTTGTTTCTTCTGAAAGGCGAGAGCTTCAAGAAATTTCTGATACTCTTGTTCTGATTCGAAGATAAGGGAGGCTCCTTGATACCCACAATTCCGACACACCTCGTTCCAGGAGGATAACCCAGGGATAATGCCATCACCAAGCGTTCCGATTCCGATGTTCTTACTTCCACACACAGGACATGCAGTGATTTTCATAGGCTTCCTCAATACGTTATCTCCATCGTTTGAACAACGAGTGCTCAAGTCCCAGTTGATCGAAGACTTTCCCAACAATGAAATCAACGAGCTCCTCCAAACGCTCTGGTTTATGATAAAACGCAGGCATCGCAGGCAGAATCACCGCTCCGCTTTGTTTAGCCATGAGCATATTGGTGATTCCTGGGAGATCCAAAGGAGTCTCTCGAAGAACCAGGATAAGTTGCCGGCCTTCCTTTAAACAACAGCTTGCTGCACGGGATGTCAAGGTATCCCCATACCCATGAGCAACTGCAGAGAGAGTCTTCATACTACAAGGGATGATGATCATCGCGTCTAAGGGAAAGGAACCGCTGGCCGGCCCAGCGCATAAATCATCATTGTCGTATCTCACATGAACATATGTTTCCAGAATTTTTGGAGTATAGGTGGTCTCATGTTGAAGGATTTTTTTTGCTCCTTCAGAAATCACCAGATGAACCTCATGGCCTTGTTTGTGGAGCTCCTGGAGTAACCGGATGCCATATATGCTTCCGGAGGCTCCTCCAATACTGACGAAATATCTCATCCTTTACAACTCTTCTATTGCATGTATGATGTTTGATAGATTCGATTGAAAATGAGCGTCCTTTTCAAGAGCGGTCCCTGTGATAATGATATCTGCTCCTGCAAGTGCTTTTTCCTTTGCCATCTCTGGAGTTCTTATCCCCCCACCGATACAAAGGGGAATCGTTGCGTTTTTCTTGACGGCTTGGATCATCTCATTGGGGACGGGGTCAGGGGCTCCTGAGCCTGCTTCGATGTAGAAAAAATTCATTCCCAGGTATTCCGAGGCTAAGGCATATCCCACGGCGGTCTGAAGATCATTTCTTTTTATCAAATCAGCTTCCCCGATGCGCCCAGCAGTCATGCCTGGTTCGATGATAACGTACCCCATGGAGATTGGTTCAATCCCTGAATATTTCACAAAGGGTGCTCCTTTGACATGCTCCCGGATCACATACCCAAGGTTGTTTGAATTAAGAAGGCTCATAAAAAACACGGCATCAGCATATTTGCTGAGGAATTTTGCACCAGACGGGAAGAGGATGACGGGGAGATCTGAATTTTTTTTGATAGCCTGGCAGGTCTCATCCACCTGTTTCTGAGAGAGGAGGGTTGACCCACCGACCATAATAGCGCTGCTACCGGCTTTGGTGACGGTTTGCGCAATCTTTCCTGCGGTTTCTGGTTTTTGTTTATCCGGGTCAAGGAGCGCAAAATGGAGTTTCTTTTTTCTCGATAAGGCACGAATGTTCTCTGCAATGGTCATTGGAGGGGAAAAGAACATCCGGATGTATATATGTTTTATGCCGTCGGGAGGAGGCTGTTCAGGAGCGTCTCGGAACAGGTGGCGACGACGCTGGTTCTAATGGTGGCATCAAATTCCATGTCAAGATCCTCCCCCGTGATTGTTTTTACAACGCCTCCTGCTTCTCGGACGATCAGGGTAGCTGCTGCGATATCCACGACACGGAGTATTTCTCGTCCCACGAAGTAATAATCCAGTGCACTCGTGGCGACCAGGCACATCTCAAGTGAGGCGGCGCCATAGGAGCGAACATTGCCTTTTTTTGAGAGCTTTCCTGCGTGAGGAGTATAGTTCTTGCCCAAGGAGATCGAGGAGAGCATCTCTGGTGATGGCATCTCGCATACCCGGATCCGAGTATTGTTTAAGAACGCACCCTGGTGTTTCTCAGCGGTGAAGACATCACCAGTCGGGATGTTTTTGACGATCGCGTATTCAACATTGCTGATCTTCGATGTGCCGATAGCTAAGGAAACAGAATAGAAGGGGATCCCTCGATACGCATTGCGTGTGCCATCCACCGGGTCAAGGACGAACACATAGTTACCTTTGTAATCGACAAATCCTTTTTCTTCGCTGAGGAGGTTTACAGGGGTCTCTGATTTTTCTAAGGCTTTGATTGCGACATCCTCTGCGATTTGATCGATGTAGGATGTTGGTGATCCATCAGCGCCGATGCCAATGGTTTTCCCAAGTTTGTAGAAGTTATTGCGTGTTTCTTTTTTTACTTCTTTACTTATTTTCTCGACGAGCGTATGGGCTAGTTGTTTGAGTTTATCATCCATAAGGTGCCTCTTAGATGTTAATCCCAAGGTAGATGAGGATCCAGCTGATATATATCGTTATCAGAATCATGATTGCTGCGGCAAGAAGAAGTCCCAGAAAAATCGCAAGAAGGGATCTGCTGAATTTTAAGTCAAAGAGATACGCGATTAAAGCACCGGTCCATGCCCCGGTGAAAGGGACAGGGAGAGCGACAAATGCGAACAAACCCAGATATTCATATTTTCTGATTTTCTCAGTGGCTTTCCTTCTGGTCCTGGCGAACAACCAGTCCAGTATCCTAACCCAAAAGGTGTACCGTCGGAGGAATTTTTCTACGTATTTAAAGAAAAGCAGAATGAAGGGTATGGGAAGGATGTTTCCTGCGATCGCGAGAGGGAACGCCTGCCACCAGAGCCATCCATACTCCAGCATGGAGAAGGGGATGACGTATCGTGCCTCAAGCCAGGGGACCATGGAAAAAAAGAAGATCTGAAACCATTGTGGGAGGAACTCAAACATCCTTTACACTCCAACTGATGCTCCGAACCCTTGTTTGACAAGGAGTTGATGGTCATCGATTACTTGTTCTCCCCGGATGAACAGCAGGGAGGGGAATATCGCAGGGTATCCCTCGAAGGGGGTCCAGCCGCATTTCGAATGCAGGTTTTCCCCTGAAATCATCTGTGTTTTTTTCATATCAACCACGATGAAATCCGCGTCTCTGCCGACCTCGAGTTTTCCTTTGGGGAGATGCAGGAGTTGCGCGGGTCTTTCACAGAGCATCCAAAGAAGGGTATCCAGCGGTAACTGCCCTTTTATCACGGCAGCTAGCATCAAGGGATACAATGTCTCGACTCCAGGGACCCCTGAAGGGGCGCTATCAAAATCAACGTTTTTTTCCTCCAGGGTGTGTGGTGCATGATCCGACTCCAGGATATCGATTTGATGCGTGTTCATCCCGTTCCACAGTGCTTCTTTATCGAAGCTTGATCGAATTGGGGGATTCACCTTGTAGAACGTCTGGTTCTTCTGTAGCATCGGTGCATCGAAAAACAGGTGATGAGGGGTGACACCCACACTGATATTATTAGGTCTGGTTCGAAGCGCCTCAAGACCATCCCTTGAGGAGAGATGACAAATATGCACCAGGGAAGATGGTGAAGGAATATTCTTAAGGACCGTCCGTATCGCCTCCTCTTCACATCTCGCGGGTCGACATCGGAGATGATCTACAAGAGACTGCTCCGGGGCCTGATGTTTTTTCAGACACGGTTCATCTTCAGCGTGAACGAAGGTTATTTTCTTTGTCGGTTCAGCCTCCGCTAACGCCCTGTGGAGATTCTGTGGGCTGAGATGCAAAGCATTCGTACTGCTTCCTAAAAAAATCTTAAAACCAGAACAATACGCGGAAAGCTCAGAAAGCATGCTTATATTTTCATCATTCACACCTGCTAGTAACCCGAAATCAACATAGCTTTTTTGTGTCGCTCTCTGTGTTTTTTCCAGTAATGCTCGAACGCTCGTGGTCTGAGGTTGCGTGTTGGGCATATCAAAGACACAGGAGATACCACCAAACGCCGCGGCAGCAGAGCCCGTGGAAAAATCCTCTTTCTTGGGAAATCCAGGGTCGCGGAAATGCACATGACAATCGATGCCGGCAGGGAGAATCACCTGAGATCCAACCGTGAGGTGACTACCAGAAGTCATTGTTTTTTTAATCGCAGCGATCTTCCCTTGTCGGATTGAGAGATATGCTTCTTCGAATGATCCCTTGTGGTAAATTTTTCCTTCAACAGTGAAGTCCATCAAGGTGTGTCTCCTGTATTTGCCCATGTGGTTTTACTTCAGTGAAAATCTGTCCTTGGAACTTTGAAATCTTGGTGGTGTTCTCGAACCAGGCGTCGGCTGGTAAACCTGCTTTCATACAGGTCTGTGAGAGGTATTCTTCTACGTCCCAGTCTTGTTCAACCGGGACCTGTGGGAGCAATAATCCTTTATAAAAACCATGTTCGACGATTAATCCATCGTGTCCTATTTTTATATTTGTTAGATATTCTTTTGGTTGTTTTACTTTGATTTGTTCGGGTTTTGTTAACACGGTCATCTCGACGAGAATCCCATTCAGCTCTGATTCCTGCAAAGGTGGGAATCTGGGGTCCTGGGTTGCTGATTGAGCAGATTCAAAGATAGCTTCCTGTAGCGGCAGTACTGGCAGGGGGATGCCTATGCATCCTCGTAAGTCATGCTCCGGATAGGTGTGGAGGGTGACAAAAACACCTTGTTTCTCTTGGAAGACGCGCCCCAGGTCAACAGTAGTGCTTCTTTTTCCTTGTACATACTGGGTGATGACCTGCCGTGCGAACTGAACTGCTTTTGTTCCATCCTTCAGTGTCAACATCAGAAAGAGTATAGAGAGAAGCATTAAAATAAAATGTGGTGGAGAGGAACATACCTCTCCTGAGCGTGTCTTATTGTTCCCTTGTGAGGATGATGTTATAGACTCTTGGTGCCTCGCCGCTGCTGACTGAGAGCCGCCCGGTGCTGAGGTAGGTGATGTTTTGACCACTTTCATTGACGGTTGTTTCGACGGTCACATTGTAGGAACCCGGGGTCAGCTCAATGGTGTAAAGTCCGTTTGACTTCGTCTTCACATTGGTGGTAATCGCAGTGTTATTCTGAATAGTAAGGTCCTTTGTGAAGATGATGGTCATGTTGGCTTTACCGGTGCCGTTATAGGTGGTTGCACCAGTGACGGTTACCGATGTTTTTGTCAGTGTAATATTGTAGGATGCCGTGCCTTGTCCAATGGATAAGACAAGTTTTCCGGTGAAGGTGTACACCGTGGTTCCACTTTCGGTTTTCTTGACAGTCACATTATAGGTTCCTGGGATGAGTGATGCGGTATACGAGCCTTGGGTGGTTGTTGTCGCTGAGCTTTGTTTGGTCGCGGTGTTGTTTGCAACGGATTTATCAGGTGCGAATGTGATGGGGATGCTTGTAATCCCCGTCCCGTTATACAGTGTTTTCCCGCTGACTGCAACCGGGGCGTAGGTCAGGGAGACGTTTACCCAGGAGGTCTTGTTCGCGGTAAGGCTGACTGCTTGTTCTGTGAGGAAATCAAGCTGCCCAGTTGAGGCGTTTTTCTTTGTCGCGTTGATTGTGTACGCTCCTGGTACCAGTGAGGGGAATTCATAGGAGCCTGATGACCCGGTTGTGATGTTAGCTATTGTAAGTTTTGCTCCATTGAGTTTCGTGTAGAGTAATTTGACCTGCGCATCGCTTTGTTCCTCGCCCGTGGTGTATTTCTTATCATTGTTGGTGTCTTGATAGATGATTCCTTTGATTCCTGCGAGTTTCGGTTTGGAAATATTATATGAGTTATTCCCTGGTTCGATGTTGATTGCTTGCATGTTCAGAAGGGTGTAGTCTCCTTCCACGGCGGACAGATTGTATTTACTGGGATAGAGGTTCTGGAAGAGGTAATGTCCTTGTGCATCGGTGGTCACTGAGGGGACCGATCTGCCGAAGTAATAATCATTCAATTGGACATTGATTCCGGAGAGAGGCGTGTCAATGGAGGGATCATAGGTATTATTATTGTTGTTGTCCTGATACACATATCCTTCCAGGGTGGAGAGATTGACAGTGATACTGAACGACCGTGTATATTTCGTCCCATTCAGACGCATGGCTTCCGCGTCGGTGACCGGTGCGTAGAGTACGTCGGTCGTGCTGTTTAAGGTAATGCTTTTGAGGAACACCTCGTTGGCGTAGGTGAATAGCAGGGTGATGTTCCCACCGGGTGCGAGAAGACTGAACGTCCCATTTTCATCAGTGGATACATAATCATGGGGAAACCCGTATTCATCGACAATCGCCGCTGTTGCAAAGGATAGCGGGGTGTTATTGCAGGAGATGGTTCCGTTGAAGAACGCTCCTTCATAGTATTTTGCAATGACGACAGCGCTTCGGCCTTGACTGTAGTAGGGGAAGGGTGAGATATAGACGGGGACGAAATGCTTCATCGCATAACAGGGGATTTGTTGATTGGGTGTCTGATAATTCCCATTTGAATCCTGTTGAGCGGGGGTCCCGATATAGGCCTTGTAAAACATGGTGTTGAAATATGCTTCTTTGTAAACAGTGGAGGTCCCGGTGATTGCGACTCGGTTCCGTTGCTCCTGTGGCATCTCGTTGAGTTCTTTTGCAGTCCATTGGCCTTCAGCGCCCTGTGACCCATCGGTATTCACGGTGTATCCCGTATAGACGATCTGAAGGAAGTCATCCTCAGGATTATAAAATTCAGTCCCAACGGTTCGCAGTGCGGTAAGGATATTGCTTTTATCACTTAGGAATGCGAAGATGTTGAAAATCTGTTCATCATATCCTTCTACTCCGTAATAGCGGATGCTATATCCGGTGGTTTGTTGGATATCATGATACAGCCAGGTGATTTGCTCATCGGTCAACGAACTGTTTAATAATTGGGTAATGTCATGATAATAGGCGTTGTCAGTGTATTGTTCACCAACTTGAATTAATTTACTGAGTGCTAAGTCGTACTGAACTCCAATGGGTTTACCTTGTGATGGTGAGAGCGCAGGATTCAACATCCAGGAGGTAATCTTGGTTGTATTGTTATTCCCAAGGTGTTTCTGCAGTGCAGCAATCACAGAGTCAGAGAAAGCGACTCGGTTATTATCCTTCAGGTTTCCCTCAAGGAGTCGCACGATCCAAACAGCAACACCTTCTTTCTCACTTGTTGCGGTATGGAAATTCGCTGCCGGAGGGATACCGTCCTGGAAGTTATCCGCAACCGTCGGATGTCCTCCCACTGCGACTTCGTAAAACCCATAGTCCCACCAGGAGATGAAAGCGGGGCGTTTCGCAGGTTCTGTTATCTCTGTATCTTGTTTAGCAAGCCAGGAAAACGCATCCACCCAATACTGTTCTTTGTAGGCACTGGAACCAAACGCAGAGGAATGATTCTTGCCAAAGAAATCATATTTCATATTACTGGTGTTGTTCTTGGTTGCCGCAGAGGGCACTGCTGCATCCAGGGCAAGGAATCCATTCGGGATCAAGATAAGAAACGCAACGAAGAGAACTCCAAGGAGATGATAGATACGTACCCCTTTACGGATTCCCCGGAATCCACCTCCCGCATTCCGAATGTTCCGAACCATCTGCTTATAATCAATCTTACTAATCAAGTACCAAATAATCCATCCTGCGAGTAACGCGATGAGTGGCACCATGTCATTAAGGAAACGACCAGCAGTCGAGGTCAACCAGATGTTGATGACAAAAAGCGAAAGAATCATAAGGTAATCTTTCCGTCCTTTCTGCTTCACATATTGATAGATAAGGAATACGAACCCCGCCCAGGCAAGCCAATATATCGCTGGCCCATAGGACATGACCGTACGACTGAGATTATACGTGCCTGCCTCTGCAATCGTGAGCGACACTTTATTTCCATAAATACCAGTCCCATAAAGGATACGAGAAAGATCATTTAATGGTGTGAAAAAGGAAAACGACTGCGGGAACGTGTATACGATATACAGGAATCCAGCGGCAGCAACACCAACACCGGCGATCATAGGAAATGAGAGGACCCAAGGGATCTGTTTTCGTTTAAACAGAACACAGAGACCGCCAAAGACTGCGACACCAAGAGCTAAATAGAAGGGAAGGTCCAAGACGAATCCTCGGGAGAACGGGAACGGCCAAGAGACGATAAATCCAGTGAACAAGACAAGAGAGGTGCTTAACACAAATCCTTCTTCGACTTTATTCGTGAAGAGATCAAAGATAAGTTGGACAACGACATAGACGGTGATAACAGTATAGAGGAACTGAGCTTCTACCCAGACCATGGAGAGGGCGGCAAGAGGCAATCCTGCAAGAATGGCATAGAGAATCCGTCGGGTGGTATCTTTTTCTTTAATGCTTTTAATGAGGAATAAAAACGTCAGGAAGTAGAGAAGTAAGTTGAAGGAGTCATGATCAAAGAGAGCGTAAGCCGATCCATGTCCTGAGCTGATATGAATCGGAATCAATCCGATCAAAAGAGCGGCGATCAATCCGGCTTTTTTATTGAATAATGTTTTTCCAATGAAATACACAGGGAAGACAAGTAACGCCCCAAAGAGTGCTGGGACGAACTGCATTGAATATCCAAGGGCATCTGATTCGCTCATGAAGGGGGTGAGCAGATGGCTAAATCCAATTGCGGACATGACCAGCAGCGGACCTCGACCTCCTGATTGACCATAGGGATACGCAAGCAAAGGATCTAGGTTAGTGGCTGAGTAATAGGGGAAACGTCCTGTCTGCATTGTTTGGTCGACCAAGCGAAGGTTATAATACGGATCGGGACCGGAGAGGTAATATCTATCTGTTAAGGAGGTCCCATCGGGGTTGATGTTCACATTTGAGACGATATTAAAATACGAGTTCATGAACAGAACCAGGAAAAACATTGCAATCAGTGTGATACCGATCCACCAGTTTTTCTTCATTTGAAATCGTTTCTGTGTTGAGGTTGTTGTGACTGGTGCTGGTTGCGACGTTGGTACTGATTCTTGTTGATTAGGCATTTTAAATTGTGCTCGTTTCCGCATAGGTTTCACCCTCGGTTGGTTACAACCGTAAAACGATAGTCTTATAAATAACTTATCTCCAAAAGAATCTCCTTAATTTTTAAGTTGTGGGACGGTTTTCAGGAGGGCCTCTGCGATGCATTCCGCAGCGCTTACTTTACTATATTCGGTTTCTATAGTATCTGTTGAAATAATCTCGTCGCATTCCGCATCCTTTAGTTTTTCTTTCGCACCACCGATGAATAATCCATGGGTGCAGGCGACGCTAACAGATTTCGCGCCTTGTTTTTTCAGCTCTTTAATGGATTGAGCCATAGTAGTACCGGTGGAGATAATATCATCTATAATCGCAACGTGTTTTCCACGTGCATCGAGTTTCTTTGGAGTAATTTTCACTGTGAATCCATCGATGCGTGTCTTTTCAAGGTAATCATATTCGCAGTTGATGAGAGTGGCTGCCTCTTTTGCTCTCTCCTTTGCTCCTTTGTCAGGTGCGAGGACGAAATCAATGTTTTTTTCTTTGAGATATTGGGCGATGGTGGATACTGCAGAACAGCTGTACGCAGGAACCGAGAAGAATTTGAGCACATGATCCTTGTGGGGATCGACGGTGATGACACAATCAGCATTCATACTGATATGTTGAGCGATGGCTCTAGCGCTAATCGCTTCTCCTGCCTCGAATTTCTTATCCTGTCTGCTGTACCCAAAATAAGGGAGAATGACGGTGATTGATTTAGCTCCTGCGTCATGGACTGCATCCTGTATCAGGAGGAGTTCTACGATTCTTTGGTCAGGATACGCGGTTTGGACGATGAGAACGTCTTGGCCTGCGATTGTATCGTGTAGTCGGACGTAAAATTCATCATCAGGGAACCGTTTGTAGGTTGTTTGCAGGAGGGGGAGCCGGAGTCGTTTCCCAAGATGTGCGGCAATGGTCTTTGCTGATGTTCCTCCAAGTATATACATAATGCGACACCGTAAATCTCCCATGTCTTTTTAGGGATTTCGTAAGAAAGTTTTTATAAGAGTTTTTGCTTAGTTCTTGAGGAAGTGAGGATGCGATGCAACGAGATAGAGTATACTCGATAGTGATGACTCTTGTTCTATTACTCTGTTCATTATATACTCCAATTATAGGAGCACAACCGTCGCCTGGGGATAATGTCGAAGCGACATTGACCTGCCGTTTTGTCTCCGGTGCTCATTTAACAGTCGAAGCGCAGATGCTTGTTAATAGCATTGACGTGTTCGACACACAGTACACACGACAGACTATTGAGGAGATAGCAACAAGTAACCAAATCGTCATGGGAGCAATCATGTTGCGCCTTCATGATACGGTGAAAGCCCAAATCGAGACAGCGTTTACAAACGCAATTATAGAAACGATAAATCCCATTCCGACCTATGAAGCCCCATATTTTATCGATGCATTCCAAGTGAACCTCACCGAAGCGTTCTTCAAGTACAATGGATCGTTGAATCTCACCGATTTCATAAACGGTGTTCTTGATATGGGAGCGACGATTGCATATTCTTTTGATTTGTCGGCTGCACAAGGATGGAACACGTCGTTTATATTTGCATTACCAAGTACAATGACGTTAGTGTATGCAAACACGGCGGATACGGATCCTGAGGCGAATACGGTACGATGGAAGATAACAAATTTGTCTGGCGCTGATGAAGGGATCGACGGGCTTTTAT
>Ga0113563_10000783_pt1 | contig 16536 bp, 16 predicted proteins | sample Mud3Dept3metaG_FD_80117 | JGI IMG/M metagenome (GOLD analysis project Ga0113563, IMG submission 80117) | Freshwater wetland microbial communities from Ohio, USA, analyzing the effect of biotic and abiotic controls - Mud 3 Core 4 Depth 3... | ecosystem: Environmental > Aquatic > Freshwater >...
CTGGTAGAGCACACCCAGCAACACCGCCAGCCCTCCTAAAACCATCACTGGCGGCTGAGCGGGCAGCACCGCCGGGTTAGCCAGCAGCGAGATCAGGGAGACCTGGCGGAAATGGTAAGCCACTACTGGCAACAGGGTGAGCTGGGCAGCCAGGGTGAAAAAGAGGAATCCTTCCACTGGTATGGCAAGCCGGCGAGCGGTTTGCGGGGAGGTGTAACGCGTGGCAAAACGGGTGAATGCTTCGGTAAGAGGCTTTGCATATAGCACCAATCCCAGGGTGGCGGTAAACGAGAGCTGAAAGCCTACATCCCACAGCACCATCGGGTTGATCAGCGCCATCAGCGCGGCGACGAAAGCCAGCGTGTTCAACCCATCCTGCCGTCGACCCACCTGGGCTGCAAACAGGGATAGCCCGCCCATTAAGGCCGCCCGCACCACCGCCGCCTCGGCGCCAACCAGCAGGGTATATACTGCGATGGCAAGCACCGCCGCCAGCGCCCCAAGGCGTTTGCCCAGGAGAGCGCCAAACAAGACGGCAAACAACCCGGCAACAATAGTAATATTGAAGCCGCTGATGACCACAATGTGCGCCGTGCCTGTGTCGCGGAACGCCTCTTCCAAATCTTCTGGGATGCGGCTCTCCACACCGAGCAGGATGCCGGCAAGGAAAGAGGCTTCCGGCTCGGGGAACAGCTGGTAGACCATCTCCAGGAGGCGGCTTTTCAGATTATAGATGGCTGCCAGGAACTTATTACCCTGATCACGCTCCAAAAGCTGTGTGTCGGGGTAAGACATGATGGAATACATGCCCTGGCGAGCCAGGTAATCGCGGTAGGAAAATTCTTCATTCTCGGGCGGGGTCTTCAGCATCCCCTGCAACTGCAGGCGATCGCCGTAATCCCAACCGCCACCCGGGGGGACCTGAACCAGCAGCATGCCATCTACCGGGAGGTAGCTAGTTTCGCCAACCGGGCGTAGGTGATCCACCTCCAGGCGCAGGTTGGCGTAGCGCTCGCGCTCGTCTGCAGGGCGCACCAGCACGCCCTCGACAACATATTCAACCGGGCGGTCGTTATACCAAGCGATATCATCTGGCGTCCATGTTGGCTGGACGGATTGGTAGCGCGCCGCACCTAAGAAGAGGGCCGCCAGGAGCAAGGAATAAGGCACACGAAGCAAAGGGATGGCTAACGGGCGAGGCACTAACGCAGGAAAGCGACGAACGAGGATCAAGCGCAGGAGAGCCAAGAACAAGGTGAACCCGGCAAGCGCCAGCCAGGTTATGAGCGACCAGTTGAGCAGCTCGCCGAGCAAAATTCCGCCCAGGAATGCCAGCGAAAGCCAGAAGAGCGGCAAAATCGCCTCCGCGATGCAATAAATCCGTTGGAATGACGATTTAATTGTACATGATTATTGCAAGGCAAAATTAAGATTAACCCACCGCCATGCAAACACAAATTGGCGCTAATGTGAACAATTTCATTGTTTTAATTTATAATGTTGGGAATATCGACTTATCCCAACCGGGAGGAAACCCTTGACACATATCCTGCTTGTTGATGACGAACCCTTGATCACAGACTCGCTCTCCTACAGCCTGAAGCGGGAGGGCTTCGAGGTCACCGCGGTGGCGGATGGTCTCTCGGCGATAGAATCTGCAGCAAAACTCAAGCCTGACCTGATCGTCCTGGACCTGATGCTGCCTGACATCAGCGGCTTTGAGGTCTGCCGTCGCCTACGCGCCTCTACCACTACCCCGGTGATCATGCTTACCGCACGCGGCGAAGAAATCGATCGCGTCCTCGGTTTGGAAGTCGGCGCAGATGACTATCTGGCTAAGCCCTTCTCGTTTCGGGAGCTGCTGGCGCGCATCAACGCCACGCTGCGCCGCGTCGCCATGGACCGCCAGGCGACCCAGATGCACCCCATGGCGCTCAAGCAGCTCACCCTGGATCCGGTAGCACGGCGAGTCTTCAAGGGCGATAAAGAGCTGCAGCTTTCGGCGCGCGAATTCGACCTGCTGGAAATACTGATGAAAAACGCCGGGCGTGCACTGAGCCGAGATGAGCTGCTCAAGCTAGTGTGGGGCGATGAATGGATCGGCGATTCGCGCACCCTGGACGTGCACGTGCGCTGGCTGCGATTAAAGATCGAAGACGACCCTGCCAGCCCAAAATATATTCAGACTGTGCGCGGTTACGGTTACCGCTTCGCCAGCCCGGAAGAACTCTCATGATTCCAATGAGCCTTGCTAAGGCTTTGCAAGGCTTCTCTTATTCCCTATGAAGCTTCCCCGCTCACTGAATACGCGCCTGGTGCTTTCGCACCTGCTGGTCTCCCTGGTCAGCATCATCCTGATGGTAACCTTTGCCGGTCGGTCGATTTTGCAGTCGGCGCGCGGCGAAGCCGAACGCAACCTACAGGTGCAGGCCTTCGCGGCAGCCAACGCCCTGGAACTTCCCATTGAAGAATACCGCGCTGGGCAGATAGAAGCCTCTAAAATCGATGATCTGCTCGAGCAGTTGTTCGCTAACAATCCAGACGTCAGCTTCACCGTTTACAAGGTGGACGGGACTCCTCTGGTGGACAGCAGCGGCACCTTGCCTCCCCCGGCAACCCTGATCAACGCGCCGGAGGTGCAGGCGGCTTTGAGAAACGCCATCGGGCGAGGGATGGATATCCGCAACAATCCACGCGGGGATCCAGCCCTTTATCTCGCGGTAGTGATCCAGCGAGAGATTGAGGTAACAGGCATATTGCGCCTGAGCAGATCCATCGCGTCTACCGAAAACGCGGCACGAAGCTCCCTGGCGCTGCTGATCCTGACCGCTTCCCTGATCGCTTTTGGGGTAAGCCTAGTAGGATGGCTGCTGGCAAGCAACCTGGCGCGGCCAATTCTGGTGCTCACCCAGGCCGCAGAACGCATGGGCCGCGGCGACTTGGGGGTGCGGGTGGTACCCTCCGGCCCACAGGAGATGTATCACCTGGCAGAAGCTTTCAATAAGATGGCTAATCGCCTGCAAACCAACGTCAACGAGCTGCGCGCCTTCGTCGCCAACGCCAGCCACGAGCTGCGCACCCCTCTGACGGTGGTCAAGCTGCGCGCTGAGGCCCTGCAGAATGGGGCAATGGAAGACAGCGAAGTGGCCAGCAAGTTCATGGGCGAGATCGAGACCGAGATCGACCGCCTGGTGCGTATGGTCAACGACCTGCTTGACCTGTCACGCGTGGAGGCGGAGCTGGAACCTGAACAGCGCCGGCTGTTAAACCTGAACACAGTCGCAAGCGAGGTCTACCAGACCTTTAAGATGCGCGCCGAACGTGGGCAGATAGAGCTGACCATGAATGTTGAACCGGGCTTACCCTCGGTGATGGGTAACGAGGACCAGTTGCGGCGTGTCTTCTATAACCTTTTAGATAACGCCATCAAGTACACACCCAGCGGGGGAAAGGTGGAATTCTCGCTACGACCGGGAGCCTCCAACAAGACGGTGCGTATACAGGTGTGTGACAATGGCATGGGCATCGCCCCCGAGCACCTGTCGCATGTCTTCGAGCGTTTCTACCGGGCAGAGACACTGGCTCGCACAGATGTTGAGCGCGGCAGCGGGCTGGGCCTGGCGATCGCCAAGTCGATCATCGAAAGCCACGGGGGGAAGATTGGCGTGAGCAGCCAGGTTGGAGAGGGGACGACCTTCTGGGCAGAACTGCCAGCCTACGAATGACCCCTGGCGCACCATAAATAGCAATATTACGCATTGACAAGCCTAATACCTTCTTGTACAATATGTACACTCTGTACAAAGGAGGATTTGCATGACCATATTAACCATGAACAGCCATGAAGCTCGGGCGAACTGGCGCGAATTATTGGATCGAGTGCTATCCGGCAATGCCGATATCGTCATTGAACGCAATGGGAAACCCGTTGCGGTGATGATCCCCTTTGAAGATTACGAAGAAATCCTTGATGAATTAGATGATTTACGCGCAGGACAGCGCGCTGCCGCCATCTACGAGGACTGGAAACGCAATCCATCTCTTGGGCAGCCAATCGAAGAGGTAGAAGCTGAATTCCAAGCAGAAGGGTTGCTGGATGCCTGAGGCGACACAGCATTGGCGTGTCATAATTTTGCGAGAGCCTAAAAAGGTCTTAAGCAAACTTCCGAAGAATGTTCTCCACCGAATTTGGGTAAGAATCCAAGACCTGGAAAAAGACCCCCGCCCAGATGGTTGTATCAAATTACAAGGTTATGAAAACCTCTATCGTCTGCGCGTTGGGGATTGGCGCATCATCTACGCTGTCGAAGATGACCGGCTCATTGTATTAATCATCGAGGTCGCTCCAAGGGGTGGAGCATATCGAAATTTATAATGGCGTTTCTCTGGCAAGATAATTTCGCACTGTGTTGCACTCCAGGCAATCTGGGCGGCTGCAGAGCAGTGCCTGGGGGTCTTCCATGATCAACTTACGAGTCGTCTCTACTAAATCCACCAGGGGCACAGCCTGAACCTGGGCATCTCCAACTTGAACCCGGCGGGTTATCGCTGCCAGCCTGGGCGCGATGGCATTAAAGCCTTTTGAGCAGCCGGGGATGTCCGGGCATTGTACCACGCCGCGCGGGGTGAGAGCCCAGCGCACAAACTGTTTGCGGCCAGCCAGCTTCTCTCCATAGTGGATGCTGGTGTTCGCTGTGTGATCGACACCCAATAACAGCACGTACCCGCCCGCTTCAACCAGCATACGGACGGGCGCCAGTGGCTCATCCAGCGTCTGGCTAGCCAGCGCCCAATCGGCGTTCACCCCGCTGAAAGATAAGATGGGATGCGCTGAGCGCCGCGATTTCGGGTAACGGCGCAGCGCCTCCGGGATTACCCCAAGGGATTTATCGGCGGGCAGGTTTGGGCGGAAGAACTCTGCCATCAAGTTGGCGTCCCGGGCGCTGCCGTAGCGCAATCCATTATCCGGCGGCCCATCTTCCGGCACCAGCATCGTGCAATAAGTGAAGCTGGGCATGAGCACGGCGTCAAAATAATAGAGCAGCGCCCCCAGCAACGTCTCCGCACCACCTTGCACGCCGCCGAAAGCAGAGAGCGAAGCGTGGGCTATGATAGGACGCCTGGCGTCGATTCCCAGGCCGCGCAGCGCGTTTACCAGGTCTCGGAAGGAGATCACGCGCCTTTCCACTCCGCTTTACGCTTTTCAACGAAAGCTGCCATGCCCTCTTTCTGGTCCTGCGTGGCGAAGAGCAGGTAAAAAGCCCGCCGCTCGTCTTTCAGGCCATCCGCCAGGAAGGACTCAAAGGCCTGGTTAACAGCTTCCTTGCCCAGGCGCACCGCCAGCGGGGCGCGCCCGGCGACCTGCGCTGCCAGGTCAAGCGCCTCTTCCAGGTAACGTTCGACAGGCACCACGCGGTTGACCAGCCCGAATTGCAGCGCTTCTTGGGCGGTCAGCGTGCGGTTATTGAGCACCATCTCCATGGCAAGGGCCTTGCCCACCGCCCGCGTCAGGCGCTGTGTGCCGCCTGCCCCGGGGATAACGCCGATGTTAATCTCCGGCTGGCCGAAGCGCGCCGTCTCGGAGGCGACCACCATGTCGCAGGACAAAGCCAGCTCGTTTCCGCCGCCCAGGCACCAACCGGATACGGCGGCGATGACGGGTTTCTTAACCTGGCGGATGCGGTCAAATTGGGCAATGGAATCGCGCAGCAACATCTCTATCGCCGAAGCGTCTGCCATCTCCTTGATATCGGCGCCCGCAGCGAAGGCGCGCTCGTTGCCGGTGATCACCATGGCGCCAATACCTGGATCAGCATCGAAGACTAATAGGGCGTCCATCAGCTCGCCTACCAGTGTCGAATTCAAGGCGTTGAGCGCCTGCGGGCGGTTGAGGCACACCAGGCCGACCTGCCCATGTATTTCTGTGATGATGGTCTCGAAGTCAGACATGATTTGCTCCGTTAGAAAGACTGAGTGGTCAGTGATCGGGGATCAGTAATGAGTAATGAGTAATGAGTAATGAGTAACTGGTTTGACGAGTTGATTATACGCTATCCAGCGATCAAACCATGCCATATCCGCCGTTGACATAGATAGCCTGACCGGTGATGTAGGAGGCAGCGGGGCTGCACAGGAAGAGCACTGCTTGCGCTACTTCTTCAGGCTTGCCCAGGCGGCTTACTGGGATGCTGATGAGCAACTCGCGCAACGTCTCTTGCGCATCTTGAGCGGGTGCCAACCGGCTGATCTGTAGCTGCGTTTTCTCGGTGTCGATCAGGCCAGGGCAGACAGCATTGACACGGACGTTAAACGAGGCCAGCTCGAAGGCTGCCTGGCGCGTCAGCCCAAGCAGGGCAGCCTTGCTGGCAACGAAGGCGGCATCCCCCTGTGCGCCACGAAAGGCGCCAGCGATGTTCACTATCGCCCCGCTGCCCTGCTGGCGCATCACTCGACCCACCCCCTGGGTGGTGAAGAAGGCGCCGCACAGGTTGACATCCAGCGCCCGCCGCCAATCCCACTCGTCTAGCTCGAGCAGCGGGGCACGCGGCTCGACACCGGCATTGTTGACCAGGATGTCGATGTGCCCCCAGTCCTGCAGGATGTCTACCACCATGCTTTGCACAGGGATCTTTAGCGCCACGTCGCATAGGTAATCCTTGGCGCCTCCACCCATTTCCTGGATGAGGCGCAGCGTCTCGTCCAGGTTGACCGGCGTCAGATCGTTAACAGCGACGATTGCTCCCTGGGCGGCGAAAGCCAGGGCGATCGCTCGCCCGATGCCCCGCCCGGCGCCGGTTACAAGAACGACTTTATCGCTGAAATCGGTCATTGAAATGGGTTAAGCACCTGAACCTCGCCATATTGCTGCCCATGGCTAAGGTCTTCAGAGTAAAGCTTTTTGCACCCAAACGCTGTTGCGCTTTGCAGCACCATAGCATCCCAGAACGAGAGCCAATAGATCTGTTGCAGGTCAATTGCCCCCAACAGGTCATTTGCGGCGGGAATATGCAGCCGCCATTTTGATAGATCAGCGACAAGCTGTCTAGCGGTGCTGCGCTCCAACGGGCGAGCGACTTTCTGTGTGATGTTAACATAAAACTCTTGCAGCACCTGCAGACTAAGGCAACCCAGCCCAGTTTGCCAGCATGTTTCAATCAACTGGTGGGCAATGGCATGTTTTCTGCCCGCCGAACTGTCGTGGGCATAGACCAGGATATTGGTATCCAAAAAGACCAGCTCAACGCTCATGCAGCTCTTCCCGCTTCCAGGAAATTCCACCCTGCGTGCCCAGGTTGGCGCCTTTTTCAAGCCAACTCAGGTGATGTGAGCGCGCCAATGTATACTCTTCTTCATGTATGACCAGATCTTCTAAAGCCTGAGTCAGCAAACTGGAAAGGGAAGCATTGCGCTGCACAGCCAGGATCTTAGCTTTGCGCAAGACGTCCTTGGGGATAGAAAGGGTGACATTCTGTGTTTCCATAGTTAATCTCCAAATCTCATCGCCGATTCACGTAAAACAGTATAACACGTAAATATGTGAAACAGAAGGTGATCATAATTATCGCGCCTGAGGCACAAGGCAGCTCAGACCTGGTCGAACTGCCTTTTGGGCGGTGATATAAGACTCCGGGATTAATGATATACTCATCTTACGTCCTTGGTGGTTTGGCGCTTCCAAGGCTGCAAAGGTCCCACAACGCGATAGTCGCAAGCATTCTTATCGGTGTCGTCTGGGGAGCTTAGCACGCGCCGCTGTATTTCACTGGGATCTATCCGGGCGGTATGGAGGCCATGCTTGGGCGGCTCCTGTGGACGATTCCGCTCGCCTTCCTCTTCACATGGGTCTACAACCACACCCGCGGTAGCCTGCTCATGTCGGTACTTCTACATACATCAGTAAACCTCCAAGGAGACATCTCTTTTATGGTTCTGCAGGCGTTATAGAAAAATGTCTTATACGCTCCTAGAGAAGCTGCAGATCAATCTAACATTCTCTGTTCGCTGGAGAAGGGAAAGCCGATATCACTTTTTGGTATGCTTCCCATGGGGATACAATAGCCATTGAGCAGATCATTGGCAGCGATACCTTTTTCGGTATACCTTATAATCTCCATAATCGTTAGCCGCAGTTTACAAGTGCACCAAGGTCACAAGCTCTGCTGTACTCTGCATGTGGCCGAGGCAATAGCTAATGAGCCGCTTGTTGCGGTCTTTGTATGAACAAATTGATAATTGTCAACCCACCCGATATAAATGAGACAAGATTTTCCATCCGTTCCTATCGATTCACTGACCTACACGCTGTACGTGTCATCTACGGCGACGATGAATTCGCACGACCTCAACTGTTACAAAAGTATCCACAAATGCGCGAGTATTTGGCGGATGAAGCTTCTCACTATTACACCTGCTATGAACCGGAGAGCATCCTGGTAGCTGAAGCAGAAGGTGAAGTGGTAGGCGCTCTCCTGGGAGCAGTAAACACGACTCGATACAAACACATCTACAAACACCATGTACAACCACTGCTCATTCGGCGCTGTTTGTCAGGAGCATATGGTCTGCCGATCTGGTTACTGCCAGTAATTCAAACTGAACTGGCTTCACGAAACGTCATAGCACCGCAAGTCGATTTGCGCCAGTATCCTGCTCATTTACATATCGGCGTCTGGGACAATTGGAGGAGACAAGGCATCGGAACATCGCTCATGGCAGGCTATACGGATTACCTTCGCCAAAAAGACGTAGCCGGGTATCATCTCTATGCATCTTCGTTCCATCCGTTAGGAATGGCTTTCTACCGCAAGTTGGGTTTAGATGTATTAGGGGAGTTCACCTGGCGATTACACAACGGGTTTGATTGGATGACGGTGACTGAATATATTTTTGGGCAACGGCTAAATAAACATTCCGGCTCCAGTCAATCCACTGGAGCCGGTTCTTCTCGTTGATGTATTTGTCGAGCTTCGACGACAGCTCTAACACATCGCCTGTCAGGCCAATGGCCTCAATAACCGCGTATTTTCAGGTTTCGTGGCGGTCCTTCGCGGTGGAGTTGTCGTCGTTCCAGCAGTCTAGCAGGAAGGTCTAGCGGTCGATCGGAATGCGCTGCGCCAGGATCGCCTCCGCCAGTAGGTCCGCATACTTCCGCCGCTCAAATGGCTGATCAAAGTTCCATTTGTGCACGTAATTGTACAGGGCTTTGTCCAGGGTTATCGAATGGAGCTTTCCCTTCAGCCGGGTGTCCAGGGATAGAGGTTGGTAAACCCCTTCCTGCTTGTCTCTTGCGCGCGCCACCAGCTCGTCATAGACAGCCCGGATGGCCTCGTCGGTGCGTTGTGAATCGTCCGGGTACGCTTTACCGAATTCGCGACCATGGGAATCGTCATTGCTCACCCTTACGGGTGTGTAGTTGCACTCCCAGACGGCATCTTCCACGAAAACGAGCGTATGGTTCATCCAGCCCCAACCCAGGGCATCCGCCGCCGCCACGCAATCTCGATGCGAGTAGGCATCGGCCAGCGAGTGTAAGTATGTTGCGAAGGCTTCCAGCGAGCCCGGTTCTATACCGATGTCAATGGTCACCGTTTCCGTGTAGAAGCAGGTAGCTTGAGAAAAGTTTTTCGTCATCTCTGGGCCCCAGGCATAGCCCCGGTAACCGGTCAATTCCTGGCCTTCCCCCAACCCCAGTCTTTCAGCCAGACCATTTCTTTTCCGTCGAGGTGCGGAGCATGGAAAAACCCCTCGTACGGGCCAAAACGCGAGGTGACGCAGGAACCGGGATGGGACGAATGGACTTTATCCCAATACGGCCACATGAGGTGATCCTCAGACTTATTATCGCAGATCTTTTTCATAATCGGTTCGGGTTTAGGAAAACTGCCAGAGCAGTTGGAGTGGGAAGTGCCGGAATTCAATTGGATCTGGTTCGAATCAACCAGCTGATCCCAGGTCATCAGGGTCCGGCTATCGTCGATCGAGAAACCAGCGGCTAAAGCCAGGACGTAGGTGAGATCGGTGTGAATCGTGCTGACGTTAGTCCGCAGGTCCACCTCCCCGGTATAGGGATCACGAAAGAAGATCGGTTCTTCAGCAAAAGCCGCAGCGATAGCGACCAGAACTGCTGCAAGGAGTATCCCAATCCCAAATGCCACTGCCACATGTTTGAAGCGATGCTGCCACATAGTTACCCTCCGTTATCTGCCGCGGAATGTCGTTGTGCACATTATAACCTTCGGTTAGGGAGGTGTTCATTAACCGGATTGACTCGGGCTAACTCTTAATGTGGGGGCTCCTGCAATACTTCCTCACAGAATCCGGCTCAGGAACGCACAAAATCATGGGTTTATAATAACGCAAGTGAATATTAAGCAGCGGTATCCGACGTCTTTTTCTGGCAAGCCCCGCCTTTGCCGGTGCCGTAAACCGTTATGCTGAAGGGAGTATATCGTGGCTAATTTCAATTCCGAACACAAGGCCGTTCTCGATAATCTGCTTCTAGGCCACCCGCATGTGCGGTCCGGAAAGATGTTTGGCTACCCCGCCTATTACGCCGGCAAGAAGCTCTGTATCTGTCTGTATGAGCAGGGTGTTGGTGTCAAGCTTCCTGAGCAATCAGCCGCTCAGTTGTTGGAGTCGGACCAGAACATTATCCCGTTCCAACCCCTGGGAAGGCCTAAGATGCGTGAATGGATCCAGATCAATCTGAGCCACTCGGAGGACTACAGACAATACCGGTTCGTGTTTGACGAATCGATCCGTCACGTGCTGGCGCAACAGGAGAAGGGAGAAGCATAAGCAACGCAAATGCTGGTAATTCGGCCAACTGCTGTTGTTTGTATGAATGATATAATGGCGAAGAAATCCCTGTCAAACTAAATCCAGCACTATTCTGCCCGATATCGGGAGAGCTCCTTTCAGCGGTGGATGTGCTTTATTTATTTAAGGAGGTCAAATATTTAAGGAGGTCAAAAAGGAATTTAGAATTCAAATCTATCCATTTTTCTACAAACAAATTTAGAGGAGAAAAAAATGAAAAAGCTTATCATGCTGTTGACAGTTTTCACAATGATCGCTGTTGCGGTAGCGGGATGCGCACCCAAGCCAGCTGAACAGGGTGCAAAAAAAGTTGTGTACCTGATCAATGGATCCCTGGGAGATAACGCCTTCTACGATTCCGGCCAACTGGGTATGGAAAAGATCAAGGAACAGTACGGTGTCGAGATCCGGACGATTGAATGTGGTTTTGACGCTGCGCAATATGAACCTGCGCTTGAAGCAGCCGTGGATTATGCTGACACTATCTTCGTAATTTCCTATGGCTTTGAAGACCTTGTCAAGGAATATGCCGATAAATATCCGGACAAGAAGTTTGTTAACCTGGATACGGTGGTTCAGAACTCCAAGAACACGGTAACATCCGTTGATTTCATTGAAGAGGAAAGCGCCTTCCTCGCCGGTGTGGTTGCAGGCATGCTGACTGAGGACACAAGTATTCCCAATGTAAATGAGCAGAAGATCGTTGGTGCTGTTGGCGGTGACGAAGATCCAGTCATCGATGCCTTCATGTTTGCTTATGAAAACGGCGCCAAGTATGTGGATCCCGAGATCGTGATGGAACGTAAGTATCTGGGCGACTGGGAAGATACTGCCAAAGCCAAACAAGCTACCCTGCAGCTTTATGATATGGGCGCGGATATTGTCTTCCAGATTGCCGCCGCCGCCGGCATGGGCGTCCTGCAAGCTTCTGGCGAGCGCGACCTGTATTCTATTGGTGTCGACACCAACCAGAATGCTATCGTCCCCGGTCATGTGGTCGCCTCCGATATCAAGGATGTTGGCATGGCCATCACCAATGTGTTTGCAAGCATCCAGGATGGCAGTTACAAACCTGGCGAAGTGTTGAAGTATGGACTGGCTTCCAAGGCTGTGGACGTGGTTTTTGACGGGAATAATAACGTCCTTCCACAAGCTATCGTTGACAAAGTAAATGACCTGCGGCAACAGATCATCGATGGTAAGCTAAAGGTTGAAATTTACGTGCCCTAGTTTTAGCTCAGTTTGATGAGATTTTCCGGGGATGCTGTGAGCCAGCATCCCCGGATCGTAATATGTAGAAAGGTATAGACGGTGGACGATATTATCGAAATGAACCGGATCGTCAAAATCTTTCCACCGGCCCTGGTTGCATTGGATGATGTCAGTGTGACGTTCCGAAAAGGGGAGATACACGCCATTGTGGGCGAGAATGGCGCCGGGAAATCTACTTTGATGAAGATCCTTTATGGCATGCAGCCGGCCGATTCGGGTGAGATCATCTACGATGGAGAAAAAGTGAAGTTCTCCGATCCGGGTGAAGCAATCCTGGCAGGTATAGGGATGGTACACCAGGAGATCATCCTGGTGCCCCAATATACCGTCTGGGAAAATGTAGTGCTTGGGATTGAGCCGGTAAATTTCCTGGATCATCTGGATGTAAAAAAAGCCCGCCATCAAGTAAAAGAGAAAATAGAAGAATTCCATTTCAACCTTGATCCGGACGCAAAGGTGGAAGATATATCTGTTGCCGCCCGTCAAAAGGTAGAAATCTTAAAATTACTGTTCCGTAATGTTTCCATCTTGATCATGGATGAGCCCACATCTGTGCTCACGCCCCAGGAAATTCCGCAATTATTTGAAGAACTGAAAAGGCTACGCGATAGCGGCGATACCATCCTATTTATTTCCCACCACCTGGAAGAAGTATTGGAGCTTTCTGACCGGATTACTGTTCTGCGCAAAGGGAAGAAGGTGGACACCATTCAAGCAGATGAGGCTACCAAAACCGGGTTGGCTCAGATGATGGTCGGTAGGGAAGTGATCTTTGAATCCATCCGCAAGGCCCAACAGGCTGGCGAGGTTGTATTCGAAATCTGCGGGGTAAATTACACGGATCCAAATAAACGTCCACGGTTGACTGATATCAACATCAAGGTGCGGGCAAGCGAGATCGTTGGCATTGCAGGTGTTGAGGGCAATGGACAGCTGGAACTGGTCAATGTGATTATGGGATTGATTGAGCCAACCAGCGGCAGCATAATCGCCCAGGGAGAGGATATTACCCGCGAACCTATTATTGAGAAGCGGAAGCGGGTTGCATTCGTTTCGCAGGATCGGGCGAATATGAGCGCCTGTATTCCGGCAAAGATCACCGAGAATGTAATCATGACACATCACAGGCTGGGCAAACGTTTTACAAAATGGGGGGGTAGGGTACTGGATTCCAAGCAATCTGCCCTCTTCACGAATGAAGTGCGTGAACAGTTTGATGTTCAAATGACTTCCGGCGAGGCAGTCTTCAAATCCCTCTCCGGTGGCAATCAGCAAAAGGTGATCCTTGGTCGCGAGCTGTTGTTGGAAGCCCCCTTCATCCTGTTGGACCAGCCAACCCGGGGTTTGGATGTGGGGTCGATCGAGTATGTCCATCGCCAGATCATGGATATGCGCGCCCAGCAACGCGGAATGTTGCTAATATCCGCTGACCTGGAAGAATTATTCAGGCTGTGCGACCGGTTGGTTGTGATGCACCGGGGAAGGGTGGTAGCGGAGCTTGTTACAGAAGAGACAAATGTAACCGAAGTGGGGTACCTGATGCTCGAAGGAGCTTCCTATGAGGCGTAAGATCCTTGTCAACGTGGTGGGAGTGCTCCTTGCTTTCCTGCTGGGCGCACTGGTATTGCTCATCCAAGGATACAATCCACTGGAGGTTTACTTCCGTTTATTCCAATATTCACTGGCTCCCGGGAAGATCGCCTACACACTTAGCAACTCAGTGCCTTTGGTGCTGACAGGATTATCCGCTTCGGTCGCATTCGCTTCCGGCGCCATAAACCTTGGGCAGCCAGGGCAATTGTTGATCGGTGGATTATTGGCAACGGTGGGTGGATTATATCTGCACCTTCCACCACTTCTAATGATTCCGGCCTTGCTCATATTGTCAATGATCGGCGGAGCATTGTGGTCAGGTGTTGCTGCTGTGTTCAAATATTGGTTCAATATGAGCGAATTCATTACAACATTGATGTTGAATATGATTGCCGACTATTTCACATACTGGGCGATCACCTATCCATTCTTTGAAAAGAACGCAACTTATCCCCAAACGCCCCTCATTTCTAAAGGTGGCTGGATGCCTGAATGGGGCAACTTTAACTCCAGCATCCTGGTAATGCTGCTGGCGTTCCTGGTCATCTGGTTCATTGTGAACCGAGCAACCGCCGGCTATGAATGGCGCATATCTGGCCAGAATAGCCTGTTCAGCCGGCTTGGCGGGGTAAATATTAGCAAGAACTACATGATGGTCATGCTGCTGACCGGTGCACTGGCCGGGTTGGCTGGTGGAATGGTGGTGACGGCAGGACCGCACCGTTTTATCAAAGATATTGGCGCCAATTATGCCTGGGATGGTGTGATGATCGCCATGGTAGCCAATACCGATATTATCCTAACTCTGGTCTATGGTATCTTCTTTGGGATACTGCAAACTGGCGCAGTGGGTATGGAATTAATCACTGCCGTGCCAAAAGAACTGATCCAGGTTTTACAAGCGGTTATTGTATTAATAGTGGTTTCGGGGCGTGTGTATTTTGAAACCTTATTCACCAAGCTCGAAGCCAGACGAAAATTGAAGGAAATGGTTTCATGAGCATTATCATCGGAATGATCAATGGCATGATCACATCTGCCACACCGATCCTGCTGGCAGCGCTTGGTGGATCGCTGACATACTATGCCGGCATCTTCAACATCGCCATGGAAGGAATGATGCTAAGCGGCGCTTTCTTTGCGGTGCTCGGATCGTATTATTTCCACTCCTGGCCGATAGGTATTCTTTTTGCCATCCTGGGGGCCCTCGGAATGGCGCTGGTGTTCATCCTGTTTGCGGTGGTACTGAAAATGGATGAATTTATCACAGGGATCGGTTTGAACCTGTTCGCGTTAGGATTAACCACTTACTTATTGCAAGTGGTTTTTGATGTACGTGGTATGTTCTCCAGCCCAGAAATTGTCCCTGTTCCGAACATTGATATCCCTTTGATCGAGAATATTCCTGTGATTGGGGATATCTTGAGCGGGCAAAATCTAATCGTTTACCTGGCCTTGATTGCAACCATAGCGGTTAATTACCTGGATTTCAAAACCCGTTTCGGGCTGCGCTTGCGGGCTGCTGGTTACAACCGCACCAGCCTGGATACGAGCGGCGTCTCTGCGAATCGCGTCCGGGTCTGGTCGCTGATCTTATGTGCTCTTCTGTGCGGGTTGGCCGGGGCGTTTCTATCTTTGGGTGTCATAACCGGATTCACGAAAGGGATGTCCGCTGGTAAGGGCTGGATCTCGCTGGCGGCGGTGATCCTGGTCTCCGGCAATCCCACCGGCATTGCGCTCATCTCGCTGCTGTTCGGCTTCACCGACGGGCTGGGGCTGTTCATGCAGCGGTCACTGCCTTCGCAGTTCACCTCCATGGTGCCTTATGTGGCTACCCTGGTGGCGCTTTTCTTCTATTCTATTCGTCTTAAGAAGAGGCAGACGGTTTGATCGGAGTTTTATTATGACAAAGCAAGCATGGCAATTAGAACGTGAATTCCGTGAGGCAGCTGTCCCGGTAGATCGGCGCGTGACGCCATCCAGCTGGGAGCAGGTGGAGGAGTTCCCGCATGGCGACGCACTGCTGCGCTGGTTCTGGAACGTGCGGGTGCCAGGTTCGTTGGCACCGGATATATTCTTCCAGGGTATGGTGCAGGACTGGGCCAACCAGGGTTACGATGTCAGTGAAGCAGAGGCCTTAATACCCGAAGGGCGGGCACTGGAAGCCGCAGGCAGGATTGAAGAGCTGCGAGTGCTTTCCGCACGCATCATGAAAGCCCTCAAGGAAGCCCCCAAGATCGCAGATCATCCCTATCATTCCTACGAGCATCCGTCCACCTGGGAGGATGTGAAAGCGGCCATGTCAGCGGCAGCGGGATACAAACCGCTCTCCGGTTGGAAAGAGCAGTATGCCGATCGTATTTACCAGGGCTGGATGGGGCAGCTGGCAGGCGGATCCTTCGGCACAGCCTTGGAAGGCTATACAGGCTCGCAAATTGCCAAAGTCTATGGCGAGGTGCGCGGCTACATCACCGCACCTGAAACCATGAATGATGATGTGGTATATGAGATGTTGCTGCTAGATATATATGAAAAGATGGGCAAGGCTATGACCTCCGACGCCCTGGGTGATGAGTGGGTGCGCAAACTGCCTTACGGTGTTTCGGCAGAAGGGGTCGCACTGCGCAACCTGAACCTGGGCATCTACCCGCCTGAATCCGGCACCTTCCTCAATCCGTACTGCGACTGGATCGGCGCGCAGATGCGCGGCATGGTATGTGGTATGCTGGCTCCCGGCGACCCAATGGAAGCTGCCCGGCTGGCACATACTGACGCGGTAATCTCACATGCCCGTAACGGCATATACGGAGAGATCTATGCGGCAGTGATCACCAGCCTGGCTTTCGTGATGGA
>Ga0113563_10000784_pt1 | contig 16532 bp, 19 predicted proteins | sample Mud3Dept3metaG_FD_80117 | JGI IMG/M metagenome (GOLD analysis project Ga0113563, IMG submission 80117) | Freshwater wetland microbial communities from Ohio, USA, analyzing the effect of biotic and abiotic controls - Mud 3 Core 4 Depth 3... | ecosystem: Environmental > Aquatic > Freshwater >...
GAAGAAAATTATTGAAGAGCATGACGGAACGATAAAAGTTGATAGTCAGTACAATAAAGGCACTAAATTCACTATTTTTGTTCCACAAAACTTTCTGAAATGAATAATATAAAAATACTTCTTGCTGAAGATGACAACAACCTTGGGAGCCTGTTAAGAACCTATCTTTCTGCCAAGAATTACGAAACAACACTGTGTATTGACGGAAGGCTGGCTCTTGAAGCATTTTCCAGAGACAAATTCTCTCTTTGCATTCTTGATATCATGATGCCTGAGATGGATGGACTTGCTCTGGCAAAAGAGATCCGTTTGATCAATGAAGCGATTCCTGTTATCTTTCTTACTGCCAAAAATCAAAAAGAAGATGTACTTGAAGGATTCAGATCAGGAGCTGATGATTATATAACAAAACCATTCTCTATGGAAGAGCTCGTGTATCGTATTGAAGCTATACTGAGAAGGAGTGAGGGAAAAAGCTCTCTTTTCAGAAATGAAGAATCATATAATATCGGAGAGTATTCTTTCAATCCGCTTAAACAGTTGCTTATCTATAAGGAAAAGACCACAAAACTAACTACAAAAGAATCTGAACTTCTGGAACTTCTATGCAGTCACGGAAATGAAATACTTGAGAGGAACTTTGCATTAAAGACAATCTGGATAGATGATAACTACTTCAATGCCAGGAGCATGGATGTATATATTACACGTCTTAGAAAATACCTGACAAAAGATCCTGCTGTTAAGATCCTGAATGTTCATGGAAAGGGTTATAAACTTATTTGCTGAAAATTAATCGAGTTTCAACACTGCCAGAAAGGCCTGTTGCGGGACCTCCACGTTTCCGACCTGCCTCATTCTCTTCTTTCCTTTCTTCTGTTTTTCAAGGAGTTTTCTTTTCCTGGTTATATCACCTCCATAACATTTTGCAGTAACATCTTTTCTTACAGCTTTTACAGTTTCCCGTGATATAATCTTTGCACCTATTGCAGCCTGAATGGCTATATCGAATTGCTGACGAGGAATAAGTTCTTTAAGCTTAATGCACATTTTACGGCCAAATTCATATGCATGTCCTCTGTAAATAAGTGTAGAAAGAGCATCGACCATTTCGCCATTAAGCAGAATATCAAGTCTTACCAGATCGGCCTTCTGATAAGCTATATAATAGTAATCGAAGGAAGCATAACCTTTTGAAATGCTCTTGAGTTTATCATAAAAATCAAAAACAATTTCAGCAAGTGGCATTTCAAATGTCAATTAAAACCTGTATCTGGTAAGATAGACCTGGTTTTTCAATACACCTCTCTTATCGATGCATAAGGTCATTATAGAACCAACATATTCCGATAAGGTTATCACCTGTGCGGAAATATATGGTTCCTCAATACGCTCGAGATGGTTAACCGGGGGAAGACCAGATGGATTATGAACATCAATCTCCTCCCCTTTTGTAGTGAATGCTTTAAAGGACACGTTGGGAACTGTTGTTATTACATCCATATCAAATTCCCTGTCGAGTCTTTCCTGGATTATCTCCATGTGAAGCAATCCGAGAAATCCGCATCTGAATCCAAATCCAAGGGCAGCCGATGATTCAGGTATGAATGTTAGAGAGGCATCATTCAGCTGTAGTTTTTCAATAGAGATCCTGAGGTCTTCATAATCATCAGCATCCACAGGATAAATACCTGCAAATACCATAGGTTTTACATCCTCAAATCCCGAAATCCCTTTAACACATGGATTTTTAACATGTGTAATAGTATCGCCAACTTTTACTTCGGCCGAAGCTTTTACCCCGGTAATTATATAGCCAACATCACCAACGCTCATGACATTACGAGGATCCTGCTTAAGTTTTAATACGCCAATCTCTTCAGCATTATATTCATGATCGGTATTCACAAACTTAACCCTGTCACCTTTTCTGACGGTACCGTTAACTATTTTTATGTACGCAATAATACCTCTGAATGAGTTAAATATTGAATCGAAGATGAGAGCTTGCAGCGGAGCCTCCGGATCTCCTGCAGGTGGATGAACCCTTTTCACTATCTCCTTCAGGATGAGTTCAACTCCCATCCCGGTTTTTGCACTTGCTTCAATTATGTCTTCCCTTTTACAGCCAACAAGATCAACAATCTGATCCTTAACCTCTTCAGGCATAGCTGATGACATATCCATTTTGTTAAGAACAGGAATTATCTCGAGGTTATGTTCAATTGCCATATAAAGGTTTGAGATGGTCTGTGCCTGTATCCCCTGTGTGGCATCAATCACAAGCAGAGCTCCCTCACAAGCGGCTATAGAGCGTGAAACCTCATATGAAAAATCAACATGTCCCGGAGTATCAATCAGGTTAAGGAAATATTTTTTGCCATCGTGAAAGTACTCCATTTGTATAGCATGGCTCTTTATTGTAATTCCTCTCTCCCTTTCAAGATCCATATCGTCAAGTATCTGGGCCTGGTAATCTCTTTCAGTTATTGTGTTGGTTTTCTCCAGCAACCTGTCAGCCAGGGTACTCTTACCATGATCAATATGAGCTATTATGCAGAAATTACGGATATTGTCCATTCAACAGTGGTGCTTTAAATCAGGTGCAAATATATAAAAATTAAAAATTAATACGGCCTGTAGAGACACGATGCATCCTGTCTCTTAATATGCAGCCCATAAACAAGTAGAGACAGGATACATCCTGTCTCTACCATTTTAATATACAACGAAATGTGATTTTACATCATACCGCCCATTCCGCCGCCCATACCCTGAGGAGGCATAGCCGGATGTTCTTCTTTCAACTCGACAACAACAGCTTCTGTTGTAAGGAACATGCCGGCAACTGAAGCAGCATTCTCAAGTGCAACACGGGCAACTTTAGCAGGATCAATTACACCTGAGGCATAAAGTTTTTCATATTTATCGGTCTGAGCATTATATCCATAATCGGTCTTACCTGCTTTAACATTCTGTGCCACAACAGCACCTTCTTTTCCGGCATTTACTGCGATCTGGCGTAATGGCTCTTCAATAGCACGTTTTACTATTTCTATACCAACTGACTGATCTTCGTTGTCGCCTTTAAATCCTTCAAGTGCAGCAATTGCACGGATATAAGCAACACCGCCACCCGGAACAATTCCTTCCTCAATAGCTGCACGTGTTGCATGAAGTGAATCATCAACACGGTCTTTTTTCTCTTTCATCTCAACTTCGGAAGCAGCACCAATATAAAGAACTGCAACACCACCGGCAAGTTTAGCAAGACGTTCCTGCAGTTTCTCTTTGTCATAGTCAGAAGTTGTTGTAGTCATCTGCTGTCTGATCTGAGCAACACGTGCTTTGATCATATCTTTGTCGCCAGCACCGTTTACTATTGTTGTATTCTCCTTGTTCACAGTTATTTTCTCAGCTGTTCCAAGCATATCAAGAGTCGTATGCTCAAGTTTCAGACCTTTCTCTTCTGAAATAACAGTTCCACCTGTAAGTATTGCGATATCTTCAAGCATCTCTTTTCTTCTGTCACCGAATCCGGGAGCTTTGACTGCACAAACTCTTAGCGAACCGCGTAAACGGTTAACAACGAGTGTTGCAAGAGCTTCACCTTCCACATCTTCAGAAATAATCAGTAAAGGACGACCTGTCTGAGCAGTAGCCTCAAGAACCGGAAGCATGTCCTTCATTGTAGAAACTTTCTTGTCGTAGATAAGAATGTATGGATTTTCAAGATCAGCTTCCATTTTCTCAGCATTTGTTACAAAGTATGCGGAGATATAGCCACGGTCGAACTGCATACCTTCAACAACCTCAACATATGTTGTAGTACCTTTTGATTCCTCAACTGTAATTACACCCTCTTTGTGAACTTTTCCCATAGCTTCAGCGATGAGTCTTCCGATCTCTTCATCATCATTTGCAGAAATTCTGGCTACCTGTTCGATTTTCTTCAGATCATCACCAATAATTTTCGCCTGACCTGCAAGATGTTTAACGACTTTCTCAACAGCTTTGTCAATACCTCTTTTAACATCCATTGGGTTTGCACCTGCTGTGATGTTTTTCAAACCTACATTAATGATAGCCTGTGCAAGCACTGTAGCAGTAGTTGTACCATCACCGGCAATATCACCTGTTTTTGATGCAACTTCCTTAACCATTTGTGCACCCATATTCTGATAAGGGTCAGCAAGTTCGATGTCTTTTGCAACAGTAACACCATCTTTGGTTATCTGTGGAGCACCATATTTTTTCTCAAGAACCACGTGACGTCCTTTAGGACCAAGTGTCACTTTAACTGCATCAGCTAACTGATCTACACCTTCTTTAAGAAGTGCGCGTGCATCAATATTAAATTTAATCTCTTTTGCCATATCAATAAATTTTTTGTTTGTTATCTGAAAATTATGCTATAAAAAGAATATCTGTCTGAGAAACGAGAAGATAGTCTTCACCGTCAATTGAAAGCTCCTGACCGGCATATTTGCCATAAAGAACAACATCACCTTTCTTCACTTCCATTTCTTCGTCTTTTTTTGCTGCACCTACCAGAATAACCTTACCCTGACGAGGTTTTTCCTTTGCAGAATCCGGAATAATTATACCGCTTGCAGTTTTTTCTTCAGCTTCATTAGGTTTTACAAGAACCTTACCTGCTAAAATTTTTCCTTTTAATTGTGCCATTTTATATAGTTTTAAAGTTAAACATCAATTTCCGACTTCCTTATTTAGCATATTCTATGCCAAATTGAAAATAGTGCCATTTTGTAATTGTATTAAAAAAAAAAGTGTCAGCATGTGACAAACTGACACTTTATTAATATATCTCACTAAATTATATTCTAGTTTCCCGGAGTCTGTTGTGCCGGAGGTGGTGTTGTAGTTGTTGCCTGAGGAACTGCTGTAGGAAGGGTTGGAATTGCATTCGGGTCAACAGCGTTCTGTATCTGACTCTCAATTCTCGACCTGCCAGAAGTCTCTCCGCGAGGTATTGTTGCTGTGGCAACCACACAGAGGATCAGAATTGCTCCTGCGAGCGTCCATGTTGACTTCTCAAGGAAGTCAGCTGTCTTACGGATTCCCATTGACTGACCTGCCGAAGTAAAATTAGCAGCGAGGCCACCACCTTTAGAGTTCTGAACAAGAACAATCAGAATCTGAAGAAAGCATGCTACAATTACTAATACTGAAACAAAAATATATATTCCCATCTGTTCAATTTTTTATATGCTCTTTAACTTTTTCAATTTGAGACGCAAAGTAACTGCTTTTTTCCGGAAATTTCAAACTTAATTTCTCATAAATATCAATTGCCTTGGAGTAATAGCCCTGACTGACATAAATTCTTGCGAGGGTTTCAGTAACAAAACCTCCTCCTTCCTCAATATAAGGTTTCGAAATATCCTCAACCGGAACATTTGTTTTTTCCCTGTTGGGTTCAATACGAGGATTTGCAATGATAAATTTATCAATAAGGTCGGACTGAAATTGTTTAGGTGAAGGAGCCTCTTCTTCCGTTTTCAATAAAGGTTCTATAGCAGTATCATCGTCTCCGTATCTTTTCGTTTCGTCGAGATCTAGCTCAAGCAGGTCTTCGGATTCCGGTAAAGAGAATCCCGGATCCATATAAAATATACTTTCCTCGTCATCCTCAATTTCTTCCCTGTGATCGGACAAGTCAGAAAACCTCTCAAATTCACTAATAAGTTCAATACTGTTTCTTGCAGATTCAATTACTGTCTGCTGAGTATCGGAACTTTGATCAGGTTCTGGTGTTTTTGTTTCTATGATTTCAGCTGCAGTTTCATCCTGCTTTATGGTTTTATCGGAAAGAAGATAATATAAAACTTCCCTGTCAGCAATATGTATTGCAGAATTTCTTAACTGATTTTCGAATTTTACATCCGCATTATTATGAAGTCCTTTTAGAAGAAGCAGGTGTGCGCTTTGAAAATATGGAAATATATCAACCAGTTCGTAAACCTCTCCGATTGACTGGCGGCTTAACGGACCCTGTTCCGACATCATACTTATAAAGTCACTTCTGTTCATGAACGTTACCAGTTGACAAAGGCCTGATTAAAGATATCCTCAACAATGGCTTCGATAATCTTTTCTGAAAGTTCACTTTCAACCGCACTAAGATCGAGGTTACTATCATAATCCTCATATCTGGAAAATGACTGATCAAAACTCAGATCCGGATCAATAACATTAGTAAATTTTACCTTAACAGTAATCGTAAATCTGTTCGATGCAGCTCTTGCATCGGCGGCAACGGTATATGGTTTAGTATTATAGTCACTTATTTCTCCTTCAAAATTTGCATCACCGATATTAGTAGTGTATACAAGACTTGTCTGAGCTCTGCATTTGTCAATTAATGCATTTGTTATTGACTGACTCAAACCCGGTTGCACAAGTGATGCCCTGTTCTGAAAATATTGCACACTGAATGTCTTAACTTCAGGGGAAATACTGGCACCTGAGAAGGAATATGAAATCTTACAACCGGCAAGTAGTGTGATTCCGCTGATTATCAGCAGAATTATAAAGCGGTTAATGTAATATGTCATATTATTATGATTCAATTCCATACTCTTTTATCTTTCTGTAGAGAGTCCGTTCGGAAATACCAAGTTCATTTGCAGCCATCTTCCTTTTCCCATTATACTTTTCAAGTGCTTTTTTTATCATTTCTATCTCCTTATCAGAAAGCGATAGAGACTCTTCAATTATCTCCTCAGTGTCCTGTATATCATTTCTGGACGGATGAGAAAATTCAACTGACGCATTTTCATTCTCACCCTGGACGTGTTCCGTGCCATTTGCTTCCCTGAAAAGATTCTTTATTACTCTCGAATTGGAGTCATGAAAAGAGAGGTCAACTTCTCCCTTTCTAATAAGGTCAAATACCAGTTTCTTCAGATCATTCATATCACCTTTCATGTCGAAAAGGATCTTGTATAATATTTCACGCTCCGAAGAGAATGATTTCTCATTTTCTCTGTTTATGATTGCAGGTAGCTTTATTCCTCCCCATTCAGGAAGATAAGTTCGAAGTGTGGGACCAACTATCTCTCGTTCCTTTTCAATAATCGATATCTGTTCTGTTATATTTTTCAACTGTCTGACATTCCCGGGCCATGAATAAGCCATAAGAATATTTTTTGAATCAGAATCCAGCCTGATGGCGGGCATACGGTATTTCTCAGCAAAATCGACTGCAAATTTCCGGAAAAGAAGAAAAATATCTTCACCCCTATCCCTCAGAGCCGGCACTTTAATTGGAACTGTATTCAGTCTGTAAAACAGGTCCTCCCTGAATTTTCCATTATCAATGGCATTTGGAACATCGACATTACTTGCTGCAATAACCCTTACATTTGTTTTCTGAACTTTTGAGGATCCCACTCTTATAAATTCACCGGTTTCAAGAACCCTAAGGAGCCTTACCTGTGTAGACAATGGCAACTCTGCTACTTCGTCAAGGAAAATTGTTCCGCCATCTGCAACTTCAAAATATCCTTTTCTGCTTTCTGTAGCACCGGTAAAAGAACCTTTTTCATGACCGAACAACTCAGAATCGATCGTACCTTCAGGTATAGCGCCACAGTTTACAGCAATATACTGACCATGTTTCCTTGTACTATGGCTGTGTATTACCTGTGGAAATATTTCTTTCCCTGTCCCGCTCTCCCCTGAAATAAGAACTGACAGATCTGTTGGGGCTACCTGAACAGCTATATCTATTGCCCTGTTAAGACCCTCGAAATTTCCAATTATTCCAAATCTTTGCTTAATATTCTGCAGATCTTTCATCTCCTGATTTACAATGGTGCGAATTTAACGTTTTTTTAAAACATTGGGAAATGCATTTTGCGTAATTTCGCAATATGAAAGAATATAAACAGTATCAATTTGCCGGGATTATACCCGCAAGATATAGCTCATCACGGTTTCCGGGGAAACCACTTGCAATGATCGGAAACAAACCAATGATACAAATGGTTTATGAGCAAGCTTCAAAATCTATTGATCTGGTTTATGTTGCCACTGATGATAATAGGATATATAATAAGGTCCTGGAGTTTGGAGGAAAGGCAGTTATGACATCCCCTGATCATCAAAGCGGGACAGACCGTATTGCTGAAGCTGTAAAACATATAATAAAGGAAACAGGAACTACAATTGATATCGCTGTCAACATACAGGGAGATGAACCGTTTATAAAGCCTGAGCAGATAGATCTTCTAAAGGATTGCTTCAGTGATGATTCAGTTGAGATTGCCACCCTTATAAGAAAGGTTCAGAAGGGTGAAGACATCAATAACCCGAATCAACCAAAGGTGATTATTAATTATAATGGCGACGCAATCTATTTCAGCAGGGCTCCTATCCCGCATTTCAGGGATGCCAAGATGAAGGATTGGACGGAGAAACATTCGTATTATAAGCACATTGGCCTCTATGCCTACAGGACTCAAACGCTAAATATGATAACATTACTGCCCCGCAGCCCGCTTGAAATTGCTGAATCGCTTGAGCAGAACAGATGGATTGAAAATGGTTTCCGGATAAGGACTGCAACAACTTTATGGGAGAACATTGGAATCGACACTCCGGAAGATCTGGAGAAGGCAAAACTACTTTTGAAACATTTTAATTAATATATTGTTATACTTTAGCATAATTTTTGCTGTGTAGTTAAAAAAGACCCTTATGAAGAAAAGTTTACTCTTTATCTTCCTCATAATAACAACATTAAATCTTCAGGCGCAGAAGGACACTACCAGTATTGCCGGAAATATACCTAATAAAAATAATTATTCCGAACCAGCAAACATAAATATCAGCATATATCCGGTACCCGTAAGGGAAAACACTTTTACAATTAAAACCGACAGAGACATTATGCTTGTAAGGGTGACCAATATTATCGGACAGGATATTTACAGGATTCAATATAATAATCCTCTTCAGTTGGTTAAGATCCCGCTGGAAAATCCAAAACGTGGGATGTATCTGGTAACCATCATTTTCAGTGATGGGATCAGGGTAGTGAAAAAAATAATGGTAGAAGAATCTGAATAGAATTATTTTACTATTTTCGTCGTTTGTGGAGCATTTTGAAGTAAAGCTTCCTCAAAACATACCAATTCAGTAAAAACTAATTTTTGGGACATTAAACAAACCCGCTTAACGATTGTTTAATTGATTACAGTTAAATGTAATTGTCCAAACTTTTAATGAGCAGCTATGGAAGACGGACTGAATGTATTTTCGATTAAAGATCTTGAGAATTTTTCAGGTATAAAAGCACATACGATCAGAATATGGGAAAAGAGGTACAAGATACTTGAACCGGACAGAACAGATTCAAATATAAGAACTTACAGTGAAGCTGAACTTAAAAAAATTCTGAATGTTGCATATCTTAACCGTAACGGACTAAAAATATCCAAGATCGCAAAGCTCGACGATGATAAACTTACTCAGCAGGTAATGACAGTCAGTGGCAAAAATGACAATCCGGATCAGAATTTTCAACCAGGCAAAATCCTCATGTCGGCTATCCGGTTTAATGAAACAATGTTTAAGGAAGCACTATTCCCTTTTATCAGGTATCAGGGAATAGAGGAAGCTTATGCAAAATACCTGTTCCCGCTGCTGGAAAAATCAAGGATACTCTGGCAGACAGGAAGCCTTTCCAGAGCTCAGGAACAATTTGTCAGAAACATTATCAAACAATTAATAATCATAGAAGATAATTTACTGAAACCGTTAAACGGTAACTCCAGATCGTCTGTAGCTATGATAAATACTTCTGATAATCTTACAGATAATAACTTTCTCTTTTACAAGTATGTCCTCAGGAAAAGGGGATATGATGTGATTTTTACCGGAGGTATACTTCCATCGTCAGAAGTAGTTGAAATGTATAAAATAAAACCTTTTGAATACCTGGTGGTAAATTCAAGCGCCTTTGATTTTGCCGAAAAGAAAATTGGTTACTTCAACAATATAGGAAAATCGTTAATGCTTAAAAAAATTATTCTGACAGATTCTCCTGAGGAGTTCACCAAAAAATCTTACGACAAACTTACACTTACTAAAGATCCTGCCCACTTTATAAAAGTGGTCGAGTCTCTCAGGTAGATTCCTGAAATCTTAAAACTACAGATCCTGGAAATACTTTTTTTCAACCGAGAAGTCAATTTCGGGAGTTCTGGCTTCAATGTCAGAGATTCTTTTCAGCATACCTGAAACAAAATTTTTAATTCCGGATCCAGATTCCCTTTTTATTCGGTGGTTACATGCGTTACTTATTTTTATTACATCATTATATAGATCAAGGGTTTTCTTTTCCAGATAACTTCCTGAAAAAGCTTCCCATATATAATCAATTGCAAGTGATGATGGGTGAAGCATATCATTGTTGTAAAACCGGTAGTCACGGAGCTCATCCATAACAATTTCATATGCAGGAAAATAATCAGGGGCACAAGGGTGATTTAACAACTCCTCAACTGCAAGAAACAGGACCGATTTACTTAACTGATTACCATGCGCACCATCTTTCCAGTGCCTGACCGGACTTATTGTAAAGACAACTTTCAAACCGGGAAAAAGGGAAAGTAGCCTGTCAAGTTGTCTGTTCCATAGTTTTACAATTTCATCAACTCCTAGAATTTCAGATTCAAAGTATGCCGATGGAATCTTGTGGCAGTTTGAAACTATCTGCCCCGATTCCTTAAGTCTGTATATCCTTGCTGTTCCGAGGGTTACAAAAAGGAATCCTGCGTTATTTAAAAAAGAATGTGCAATCTTCGACTTTTTATTGATCTTCTCCAAAACCTCTAAAGGATTTTCTGAAGAGAAATCAGTATAATGACTAAAACTCAGCCAGATACCATTATAATTATACAGATCATCCCTGGTAAATTCTTTCTGTAAAGTGATTATATCAAGGGTATTGCACACAGAAACCGGATTATATACTGCTCCGGCAGGATTAATCAGGACAGGTATCCTACCCATTTCCAGTTTTGATCCGATTGAAGATGCAAAACATGATCCAATGAACATTGCACCATCTTTGTAGGTGATCTTTTTTGGTGAAAGGTCGATATTTACTTTCGTGCGAAGTTCCATCATGTTGATTTCGGATTTCGGATTTCGGATTTCGGAATTAAATCCGCAATCAAAAATCCGCAATCCGCAATTATTTTTTCCTGATCCAATTTATTATATACCTGAACACCTCTTCCTTAAAAGGCTCATTATGCAACTCGTGATATCCTCCATCCCAGATTTTCAATTCTACCTTATTGTTCTTTGAAGCAAATTCTCTGCTTCCTTCAGGAGAACACAGCTGATCGTCACTTCCATGCATCAACAGAGCAGGCACTTTCAGTTCTGAAGCATGATCGAGTGAATATTTAGCAGCACTCATTGCGCCGTGAAACAAGCTTACAGATATTTTTCCATGAACCAGAGGATCATTTTTATATTTCTCAACAACATCCTGATCATGAGAAATATGATTTACAATTAATCCTGATGGCTGAATCAATCCCGGGAGAACATACTTCATTACTGAAGCCATTATAACCTTAATCTTAGGGGGTTCGAAAGAGAGCCGTAACCATGGGGAAGTAATAATAGCACCTTTTATCTTTGGATTCTTCCTGATCAGATAATCAAGAACGATTCCCCCTCCTAGACTATGACCATATATATAAACTGGTGTTCCCGGGAATGTTCTCAGGGTCGTTTTAATAAGTATATCAAGCATCTCTCCCAGAAGAGCGTAACTTCTTATGTTTCCTCTGCGTCCATCTGAACGTCCGTGACCAGGAAGATCAACCCCTGCAAATCCGATCCCCTCCTTTTTAAATAAATCGGCCCAGTGGCTATATCTTTGAATATGCTCACCAAGTCCATGAATGAGAATGACCACTGCTTTTGTATTATCGCCAGGACTCCGGATCATGCCCTTTAAAATAAGGCCATTCTTCAGTTTTATATTGAAATCCATATTGATTTTTGTTTAAAAATACGAAATAAATCTCTATAAAATCAACGGATCGTTATATATGATTCCCGCTCCCAGAATAAAATTTAAAGCATTTCTCTATTTAAATCAAATTTAGATTTAAATATCGTGAAACCCATTTATTCTCTGTTTTCCTGATAGTTACTATAGCACCTTATTTATAATCAAGGTAGAATATAACGATATTAAGATATTAAGATTTGCATATCTTTATTTTACAATTTAAATTTGTTGAGCAAAATAAAAACAAAAGAACCATGACACATTATGAATTCAATAATAGTCTCATCGAAATGAAAACAAATCTTCACAGATTTGCGATGAGTCTGACATCTGATCGCGATACAGCTCTTGATCTTGTACAAGATACATATCTTAAAGCTATTACATACAAAGACAAATTCGTGGACTATACTAATCTTAAAGCCTGGGTCTTTACTATTATGAAGAATACCTTCATTAACAACTACAGGAGAAATGTAAAAGAAAACACAATTATTGATGGTACTCAGGATCTTTACTATATCAACCAGCCCCAGGACAAAGGTTTTATTTCACCAGAATCAAAATATTCCGAGGGAGAAATTGAAATGGCTATCGAATCATTGAGTGATGAATTCAGGATTCCGTTCAGGATGCACATTGAAGGTTTCAAATATAAAGAGATTGCTGATGAACTTGGACTGAAAATCGGTACAGTCAAAAGCAGAATATTCTTTACACGTCAGAAACTTATGCTGATTCTAAAGGATTACGTCAGATAAAAATATTTAAGAACTCTAATTATTGGTTAGTTAGGTAATTAGACTTTTAGGTTGATTGGGTTTAAGGAAAGGCTGAGTAATTCAGCCTTTCCTTTTTATTCTTATCACCAAACCTGTAAGCACAAACAGGAGGAACAGACCTGAAACAATCCATGACCATGTATTAGGGACTTTCGATTCTGCCCACATCTCATATGAATCAGTCAGAAAAAAATCTGATTTTACCGGCCATAGAAGTACTTCACTACTGTCTTTATAACCATTTGTACCAGTAAGTTTCCCTGGCATAATAATCCTGACTGAATACTCCTTAAAGTCTAATAACAATTTATTAGTGACAATATTGATTGCAGAATCAGCCTCAGTTTTGAATTTCAAAGCATTTTGCTCCCCTATCAGCTCTCGCAGCATAATCCCGCCTGACCATAAGCTATCGAAATTCTGCTCATTCCTGGTAAGAGTATTCACAAATTCATCTTCTCTTGCTTTTAAGGACTGTAATGATAAGTCATCCCCGGCTTTGGATTTTGTTAATTTTGAAAAAATCCCTATCCATTCAGAAACAAGGCTCTTTGACATCCAGAGATCAGTTTTATAGTTTATGGTATCTCCAAATACCCGAAATTTCAGACTATCCGGACCGTTCTGATACACTTCTTTAATACTTTCAGGGGAATAAAAAAACCCAAGTTCTTCTTTATTAAGGAAATCTGCCAGCGGGTATCCAAATTCCATTTTTTTATCAATTATTTCAGCAAACCTATAATCAGTATTAAACCATCTGAATCTTTTTTCAAATCCGGTACTTCTTATAATACTTTTGTTTGCACCTGAATCGAGCTTATATGAATGGTTAATTTCATCCACGGTCCGGAATAATTTCCCGGCTCTTTTTACCCATGTTGTATCACCTTTTTCACTGACTTCAATAGAATCTGTTATGGTCCAGGTATCGTCAAATGGCACCTGCAGACCCTCCATGTCAAATTTATTCTGCAAGCTACGCATCTCAATTTTTCTGGTAATGGTTCCGTCAGCATGAACAATGTTTGTAACAACTGTTTCAGGTTCATCACACGAGACGACTATCAACAGTATCATTAAAACTATCAGTTTAAGCGGTTGTCTATTCATGGCTTTAAAGTTTAATTTTGGTCCGGTTCAACTCAGTTAGCTTATTCTCTATATATTTTTTTAGTTCTGGATCTTCTTCTATCAGATCAATGAGATCCTTATATTTAGTCTGCAAATCATTAACAGACTCCAGCAGTGTATCCATTTGTTTTTTTGAAATTGTTACATTCTGTGCGGGTAACTTATTGCCAAATAGTTTGAACAGCATCATTTTATTTCCGGAAAAATCGGTCAGATATGATCTGGCTTCACTTTCAACAATTACAGGCTGTGAGCTGAGGTAATTTATCTGTTTAATAATTATCCCCTGTTGCCAGACAAAAAACACGACAAGTAAAACTGAGGCAGTTATAAGGCTCCTTCTAACCCAGCCAATATATGCCCATCCAAATAAAAAATCAATAATATCTGAGATGACCAGCCTGTTCTGATGCTTTTTTGATATTTCATTAATTACCTCTCTTTCAATATCAACTGTTGAACCGAGTAACGGTTTCGTGTTTCTGAGGAGATTTATAACCCTGTCTAATTTTTCATCACTCTTTTCCATAGCTATAAATATTTTTCAACCATAACAGAGATACTTTTTCTTGCATAATGAAGGTTGGCCTTAATACCTGATTTACTAATACCTGTTATTTCAGATATTTCATCCTGCGACAATTGCTCCAGATCAGACAAAACAAAAACGGCCTTTTGTTTTGGACTTAACCTGTTTGTCAGAATTCGTATTATCATAGATGTCTCACTGTTTTCCATTTCAGTGGAAGGTTCCACAGAAATCTTGTCTGAAATTAATTTCCAGGTGTTTTCATTAACTGAGAATTCAGGATTTATCTTCCTTTTTCTCAGCTGATCGTAACATTTATTAATAACAATCCTGTATATCCATGTCTTGTAAGCTTTTGCTGAATTTATTTTCTTCAGTTTTTGCCAAACGGTGATCATTGTCTCCTGAACAACATCTTTTGCCTGATCTTCTTCACCAAGCATTCTGAAAGCTACCGAAAAAGCAAATGGAGATGTGGTTTCTATCAGCTTCCTGAAGTTTTCAAGATTTCCGCTGCGGCACTCTTCTATTAGTTTAAGATCTGTCAAAATAGTAGGTTGTTGTATTATTAAGACGTAATAATAATACCAAGGTAAAAAGAAAAAGATTATTTAACCGCAGAGCACGCAGAGCAGGCGCAAAGGATACAAGGTTTATAGTGTAGATTTTGTAACATCTGTTACATTTCTCATGAAGGGCTCATATTTTCTTCGTTCAAGCGGGGTTCCTTTAAAGAGCCTGTTGAACCGGTCTTTGGTAAGGTTCATCCACTCTTCCCTTGTCAGTGTCTCAACCTCTTCTGAAAGATCAAACTCGGGATTCTTATGTGGTTTTGCATCTTTGTTCCATGGACAAACCTCCTGGCATCTGTCACAGCCATATACCCTGTTTCCGACTTTTGGAATTATCTCTTCAGGAATCGGGCCTCTGTTTTCAATTGTAAGATTTGCTATGCACTTACGGGCATCAATTGTGTGGTTATCATTAATTGCCCCTGTCGGACAGAGATCAATACACAATCTGCAGGTACCGCAGAATTCTTTGGTAACGGGTTTATCATAATCAAGCCCAATATTCAGAATCAGTGTACCAATGAAAAAATAAGAACCTATTCCCTTATTTATCACAATTGAATGTTTTCCCTGCCATCCCAGACCGGCCTCCATAGCCCACGCCTTTTCAAGAAGAGGAGCCGAATCGACAAAAATTCTGCCCTCCGTTTCAGGAAATAGACTCCTGATAAATGTATACAACTTATCAAGTTTCCTTTCGATTACAGTCTGGTAGCTCTCTCCATATGCATACCTTGAAAGCACAGGAACCCCGGGTTCACTCTGTTTCTTTTCTGTGTAATAACTTAGTCCTGTAACAATAAGTGATTTAGCACCCGGGACAAGACTCCGGGGATCAATCCTTTTTTCAATATCGCGGGAGAGATAATTCATTCCTGCATTCATCCCTTCAGCGCACCAGCTCTGTAAAATATTCTTCCTCTCCTCAAGTGGTCTTGAAGGAGCTATGCCACAGATATCAAAACCAAGTTCAGTGGCTTTCTCTTTTATCAGCACACTTATAGATTTTTCTGCTGAATCGGCCATTTTTGTATTATCTAAAGAAATCCAAGTTCTAATTTAGCTTCCTCACTGAGCATACTTTTGTCCCAGGGAGGGTTGAATGTTAGTTTCAGGTCACAATCCTTCACCCCTTTTGTGCCTGCCACTTTATACTTAACCTCCTCAACCAGTTCTTCAGCCATCGGGCAGTTGGGGGCAGTCAGTGTCATAGTTATATGGGCAATATGATCATCATCAAGATTGATTTCATAAATCAATCCGAGATCATATATATTTACAGGAATTTCAGGATCATGGATACTTCTGAGTACCCCGCCAATCCTGGTTTCTATTTCGAGTTGTTCTGACGGATCCATATTCTTACTTTTTAATTGTTTATTTATTAATTGCATTATATGCCATTTCATAAAGCTTGATCTGACGGACCATTGAAAGAAGTCCGTTCGAAC
>Ga0113563_10000785_pt1 | contig 16528 bp, 10 predicted proteins | sample Mud3Dept3metaG_FD_80117 | JGI IMG/M metagenome (GOLD analysis project Ga0113563, IMG submission 80117) | Freshwater wetland microbial communities from Ohio, USA, analyzing the effect of biotic and abiotic controls - Mud 3 Core 4 Depth 3... | ecosystem: Environmental > Aquatic > Freshwater >...
GCAGCGCCACAAGCACCACGAACGCAACCAGGCCGAGCGCGCCGTAGGCGGCCAGACGCCGGCGGTTGAGGAAAACCGAGAAGTCGAGCCGGCTGGTTTTCTCGATTGTATCCCGGATGAGCAGGTCCAGCATTCCGGGGGACATGGCTTTGTCTTCGCCGAACTCGACGGCAGCGACAAGGCGGTCTTCCAGTTGAGGATAACGCTCCTCGACATACTGCGCGATCTGCAGGTCCGAAAGCCGGCGCCGGAGCGGGAGGACAAAGAAGCGCACGGCGACGAAGATGGCTGCGCCGCCTGTGATCAGGCGCATTGCCCAAACCGCTCCCGGCCGGAACCCGAACAGATCCGCCCCCCAGACGCCCAGGATGAGGAGAGCGATTGTGACAGCGAGCAGGAAAGCCAGGCCTTTCGCTATTTTTTGCAAGCGCCAGCGGCGTCGAACGAGCCGGATGCGTGCGAGCAGACTCTGATAAGGTCTCATAATCCCTCCCCGGCGCCGTGCGGCACCAGCGCTGTCCCTGTATGGTACCTCTAACCCGTCCTCAATATGAAGTGATTCGACAAGAGGCCTTCGAAAATCAGCAAAATCAGAACCCCGAGAAGCAGGTAGCGCCACAACCGCTCCCGCTTCTCCTGCTCCTCCGCGGTCGGGCGCTCGTCGGGCGAAACCACCGCAGGCGCCGCGGCCTCCGTCGACATCCAGCCCGCGGCCATTTCTTCCGGATTGCCGTGCGCGAGATCGGATTCCCGCAGGACAGGATTGACCGCGACGCTGGTGTTCAGGCTGGCAGTCCGAACCTCGTAATACCCTGCCAGTTCGACCGCGACTGCATCAGATCCGGGCGCAAGGGAAACACGCTCCTTACGGGAATCCATCACGACGATGGCCTGGTTCAGGTCCAGGTTTCCCTTCCCCTGCCGCACGGCAGCCTCCACGAGCAGTTTTCTCGGCGCGATCGTGTCACCCACATCCATCCAGGGCTTCTCGTGCCTGAAATTCTCGAGGTGACGCAGCATCTGATGCCAGAACGGCGCGTAAACGGCTTTCACCGGGAGGTCATTGGTGGCATCGTCGGCAGAGGAGGCAAAGACGAGCACGCGCCCCTTGTCTATGTCTGCGGCTACGAGGGCGGGGTCGCCGCTGTCGAAGCGCGCGAGAATCTGCCCCTCCGGGGAAACCGCGAGACGGGCATGGGAAAAGAACCTCGCGCCGGTGAAGGTCCCGGCGTGCGGTGCGCTGAAAGGCTGGAAGATCGGATGGTCAATGCGCAGATCGGTCAGCAGCGCGTAACCTTCCGAAGACCTGGCCGGCTGCCTGCCGGCATTCCCTTCCGCTTCAATCCGCACTGGCAGCCATGAGGCGAAGAGACGGTTGAACTCAGGCGCCCGGGCGCCGTCGGGCAGCACCACGATGAGTCCCCCGCCGCCCTTTACGTACTCCTGCAGCTTCTTCTGCACGGCAGCGCCGCCGGCCGGGGCATTGTTCCATATCAGCAATCCTCCGGTGATTGCACCCATGGATTCGAATTCCGGGACCGTAACAGCCGACAGGCGATACGGGGACAGCGCCGAGATGTTGAGCGCGTTGGCCAGGAAGAAGCTGGGCGGCCTGCCGGCCATGCCGCGCCCGGGGGACTCGACGGAAATCACCGGAATCTTCGTGCGCGCCTGTAGCGTCATCGTGAAACGGTTGTCGCGCGTCAGACGCCCATCCTCCAACTCCAGGGCCACCCGGTGCATGCCGGCGATCAGGGTTGGCGTGGAAAACTCGAGTCCCCGCACCTCCCCTTTCGGCGTGTCGACACGTTTTTCGGAGAGGATGCGATCGTCCACAGACAGACTCACCCGCACGGCATTGCGGTCTTCGGCGCCGAAGTTGAATACGGAGAAGCGGATCTTCAGCCCGCCCGCCGCATCTTCATCGTTTTCCAGCACCTGGACATCTCCGATCGCGAGGTTGCTGAACGAATCCGAGCCGACATCCGTGCATTGCAACTCCACACCGGGGCCAAGCCGGAAATCACTCTCGTCCGCGGCCCAGCCGCTCTTCTGAAAATCGGAGATCAGGTGGATGACGCGCTTCCCGGTGCCGGCGTCGAGCGCCGATTTCTCCGCGATTCTGAGCGCCTGGCCATACCGCGTGGCACGGTCCGTCAACTGAGGATCCCTTTCGAGCTGGCCCAGCACCGCGGCGAAGTCAGTGGCCGGCAAAGTGAGGACGGAAGTCCGATCTGAAAATTCCAGCAGCGCGACCTTGTCTCCTGTGCGTGCCCCGCGCACGATTGCCGCGACCGCATCCCGTGCTCGCGCCCAGCGGTCTTCATGGGCCATGCTCATGGAATTGTCCAGCAGGATCACATGCGCTGTGGCAGGCTCTCCGGACGCTGCCGCAACCCGCGGCCGGTCGCGGTACGGCCGCATGAAGGCGAGCGCCAGCAGCAGAAGCGCGAGAACACGCATCAGGAGCAGGAGGAGATGGCGCAGCTTCTGGTAGCGGATAATCCGCTTGCTGATCCTGCGCAGGAACATCAGCGTCGGAAACTCGACCTTCTGTGCGCTCTCCCGCCGGATCAGGTGCAATAGAATCGGCACCGTCGCAGCAAACGCTCCCAGCCAGAACAACGGCGTGACAAAATTCATTTCAGACCTCGGACTTCAGACCTCAGAATTCAGACCGGTCCGGGGTCTGAAGTCTGAGGACTGAAGCCTGATCAGTACAACTGCGAACGCCGCACCAGGTAAGTGTACAGAGCCTGGTCGAGGGGCTGCGACGTGTCGATCAGCATATAATCCATCCGGTCCTTCTGACACTCGGTTTCGAAGGCGGCGACCTGGTTCCGGATGAGCCTCAGGTACTCCTGGCGTAAATATTCCGGAATCACGTGCATCTTGTCGCCGGTTTCCATATCGACGAACTGGGCGCTCTTGTCGAAGTCGAAGCGCAGCTCGGCGGGATCCAGGACGTGGAACACGACGATGTCGTTGCCGCGAAAGGCGAGGTTGCGCAAACCCGTCATCACCTGGTCGAACTCGTCATACAGATCGGAAACAACAACCACTATGCCGCGGCGGCGCAGCCGCTCGGCCACATTTTCGAGCGGCAAGGCGAAACGGCTTCGATCCTTGGGCTGCAGCCGCTCGATCGCGTGCAGGACGGTGTTCAGGTGCCCGACGCTGCCGCGGGCCGGCACGTACTCCTGGATGCGATCGTCGTATGCCGCAAATCCGACGCTGTCCCTCTGGTTGAAGGCGAAATAGCCCAGGCAGGCGGTCAGAAACTGTCCGTACTCCAGCTTGGTGATTCCCCGGCTTCCGTACGCCATGGAGCGGCTGCAGTCCAGAATCAGATTGATGCCTGTATTGGTCTCGCCCTCGTACTCTTTCACGTAGAACCGGTCCGTGCGGCCGAAGACTTTCCAGTCAATCCTGCGGATGTCGTCGCCGGGGTGGTAGTGGCGATACTCGGCGAAGTTTACACTGAATCCCAGGCGGGGCGACCGGTGCAGTCCGGAAATAAAACCTTCCACGACCGTGCGTGCTACGAGCTCCAGGTTCGAAATGCGGGTCAGCGTCACGGGGTCGATGAACCGTGTCGGTTGGGGGGCTGTCGAATGGGCCTGCATCAATTCCCTGCTTTCAGCCCGGCGCCACGCGCGGCGGCCGGCCTATCGAGTTTCGGATTCGACGGTGTCAACAAATGCAACAGCCTCAGACCAAGAAGCACACGAAACATGCAAAAGATGTTCGTGTGTTTCGTGTATTTCGTGGTTGGGATTCAGTCGTTGTATTTTCAGTATCACGATGATTTTCACAATCCGGATTTGGGTGTTGGCACCACTTCCAGAAGCCGGCGGACGATTTCGTCTTTGGTGATCTTCTGCGACTCTGCGTGGAAGTTGGTGAGAATCCTGTGCCGCATGACCGGGTATGCCAGCGACTGGATGTCTTCGATCGACACATTGAAGCGTCCGTTCAGCAGGGCGCGCGCCTTGCCGCTCAGCACCAGGTACTGCGCGGCACGCGGGCTGGCCCCCCAATTCACCCACTCCTTCACGAAGTCGAATGCGCCGTCGCCCGGACGGCTGGCGCGCACCAGCGCCACTGCATAACGGGAGACCGTCTCGGGAATCGGCACGCGCCTCACCAGGCGCTGAAACTCCAGCACATCTTCTCCCGATACGACCCGGTCGATTTCCGGCTGCTTCAGGCTTGTAGTCTCCCGGACCATCTCCCATTCATCGTTTTCGCTCAGATATTCGATGATGACATTGAACATGAACCGGTCCAGCTGGGCTTCCGGCAGCGGGTAAGTCCCCTCCAGCTCGATCGGATTCTGGGTCGCCAGCACGAAGAACGGCCGGTCCATGGGATACGTGGTGCCCTGGACGGTGACCTGCAGTTCTTCCATCGCCTCGAGCAGCGCCGCCTGGGTCTTGGGGGGCGTCCGGTTGATCTCATCGGCAAGCAGGATGTTCGCGAAGACAGGCCCTTTGATGAACACCAGTTCGCGCCTGCCCGTGCCGAGGTCCTCCTGGATGATGTCGGTCCCGGTGATGTCCGCCGGCATGAGGTCCGGGGTGAACTGGATGCGCTTGAAGCGCAGGTCCAGGATGCTTGCCATGGTCTTGATCAGCAGGGTTTTGGCGAGGCCGGGAACACCTGTGATCATGGAATGGGCGCCAACGAGAAGCGAGATCAGGACCTGTTCTACGACTGAATCCTGTGCGATGATGACTTTCCTCAACTCGGACAAAATCTTGCGGTAGCTGAGGTTCAACTTCTCCACAGCTGCCGCATCTTCGTTGACGACCTGTTGAATCGTATTCATCTGATCTTACCCTTTCTCAGTTTCGGGCCCGGAGCCCGGGCGGAATCACATCCGCGGCAGCCGCGCGAGAGCGGTTGAGTGTATTGGCACGCCCTCAGTGCGTCAGGGCATACATGACATAGTTGACACCGTATTTGAAAGCTTCGTTCGTATCCGCAATCGGGTACCACGGGTTGGCGGAATACTCCCAGTATTCGCTGATATCGTTGTTGTAGTCGACGATCATCATCAGGCGCCCTGAGTCATCGCTCATGCCGAGATACTGCGGCGGCAGGCCGCCATAGGGCGGCCTGATATCCAGGCTGGAGATGTCATAGAAACATGTGAAGATCGGGTGGGTGCGCGGCAGTTCCTCGAAGGAACGATCGGGAAACACGAGCCTCATCTGATATAGGAAGTTGTTCAGCTCATTCGAGCCGCGGAAATCATCCACGATCAGGAACCCGCCCCGCAGCAAGTACTCGCGCATATTGTGGGCCTCCTGGGGTGAGAGGTTCAGAAAGCCGACTTCGCAGAGGTAGGCGATGGGGTACTTGAAGCAATCCTCGTCATCGAAACCGAAGATGTGTCCTCCCGGATTCACATCGATTCTGGTTACTTCGGCCAGGATCTTCATGAAATTCTCTTCGGAGTTCGGCCAGTCGTGTGCCCAGGGCGCATAGCCGCCGCCGCGCCGGCCGCCGCCCCTGCGATCAACCCCGGAGAATCCAGTGGAGAACCGGACGCGTCCCATCGTAAACCTGTTCTCGACGCGCGGCAGCTCCTGTTGTGCCTGAACCCACCAGGCTCCTCCGGAAATCAGAAGAACAGCGAGAGAAACCCATGCTGTCTTCCTTGTGCGGAATCCGCCCGCAAGCCGGCGCCAGCCGGATTTTCGGACAGAATTCATCATCGACCTCCACTCAGCTTCAGCAGCAATTGCTGTGCTTTGTCATAGGTGGGGGCGATTTCGAGAGAACGCAGGACCTCGCGTTTCGCTTCGGTTTTCTTGCCTGCCCCCAGCAATGCCCGGGCGAGGTTGTAGTGTGCTTCGGCGCGATCGGGGGGATTAAGCCCGAGCAGGACCTGGAAGGCGGCGATCGCCGCATTCCAGTTCCCCGCCTCCATGGCCGATTCGCCGAGCCGGGCGTGAACCCTGGTATCGTAAGGATCAATGTAGATCGAGAGTTCCAGGACCCTGGCAGCATTCGCCCAGTCTTTGCGCTTGCGGTAGATCTCCGCCGCGCTCGTGAGAGGGAGCACGGCGCTCTCGTCGTAACGCGCCCAATCGAGATACTGCCTGAGGGCATCCTCTTCGCGTCCGGAGGCCATATAGATCTCAGCCAGCAGCTCGTGCGGATTCCCGGGCTCGACAAACTCGGGAAACAGATCCGCGGCCTTGCGCAGATAGCCTTCGGCCGCTGCCATCGATTGTTCCTGATGCAGCACGGCACCCAGCTGCAGGTTCGCGAAGAAATCGTCCGGATTCCTTTTCAGCAGGGAGGTCAGCATTGCCTTGTCCGGCGCGATTTCGGACTTCCTTTCCAGGGCGAGCCGCTGAAAGTCGAGCCGGGAGGCAACAGGTTTCAGGATCCCGTCGAGGTACGATGCGTATTGCGCATCGAGGGCCTTCGTGTCCCAGCCGAGCGTGCGGCGAAAAACCTCCTCGACGGGCAGGTTTTCCGAGAAAAGCTCCAGCGACTGCCTGATCTTCTCGAACCCGAATTTCTCTTCGATCATTCTGCAGAACAGGCCGGCCTGGTAATAGGAAAGTTCGATCTGATCCGGGGATTTGGGGCGCATCATGCCGGCGTTCAGCTCGCTCACCTTCAGAAGCCTCCCTTCCTTGTAGGCCTTGACGAACGAAGCTGTGAGGTCGTCCCCCCATCCGGCGCGCGCTTTTTGCTCTTCGTATACCGAGAGGCCTTCCGAAAACCAGCGCGGGACATTGTGCCGGGTCATCTGCAGCGTCATGATATGCGCGAACTCGTGCCAGAGCGTCGATCCCCAGTTGAACTCTCCGGGCTTGCGCGCCCGAGGTGAATCGAGGGCCACGACTTTGCCGAAGCAGACTCCCAGCGCGCCGAGCCCCGGCAATCCAAGCGTACGGACCGCGAAGCCGCCGTGATCGGGAAACATCTCGAACTGCAGAGGCCCCTGGGGTGTAAATCCATACCGTGCGGTCAGCTGCGCGTGTGCTTCCTCGGCGAGCTTGGATGCATAAGGAAGCAGGACCGGCTGGTCTTCCCTGGACATGTGGAACACGCAATGCTCACTGCTCCCGGTGGCGAAGGAGTCCATCTGATCCAACAGATCCAGGGTGTTGTATGCCCAGACATTGAATGGGTCGCCCTCGAAAGCGCGCTCCACCATCGCCCGCCCTGTTTTGAGATCGCCGACACGCATCAGGTTCATTCCCATGCTCGCGTACGCCGGATACAGCCCGGGGGTGAGCGCCACGGCCTTGCGGTTAAAATCCACGGCTTCCTGGTACTTCCGGCGCATAACCATGCTTTCCGCGAGCGTGTAGTAAAGACGGCCATAGGAGGGATGGATCGCCAGAACCTTGCTCTCAGCCTGGGCGAAGCCGGAGGCGTCCTCGCGGATCTGGTGATACACCGCCTCCAGGCTCAGGGCGTCGAGATCCTTCGGATTTATGGCCTGTGCCTGGCGGACCAGTGTCATGGCGTCGTCGTACCGCTCTTCCTGGAAGCGGAGCTCGGCGAGCAGGTTGATGGCCGGAATGAAATTCGGGTTGGCCTCCAGTGCCGACCGCGCAAGACTCTCGACTTCGACGGTGCCCTCGTACTGTTTCGCGAGCGCCAGTCCTACGAGAGCCGGCGCGTATCCCTTGTTGATCTTCTGGCAATCCCGGAACACGCTGATCGCGTCCGTGGCGTCGTATTTCTCCAGGAACAGGTAACCGAAATTGGTGAGAGCTTCCAGAGGCACCTCGGCGCCGGGTTTTTCTTCGGTTGCATCTATGAAAATGTCCTTTGCATCCTGAATGTAGTCCCTGCGCCACGCCGCCCGTGCGATGACACCCAGGTCCCTGCTGCCGGAAACGCGCCCGCCGCGATACTCATCCAGGAGGCCGTCCCAGAGCTTTGCCGCTTCGGCTTCGCGCCCCAGGTAATCAAGCAGGTCAGCCAGCTCCGCCACCACGGTGCGACGCAAGCCGCCGCCCGCCTTGACAGCCCGGAGAAGATGTTCCTCGGCGGCAGGATAAGCTCCCACGGCACGGGCCGAAAGCGCGCGCTCGTAATTGAGCGCCACCGAGCCACTCCGTCGCTTGAGGAACTCGTCGCCACGCCTGATTGCCTCCTGGTACGCGCCGGATTCGCGCAGTGCCTGCAGCAGGCCGGCCTGGCTTTCTTCGTGATCCGGGTTCGCACGCAGGGCGGCTTCGAAACCGCTCCTGGCCGCGGCGTAGTCTCCCGCGCGAAGTGCCGTTCTGGATTCGGCCGCGACCTGCCCCTCCGCGGGCCGGAGCGCCACGGCGCCCCAAGTCAGGATCCCGATCAGCAGAACTCGGACAACACAACGCCGTCCCATCCGCGCATCCCGGTCTTGCTGTCCCTTCGAGCTTTTCATGGATCCTCTTCACTTCTTGCGCAGCCTGGCCTGCACTTCCGCCAGCTTCAACAGGAGCCCCTCCAGTCTCTTCAGATATTCTTCCTCGCTCATCTCGTCTTTCATCGACTTCAGGAGTTCGACCTGTTTTTCAAGAGACCGGGCCTCCCTGGCCAGTGCCTGCCCTTCCGGGCTCATGTCGCCGAGGAGGAGCGGAGACCCACGGTCCAGAAAAACGGAACCGGCCAGAAGCGAAGTGCGGGTTCCGGCATCTGCGAGGGTGAGCGCTGCCGCTTCGCCGTTGTCGCTAAGCACCGGGTGCTCCGTCTGCAGGCTTCCCTCCCTGGTGTAGTATTCCTCAACCTTGCGCGCCGCATACTGGAACGCTTCCAGGATGGAAATGCGGGCGTTCTTGTCGACATCGGCGTTGTTGTCTGCAAACGCCTCGACAAAATAGGCAGAGAGGCGCGTCAGGTTCTTTTCCAGGCCGCTCTTTGTGGCCGAGATCACGATCCTGCCTTTCCCGGCAAGTGCTCCCAGGCTCGCGCCGCTGCAGTTTGTGCCGTTGAACACTACAAAGCGCTGCGCCGGAATCGCATAAATCATGGACGCCAGGTCCTCGCCGGCAGGGTCCGGGCCCACCATGTTGAACTTGTAGTTCCTGCCGTCGGAATCGCCATGCCCTTCCAGAAAGACAAACACGAGGTCCTCGCCGCCGGCGCGGCCGGCGATTTCCCTGCAAACCTTTGCGAGGTTATCCCGGGTAGACTGGTGCTGAATTCGGGATGGATCCATCGCGGGGTCATCAAAGAGGGCGACGATGTGGTCGGGGGGGAACCCGAGCGAGGACTCCAGCACGCTGCGCATTTCCGTCAGATTTTTCAGGTAGCGCTTCTGTAGCTCAGGTTCCCCACTGATTCCGGAGACAAGGATCGCCCAACGCGAATCCCCGGCCGGCGCGGCTTGGCCGGCGCCGAATGCCGGCTTCCCTATTCCTGGCGAGATCATCAGGCAGCAGGACAGCAGGAGATAGGAGCGGATCGGACGCGGGAAAAGGAGAAACCCGCCGGCGTGCGGCAGCGCTGAGCGTCCCTGACAGATCATGCGCCCGCGCCGGGCTGCCCCTCCTCGATTGCCGGATCTCATGCCAACCCCTTTCGCTTTCTGAAGATCCACTCCGTGGAAACTGCAGCCACAAACAGCAAAAAGAGCACTGGCATGTCCCAGAGGTCTTTCTCCTCGAGGCGGGAAGCCCCTGCGTCCGCGTAAGATATGTCTTCGGTGAGAGTCTGGGCATCCCCGGCCGTGTAGTACCGTCCCCCCGTGTCCGCGGCAAGCTTTTTCAAAAGATCTGCCCGGAGCCCGGCATCGTGGTATTCCTCAGGCGAGTCGGCGACGCGGAAGCTCGTACGGGCCGTCCCGAGATTCCGGGTTCCCTGGAAGGCCTCCGCGGTGACCTCATGGATTCCATCTTCCCGCGGCTTGAATCCAGACGAGTATTGCCCCTCTTTGCTGAGGTCCCAGCTGAGCGGCACCGGGGTGATCTCCCCGGAAGGCGACTTGACGCGTGCGGTGACCTGGACGTTGTTGAGTCGCAGGAAATTCTCGTCGGTCACGTCCGCTCGCACCGTCACCGTCTCGTCCATGGGGTAGGAGTGCCTGTCCGTGATCAGGCTGACCTGATCCGGCACTTCGCTCACGAGCCAGCGCAGCAGTTGCTTCCAGAAGAGCTCATGAAAGTTGTTGCTGGATTCCTGCATCATGCGCCAGCGCCACGTCGCATCGGTGGTCAACGCCATCGATTTGCCGCGGCCGAAACGCTGGAACGCCAGAACCACCGGATTCTGGCCGCCTGTGTCGCGGAGTGACGATCGAACCAGGACCGTGGCCCCGGGCTTTGCCCCTGCGGTCGCATTGATTCCGACCAGGGGCGGCGCGGCATCCCATTTCTTCCGGTTTTCCTGCTCGTCCTTCAGCAGACGTGTCGCCGGATTCTGGAGCCCGTAATCGGTCAGCTGGACCTTGAACTCGATGTCCTGGTACCTCGCAGGGGCTTCGCCGCCCTGGCCGGGCCGCAAGAAGACCGGGAGTGCATCCTCCAGAGGCGTATTCACATATCCGCCCTGGCCGAACGAATTCTTTCCCCCGATCACGAGCAGGCCGCCTCCTCGCTGGCTGACAAAATCCGAGATCAGCCGCAGTTGATCGAAACTGAAATAGCTGGCTTCAATGCTCCCGAGAATGAGACCCTGGTATTTGAAAAACTCGGACTTTTCAACCGGAAAGCCCTTTTCCAGGACCGCCGGCGAATCCACACCCTGGCGCAGCAACTTGCCGTCCGCCTGCCGCAGCAGGGTGATGAGCCGGAGATTCTTGTCATCCTTCATCGCCCGGCTGATGAATGCGTAATCCCACCGCGGCTCGCCTTCCACATACAGCAGCTGAAGCCGGCTGTCTTCCACCCGCACCAGCACGCTCTGATCGTTGTTTTCGGGCACAACTTCATCCGCGAAGGGCTCTACGCGGAAGGAGTACAATTTGGAACCGACCAGATCGCTGCTGAAGTTGACCTTGAAGGTCTTTACTTCATCGTCGCTCCCCAGGGAGATCTCCTGGCTGTGGATCAGCCGGTCCCCTTCTTTCACCGACAGCAGGGTCGTGCGGCCGCTGTACCCCTTCGAACGCACTGCGACATCCGCTTCGATCAGGGCGTCTTTCAGCACCTTGCGCGGCGTAGTAATCCGCAGAACCTCCGTATCCCGAACGAAGGAAGGCGACCCGATCCCGACTGGATAGACCGGAATGTTGCGCGCGCGCAGCTGGGCAACGGCGGCGTTCAAATCTACCGAGTGGTTGTCGGCACCGTCGGTAATGAGGACGATTCCCGATATGGGGGCATTGCCGAGCTCCCCGCTCACCTGCTCCAGAGTTCGTGCCAAGTCCGTGAGATTCCCGTGCCGGGGTTGATCCTGGAAACTCTCCACGCGTTCCGCCGTACCGGCAAAACGGAAAAAGCGGACCTTGAACTTGCGCGCCAGCTCGTCCAGAAACGCATTGCCATCGGGGCGCAACAGTTGCTGCGCCTGGGCCAGCCGCGACTGACCGTCAGGCCCATCGCGGATTTCCATGCTCTTGCTCAAGTCGTAGGCGATGGCGACGAAACTCTTTTGGGGGATCACCGAGTGAAGGATAAGAACCGGCTGGAGGAAAATGGTAATCAGAATGAGGAGCGGAATGGCTCGCAGTCCGGCGAGAAAGTACCGCCAGGTTGACGGCATCGACCGCACAGACCGACGGTAGAAGAGGATGGAAAGAGCAAGTGCCGCCGCCACCAGGACGATCGTCAGCGGCATGGGCCAGGGCGCTCGGAACGCGATTGATCCTCTTTCAAAGAGGTAAGGGCGGAACTTAAATAAAAAAGCGAAAACGTCTGTCATCAACCGATCCGATGCTGCGTGCCGTCCTCTTGAGGCGGTCCCGGGAGCCGATGAAGCCGACCGCATGCACCGGCGCCGGAGATTCTGCATTTCCCGGCTTTCGAAACATCTGGCTTAATCCTGAGAGCCCCAATCAGAGATTGCCTCAGGAGGCCAACTGTCTGACGGAATCCCTGTAATCAGCTCCCGCCGTCTGGCAAGATTTCATCCCTAGTGCCGCACAACACTCATTAACCTGACAATTAATACCAGAGCCGGAACCCTAGTCCAAGGGGTGGTTGCGAAATTATTAACCTGCTCGTCACATACTTATACGCCGCCTGCAGCGGGATGTTCTGGTGAGTTTCAGGCAGGAGGTGGAAATAACGGGCGGTCTGGAGCGGAACGCAGCCACCCGCACTTCCGTCGGCGCCCGGTGCGATCACCGGCGCAGAGGCTGGACCGATCCCAGTGATTCCAGTTGAGGCTGGAGGATCGCGGCCGGACCGCGCACGATCAGGACCAGGCCGCCGGGGAACAGGTACCGTTTCGCCGCATCCTTGATCAAGGCCGGGCTGCACCTGCGAACGCTGTCAGAGAAAGTCGCCAGGTAATTGACTCCCAGCCGGTAGAGTTCTGCATCGAGCAGTGCGTGGCAGATTCCATCGGTCGTGCGGATGGCCTTGCCAAACTCCTCGATCCATTGGGTTTGAGCTGCTGCGATTTTTTCGGGACTTTGTCCGCTTTCCTTGAAGGAATCAACCGTGTCGATGATCTTGGTGATTTCTGCGAACGCTTCTTCTGCGGCAGCCTGTCCCTGGATATAGAACGGCCCTGACAGCCTTCGGGCCTCAGCCGCTGCAGTCAGGAGGGAGGTCGGCAACTCCAGCGTCAGCCGCTCCTGCAGCATTCGAGCGGCGAGTGTGGCGGAGTAGTACATGGGGTCACCCCGGCTGGGCCAAAGATTGCCCAGGACGAACTGGGCGGCCGGAGACAGAGGATCGTCTTCAAGAAAAATATTGCGTGCTCCCTGTTCGCGCGGCTGCAGGAAGGTGGAAGGGACATCGTCGCTGCGGACCCAGACCCCCCAGATGCGCCGGCTCTTTTGCAGCACCGTTTCGGCCGGAGCGTTGCCGACAATCACCAGGGACGCCTGGTCGGGGGAAAAATAACGCCTGTAAAAGTAACGGATATCGCCGACGGTGATATTCTGGACCGTTGCCGGGGTGCCTCGCATCGGGCGGCCATATGTGGTGCCTCGAAACAGTTCGACGTCGAACTGGCTGCGAATCCTCTGGCGTGGGTCCGATAGTGCCTGTAGCTGCTGCAGCAGCGCGCTTCTGGCGCCGGCGAAGTCCTCGTCGTCGAATTTCGCTTCCCCGACCAGCTGGTAGAGAAACAGCAGCGAGCGCTCGAAACTCGCACTCTGCCCGCTCAGCAGGATGCGGATGCCATCCCAGTCGCATCGCACCTCGAGAGAGGAGTTCAGGTACTTCAACTCGTCCTGAATATCCTTGGCGGTCTTGTCGACCGTGGCCTTCGCGAGCAGCTGGGAGGTCAGGTATGCGACACCTCCCTTGTTCGCAGGATCAAAAGCCGCGCCATAGCGCAGGATCAGGCCGATCGTCATCGCATCGCCCAGAAACGGCGTGGAAGCAACATAAACCTGGAGGTCGTTCAGAAGCCGCGTCGAGGACAGCTCCGGCAGAACCATGGCGTCCTGATCAGATGCCACGGAAGTATCTGCTCCGGAAAATATAAGGAGAATAAAAAGGAAACTTGCGACTGCTTTCTTCGTCATTTCCATATATCCTATGTGTTGAAAAGTTATCACAATAGGAGGGAGGCTAACAAGGCATCCTCCGTAGACATTTAAATTTGATATGATCTCACGAGTAGGATGGCCTTTTCAGGAGAAGCGTGGAGCACAACATGAGTCATCAGGATCCACTCTGTTCGGATGCGCCTCTGCATCCCCGATCGACGGATCTCGCAGGAGCAACAAGAGCATGACAACGAAAAAGACCACTGTGTTTCTGGCGGCGGCGCTGGCTCTGCAGGTCGGCGTCGGGCTTCCTCAGGCTAAAAAGGACAAAGCAGGCGCAAAAAAGGCAGCTCCGACAGTATCAGAGCTGGTACTTGCGGGGAAGATACCCGAGGCTGTCAAGCTGGCTGCTAAACAGCCGGGAGCAGCCGAGACTACATTAAACACCCTCATGTCATCATCGGATACCCAGATCACTCTCAGACAGATACCTGAGGCGCGGGCAAGCCTCGAGGCGGCAAGAAAATTCCTCGACGCCTGCGAGAAGGCAGGCCAGGCGAAAAACCTCCCGGCGGACGCGCTCAAAGGCAGGGAACTCAGGCTGCAGGGTATCAGCCTCAGCGATGAAAAGCAGTTCGAGAAGGCGGAAGCGTTTCTCCACCAGGCTTTGGACATCTCAAAAAAGGCAAAAGATCCGGCCCTGGAGGCCGGGATCCACAACAATCTCGGCTACGCCCTCAGGAACATGAATCTGCTCGAGGAAGCGGCGCAGGAATTCGAGAGCGCCCGGCAGATGGCGGAGGAACAGAAGGACGACCTGCGTGCCGGTTCTTACAATTTCAACCTGGGCGAGGTGCTGCAGAAAATGGGGCGGCGGGAGCTTGCCCTCGCCGCGTACAAGCGATCCGCGGAACAAAACAAGGCCGCCTCGCGGCCGAATATCGAAGCCCGCGCCATCCTCATGCAGGGCGTGGTCACCAGCAGCCTCGAACCGCGTGGACAGGATGCCGTGGTGCTGTTTCTCGAGGCGGCATCGAAATTCGAAAAAGTGGGAGACAATCAGAATGCAGGATGGAGCTACATGCTCCTGGGTGACCATTTCGGCTATGCTATGGATTTTAAGAGGGTGGTGGAATATTGCGAAAAGGCGGTGCCCCTCCTTTCCAAAGCCGAGGATAAAGCGGGACTCCTGCGTTGCTACAATACCCTCACTGACATGCATGGCCGCCTGGGCGACATTCCGAAATGCGAAATGTATAAAAAGCTCGGCGAAGAGCTTTCAAAAAAGAAATAGTCTTGCTGCATCCGCTGTTGTTGTACTGGAACCCTGATCCTCGTTTCAGGTCGCGGCGAGCCCTTGCCCGCATTGCAGTGAGGCGGCTTGGGCCGGGGCCGGACTTCCCTTGAGCATGCACGGAGATGCGCAACATGGCAGAATTCACATCCGAAATAAAACGGTCCGCGGGCAGGACGAAGTTGCTCATTGCCGCCGCGGTGGCAGCCATTGCGCTGGCCGCCGTTTTCCTTGTCGTGAGGTATCAGCAGGAAAGCCCGATCCCCGGTGCGGAGGGCGGACCCATCGTGATTCCCGGCATGGTTCGGCCCGGTGAACCCGATTTCGAAGCATACAAGAACAAAGTCAGGATTGAGGGCGTGAAAGCCAGCATCGGGATCAACTTCGCAGGCAACCGCTTCGCGGAAATCGACGGGATTATCGCCAACGAGGGAAGCCGCAAGCTCGAAGCCGTCGAGATGCGCATTATCCTGTATGATGTGTATGACCAGGTATGCAAGGAGAGGATCGTAACGCCCCTGCGTCCCGGCATCGGCCTCAAGAAGGGTCCGATGGAACCCCTGGAAAAGCGGACCTTCAAGACCGGAATCGAATCGGTCGAACAACTCTGGAATCCGAAAAGGGTGGAAATCGAAATCACGGGCTTGAAGTACCAGTAGTCAATTCACCCGACCGGTCCGGCAGCCCGGAGCGGTTCCGGACTGGCGGCACACCCGGCCTGCAGCCATCAGCCGGGCGCGAAGATCCATCGGCTCATGACACAGTACATCGCGACGCTTCTGCTGATCTCCCTGTGCGTAACCGCGGCGGGATGCGGGCAGGCTTTGCTGCGCCCCGACGAGGTGGAGCGCAACCGACTCTTCGCGGAGATCCTCCGCCGCCAGGACCGCCGTGTCCTTGGGGACGATGATTTCTTCCCGAAACGTCTGCTCGATTCGTCTCAGCCGAGAGTGCAGGAGTGGTGTGCCCTGGCCTTGGGCCGCATCGGCAACCCGCACAGCCTCCCCTGGCTGTACGAGGCATTTCGCTCCTCCTACTCGGCAGTCAGGGCGGCAGCCGCGTTTGCCGTCGGGGAGGTGGAAGATCGGGATCTCCTGCGGAGCGAGGGACGGAGCCGGAACATGCGTGCCCAGGCTGAGCTTCAGAGACTCCTGGAGGATCCGTCGGTCCGGGTGCGCTCTCGGGCGGTGGAAGCCCTCGGAAAGATCGGGCAGCAGGAAGACGCACTGCGGATCCTGCGCGTGGTGGGGAGCTTCTCCTACGACGGATCCCCTCAGCATAGGGCATTTTTGAACCTCGCGATCGCGGCCCTGATGCGGCTGGGAAATCCGGCTGCACGACCCGTGCTTGCGCGGCTTGCAGCCCTGCGGGATCCTGAAATCCAGTGGCGCGTGGCCAACGCGTTTTACCGGATGCGCGACCGTGAGGCCAGGCCCGTTCTGGAACAACTGGTGCACAGCGGGAATTCCGACGTCCGGGCTCACGCAGCCCGCGCCCTGGGCATCTGCGGGGACCCGGGGCTCGCAGAGCTGCTGACTCCGCTTCTGAGCCCCGAGGTCACGGGAAGCGGGACTCCGGATTCCCAGGGGGTGCGCGTATGTGCGCTCCAGGCCCTTGCCGGCCTGGGGAATCCGGAAGCAGTGCCGGCGATCATTCATGCACTCGAAGCC
>Ga0113563_10000786_pt1 | contig 16526 bp, 10 predicted proteins | sample Mud3Dept3metaG_FD_80117 | JGI IMG/M metagenome (GOLD analysis project Ga0113563, IMG submission 80117) | Freshwater wetland microbial communities from Ohio, USA, analyzing the effect of biotic and abiotic controls - Mud 3 Core 4 Depth 3... | ecosystem: Environmental > Aquatic > Freshwater >...
ACCCGTTGATGAAAATCTATTGATAAAGATGCGGGATACCATGGCTCATCGTGGGCCTGATGGAGCGGGGAAATGGGTGTCAAAAGATAGGAAAGTCAGTTTAGCACATCGCCGCCTATCCATCATCGATTTATCTGAGAGTGCATCGCAGCCAATGTGCAACGAGGATGGAACGTTGTGGATCTCATTTAATGGTGAGATTTACAACCACGCTGAAATTCGAAAAGATCTGGACCAGATCGGCGGTCATTATTGGAAAACTGACCATTCCGATACGGAGGTGATCCTCCACGCTTTTGAACAATGGGGGATCAACTCTTTAGAGAAGTTTAGAGGCATGTTTGCGATTGCCCTGTGGGATGTTAGGAAAAGGGAGCTCTGGTTGATACGTGATCGCATAGGCATCAAACCACTTTATTACAGCTTTCTCAATGGCCGCATCAACTTTGCTTCAGAGATAAAAGCCCTTCTTGAAGATCCAGAGCAAAAACGAGCTGTCCATGAGGAAGCTTTCTACCACTATCTTTCATTCTTGACGACACCGCCCCCCCAGACACTTTTCGCAGGTATTAAGAAGCTTCCAGCAGGTACATGGCTAAATGTTAGAGAAAACGGCAAAATCCGGGAGACCCGTTACTGGGACGTTTGGGATCACACTCAACCTTTTGTTGATGTTCCAGAAAATGAGATTGCGACGCAGATCATATCTGAACTGCGCACAGCTGTGAAATTGCGCAAAGTCAGTGATGTCCCTGTAGGAGTTTTCCTTTCTGGGGGGATTGATTCTAGTACGAATGCGGTTCTTTTTTCAGAAGGTGAAGAGAGACCAATAAAAACCTTTACCATTGGATATGAGGGCGATTATCAAAGCTATCCCAATGAAATGGAATATGCTAGAAAAGTGGCATTGTTAGTTGGTGCAGAGTACCATGAACAACTCTTGACTCAAAATGATCTGATTGATTTTCTTCCCAGGATGATTCATTTGCAAGACGAGCCAATTGCCGATCCGGTCTGCGTGCCCGTTTATTATGTTTCCAAACTGGCGAGAGACAGCAAAGTGATCGTTTGCCAAGTAGGGGAGGGTGCTGACGAGCTATTTTGGGGGTATCCTGGTTGGAAAATGGCACTTCAAATTCAAAATTATGATGATTTCCCAATGCCTCTGGCATTAAAACGATTGGGATTAACCGCTTTAAGGTTATTGGGTAAGGGAGAGACATTCTATTATGAGTGGCTTCGGCGCGGAACAGTCAAACAACCTATTTTCTGGGGGGGCGCAGAGGGGTTTACAGAGGCCCAGAAGCTGCGTTTACTCTCACCTAGGTTGCGGAAAGAATTTGCAGATTTGACATCCTGGGAGGTATTAGAGCCTATTCGTAAACGTTTTGCAGAAAAAGCTTGGGAGAAATCTAACTTGAACTGGATGACTTACCTGGACCTTAATCTCCGACTTCCTGAGCTGTTGTTAATGCGGGTTGATAAAATGAGTATGGGGGTGAGCCTAGAAGCCCGAGTCCCATTCCTCGACCACAAATTTGTAGAACTAACTATGAGCATTCCTGCGTCAGTGAAGACCAAGAATGGCACCCTCAAATACATTTTGAAGAACGCAGTTCGAGGACTGATCCCAGATGAGGTAATAGATCGTAAGAAGCAAGGATTCGGCGTGCCTGTGCATGAATGGTTTTTTGATCGCCTTGGTGAGAAGAGTAAGAAAGAAATCAACGACTTCTGTCATCGCACCGATTTTTTTAACGAATCTGAGGTCATGCGTCTCTTTGATCAGACGCGAGGCACACAGGTTTGGTATTTGCTGAATTTTGCATTGTGGTGGAAGGAATACATTAGATGAGCAAAATTATCCTCTTCGGCCTTTATCCCCCTCCCTATGGTGGAGTCGCTATATACGTTTATGCCTTGAATGAATTTCTAAAAAGGTCCGGGGGCAATTGTGAACTCAAAATTTATCGGCAGCACAGTGATTCTAACTCTAATGACGTAAAGCCAACCTTTGTAAGCATATTTAAGAATTTCCTTAAGTTGAAAAAAGGTGACACTTGCGTAGACTCGACTGCTCTTTTCCTTGGAGATCTGTTTGTAAACGTAATGTTGGCATGGCTCTTGGTCAAATTCTTGAGAAGATTCAAATGGATAAGAATTATCCATGATGGATCGCTTCCAGCACGTTATAAAACCCTTGGGATTGTCCGGAAATCTTTTTCCCGTCTGTCCATCAGATTTGTTGATGAATTTATAGCAGTTAGTGAGGATCTCTGCTTCTGGCTACGGGATAATATGAACGTGAGACAAAAGGTAACTTTGATTAAAAGTTTATTACCCATTCCGGCTAATCCGTTTGACTCTTCTTTATCCGCTGAAGTGGAAAGATCCATTTGCCACTATGACAAATTAGTCTGCTCTGTCGGTGTATTTATACCATCGTATGGATTCAAACATATTGTAGATGCGGTCGAAAGCATTCGTGATGAATCAGGGTTAGATATTGGACTATTGCTCATAGATGGATCTTTCGCGGTTGACGAAAATTATAAGTCGGAAGTCCTTCAGAAAAAGGAATGGATCGTTGTTCTGAAAAATATTCCCCATCCTCAAGTTCTGCAATTTTTGAAGTGGAGCGATGTTTTTGTCAGAGGGGTTGCATTTGAGAGCTATGGGTTATCAAGGGTGGAAGCACTTTGGTCAGGCACCCCGGTTGTTGCGACCGCGGTTGGGGAAACGCGAGGAATGCTTCTTTATGATTTTGGGAACGAAAAAGAGTTAATCCAACAAATTAAAAGGGCATTGTTTCATCCACCTACAGAAGACATTAAGGCATGGGGAGACCATTTTTACGAAGAGGCAAATGACAATTTGATGGCTCTGATTAGATTGATAGATCCTGGAAGGGGGCATGTTTGTTCAACAAAATAGAAAATCTCTTAGCTGGTGGGCCAATTAGAAGAGATGCATTTCAGATTTTCGTTATTCAGGGGTTGACTCTGGGCTTAGCGCTTATTGGAAGCATTATCGTCGCCCGAACCTTAGGTCCAGCACAGAAAGGAATTTTTGATCTATTTAATTTGCTGAGTTCTTTTATCGCAGATTTCGGGTTGCTTGGCTTTGGTAGCGGACTTCTGTATTATTTGGCTAATAAAGGAAGGCCACTTAGTGAGGTACATGGCACTGGGATCACTTTTTCCATAATTGCAGGTATTCTTACAGTCCTAATTGGCTGGGTGGGTATGCATTTTTGGGTGGCAATTTTCCCTGGATTAGATGTTTGGATCATTCTGTTGCCATTTCTTTTGTCGATTGTAACCTACTACCGTTTGATATGGTCAAATATCATGACCGGAATCAATAAAGCTGTGACAACCTACCGTGTTGGATTTTACCTCACGATTTGTAATGTTATTGCCATTTTCATCTTATGGAAATTGGGTTGGTTGGATGTTGAATGTATTATAGCATTAACGGGTCTATTGACTGTTCTAAACGGAGTAGTTGCTTATTATGTACTCTTTAGGCAGGAGCCGAAGTTACGACCTAGTTTTCCGCTTGGCTGTGAAAGCCTCCGATATGGACTAGTAATCTATTTAGGATTCGTCGCAAATGTTTTGCACTTTAAGATTGACCAATTGATGATCAATTATTGGTTAGGAACCGGTTCTGTTGGGATATATGCCGTCAGCGTACGCTGGGCTGAGATACTATTCATTTTCGATAATGCTATTTTTTCGGCTGCGCTATACAAAATATGTTCCTCGGATGTCGAAGAGAGTTGCTCATTATCAAAACGGCTGTTTAAAGTTCAACTGATTATTAGTAGCATTGCAGGCGTTTTGCTCGCCTTAGCAGCTTATCCGCTCGTGCTTCTGTTGTATGGCGAAGCTTATCAAGATGCTGTATGGCCGCTTATAATACTGGTCCCTGGAGTAGTTGCTTGGTCGGCCTCAAAAGTAGTGTCCAATATGCTGACCTATAATAAAAAGATGGGGACATATGTCACTAAAATCGCCATATCTGGGAGCTTATTAAATGTTATTCTTAATTGTTTATTTTTAAAAGTTTTGGACACTGGAATAGTTGGTGCTTCGTTGGCCTCATCCACGAGCTATATAACAGTTGTTTCTATAATTCTATTTAAAGCGAGAATAATTAGCAGAAAACAATGTATCTAACTAAAAAGCAAATCGAATCTATAGTAAAGAAAAGTGGGCAGCCGAAAGCTTCGATATTACTTCATCAAATATTCAATTCTTATAGGACTTACCTTGATTCAAGCGATGTTAGAGAATTATATGACCGTGATTATTTTGACGGAATACGAGTGCACCCTGTCTACGAACTTGTGGACAACAGATATAAAATTCACATTTACAATAGGTATTCCTATGAATATCTTGTAAGAAAAGAGGGGAGAGGTTCTGTTTTGGATATAGGTTGTGGAGACGGTCATTTTCTGCTCGCTTTAGCTTTTCAAGGATTTAAATGTATTGGAATCGATTCATCGAAGGATTTAATAAGGGAGGCGCAAATTAATGCGATCGGAAATAAACTGAAAGTGGATTTCTTTTGCGGAGACGGTTGCCATTTATCTTTGAAATCGCTCTTTGACTACGTCGTATTAAATGATGTCATAGAACACCTTTCGGACAGGGAGCTGCAAAAAATGTTTGTAAAGATTAAAGAGCTATTAAAACCTGGTGGTGAATTGATCATTCATACACCTAATGGTTTGGCGCTATGTAATGAGACGGATTATTCATTTATCCAAGCACTGTTTAAATATTATTTGAGGGCATTTAGGCATTTCGGTGGCTTTGAAAGGACAATCCGTCAGATGTATTACGATCAGGTGCATATAAATATAAAGTCTTATAAACAATCCAGGAGGTTGTTGGCGCGGGCTGGATTTAGATGCAAGGTGATGTATGACGAACATAACAAATCCATACTGAGAACTATATTAAGCAGTAATATGTTGATTGTCGCGCGGAGGAAGTGAATTGAAGCGATTGACGAATACGGAATACGAGGAGTATTGGACGAGCATTCATAATGGCGTTCAAGATGATTTGGCTTCAGTGTGTTTTCCTGATAAACCCATCTATTTCAACAGATTTTTTGACCGAATTCAAAAATGCGCCATCATTAAATACCTTACAAAAGAGGGAATAAATGTGAAGGGGAAAACATTATTGGATATTGGTTGCGGTAGAGGACGGTGGTTATCATTCTTTGAGAAAAAATGTGGGGCCATTGTAACAGGGGTTGATTTGTCCGAATATGCCGTACGAGTTTGCGAAAGCAAAGGGTTTCGGGCTTTCCGAGCTTCTATAACCCAAATGCCATTTCGAGACAGCTGTTTTGATTTCGTGAACTCAACAACTGTATTACTGCATTTGCCATATGAGCTTAAAGAAAAAGGGATAGCTGAGGTTTCGCGGGTTTTGAAACCAAGGGGGAAAGCCATCCTCATTGAAGGAACATGGAAAGACCCCTCGCCGCATGTCTATGGATTGAATACTTCCGAGTGGGAAAAAAGGTTTAGGATGTACGACATGAGTTTAGTGCATAAGTCGGGACATTGCTTTAACGTATTTCGAATGAGGTTACCACCATTTACACCTTTAAGAGATTTTTTGGCGATCTACCTAGACTACCCCTTGGAGTATGCGTTAATGGGCTACTTCTATGGGAAGGAGTCCCGGATTGCATTACAGCATTTGATGGTTTTTGAAAAATGAAAAAAGTATCTTGTATCACTGCCAAACCAAATAAATATTATAAAGGTATACGCATTATGGCTGACACAGATCTGCATGATCAGCTTACGGCCATTATTGACGCTTTCTTGCCGAAGGGTTCAAGAATACTTGATTTTGGCGCTGGTGAAGGTGCTTTGTCTCAACGACTTTATGACAAGGGATATCAAGTGTACTCGGTAGATGCGGATCAGGAAAGGTTCAGAGCGCGAACGGAATTTGAGAGACTGGATTTTGATAATTCAGCAGATATTTCCTCTTTCGTAAGAAAACATTGTGAATCGTTTGACTTGGTTCTCGGAATCGAAGTTATTGAGCACTTAGAAAATCCATGGCAGTTTATGCGAAATTTAGGAGATTTAGTTAAGTCAGGAGGGTGGATATTGATTTCGACACCGAACATTACTTCATGGTTTTCAAGAGTAAGCTTTTTCTTTAAAGGACGGTTTCATCAATTTGACGATGCTGATCGAGATTATGGGCACATCAACCCAATTTCTGAAGACGAATTGAAACTGATATGCGGACGTTCCGGATTGTTAATTGAAAAAATAGTTCCGGGAGGATGGCTCCCAAGACTTTGGTTGAATCTGTCCCCTAAAGGATTATTGTTTAATCTCTTTGGTTTTCTTGGATCTTTCTTTATGAAGGGGGCATGGGATGGCTGGTGTTTGATTGCCTTGATAAAGAAGGAATAGATAGATTTGGCATGATTTTATTAAGGATTTAAAGGTTACAATTATCGCTGACACACTCCGGAAACCTATTTCTTTATTTACCAGCTGTTGATGGTCCGGGTGTCCGCCATCAACATAACGTGGGCGAGAAGACGGTGATTGGTTTTATCGGGAGGTTCTTAAGTATAACCACATTGCTTGCTTGGATAAGCCAGGAAGTATTGATTCACTAATGTTCGGTTTAAAGACGTTAATCGCTGACAAGGAAAGAAAAGAAAGACTCGGGAAGGCTGCTCGTCAGGAAGTGGTTGCAAAATATACCTGGAGAGAACACACGAGAAAGACTATCGAGAAGTTGAAGGAACGCTGTACATGAATTTGAGAAATTATCTCCGCCGTGCCATATCGATTCCGCCGCATAAGTTGGTCTCAAAAGTGATGGATAGGACTGGACGGAAGATAACATTTCTCCTCCAGCGACAAAACGATTTCAGGTCATCAACTTACACCCAGTCTATCCTATCTTCTTCTGGGGAGCTTTATTGTTGTTTGCAGACGTTGCCGATCAATTTATTGCACTCTCAAGTTGAGAAGTTCTCCGTGCTCAGCAAGCTCTTCCTTGCCCACCAATTCAATCATCTTGGTTCGGGCTGGGTGGAAGTAAAGCATGGTATCTGCTGTAACGGTTTGGAGGGTTATCGGTATGAAATAGGAGTGCCTGTGCATGTGGATAGCGAAGGCCATTGGTTAAAAACCCGAATTACCCAACCAAATCTGTCAGAGTCTCAACGCATTTGGTCTTTGGTAGACTATGACTACATCCCTATTGATTGGCATCTGGATTTCAAATCTGGCTATCGTTGGTCTGAGGATATCTGGTACCTTGATATCCCTCATGGACATATGCCAGGTGTGGATATTAAGGTACCATGGGAGCTTGCAAGGATGCAACACCTCCCTCTATTAGCTTGGGCTTATGCCTTGGCTAAAGGCAGACAAGACCGGATCGCTTCGCAATCAGTTTATAGCAGGGAATTTCGTAATCAGGTCCTCGATTTTATCGCAACCAATCCGCCTCGGTTTGGAGTCAACTGGCGTTCCTCCATGGATGCGGGAATTCGGGTTGTAAACTGGCTGTTCACCTATGATTTATTTAGAGCTTATGGTGCGGAGTTTGAGGATAATTTCAAAAGGGTATTCTTTGAAAGTATCTACCAACACGGTCAGCATATTGTGAACAACTTAGAATGGAATGAAAAGATCAGGGGGAATCACTATCTTTCGAACATCGTGGGTCTTCTTTTCGTAGCAGCCTATTTACCCCGCACACTGGAAACAGACACTTGGCTGACTTTTACTGTTCAGGAGTTAGTTAGCGAAGTGGAGTATCAATTCAACACCGACGGATCCAATTTTGAAGCCTCAAGCAGCTACCATCGCTTGTCCACAGAGATGATCATATACGCCACTGCCATCATTTTGGGATTACCCGAAGAGAAACTGACTGCATTAAGAAAATACGATTGCCGACAACTAACAATTATTCCGAAATTAAGGCCAGCTCCGATTCCATCTTACTCGTTGCCGAGAAGTGAACGCCTGATTCCTTTTCCCATTTGGTATATTGAACGGTTAGAAAAAATGGCAGAATTCACGATGCGCACCACTAAGCCGAATGGGCATATTCCCCAGATCGGTGATAACGACAGCGGCCGATTCCTTAAATTACAGCCCGTCCTCCAATCTAAAGGCGATGGTTCTGGGCTGGACGAGAATTATTTGGACCATCGACACTTGGTTGCTGCTATGAACGGACTCTTTGACCGAGAAGATTTCACTGCATTCACTGGTCAAGGATGGTTTGAAAGGGAGGTTGTCCGTTCCTTGGCTGGTAACACTCATCTTCCTTCTTACCTTTTGGAAACGGACAAGAATAAGGAGGATAATGAACCTAAGCTTTATACGTTCTCGGGATTTGGCTTATATATTTATCGATCAAAGAATCTGTACCTGGCAGTCCGCTGTGGCTCGATAGGTCAAAATGGTAAGGGAGGACATGCCCACAACGACAACCTTTCATTTGAGCTGAACGTCAAAGGTAGAGATTTCATCGTTGATGGTGGCACCTATCTCTATACGCCTTTACCAAAAATTAGAAATGAATTTCGCTCCACACGGGCTCACAATACGTTGGCAGTCGACGGATATGAACAGAACGGCTGGGAAAGTGGAATAAAAGGGCTTTTTTCTATGACGGACGACGCCCAAGGTCATGTTCTTGGTTTAAGCGCCGAATACTTAAGAGCTCAGCATAATGGTTTTGGCAAAACACATTATCGTCAGTTCACATGGCAAGAGCCCTTTCTTGTAATTGAGGATGTTTTCGATGCAGGATTATCTAGCGAGATAAACCTCAATTTATCTCCAGATGTCGCAGTTTCCCAGCCTAGAGAGATTGGCCCAGAAGAATACTATTTGAAACTACTGAACGAAGGTGTTGTGGTTGGAATATATCTAAAAGGATTTAACAGCGTAGAGACTGCTGATGGGTTTTATAGTCTGGGGTATGGCAGACGAGTGAAAAATCAAAGAACCAGATGCCATCGGTCAGGACCGAGCTCATTGATTAAGATCGATACAAGCCAGGAGAATTGCCAAAATTAGAAGAAGTTAACAATGGCCTCTAAAGTTTGCTATCTCAGTACAGGAATTATGGATACGGCTTTTGACTCACAGGTGTTGCCACTGCTGACCAAGACAACTGTTTCTGGCTTTGATCTGATACACATTGCTTTTGATCCATTCTGCCGCAAAGCGACGGATCGGTATTTGGAGAAGAAGAAAGGCTTAGATTCAATCGGTATCAAGACATTTTACCTGAGGCAAACTCCACCGTTTGTGAATGTTTCTTTGCTCATTGATGAAAAGCGTATTTTCAATATTTTGGATAGTTTGTGGGAAAGGAAAGAGAAGGTAGTGGTACATTGCAGAGGACACTTAAACGCTTACAGAGGTTTACTTCTTAAAAAAAGAAATCCTGATCTCACATATGTTATTGCAGACTTAAGGGGGGCTGCAGCGGATGAGGTGACCCAAAAATCAAGAGGGTTGGCTAGAAAATATTATGCTGCCCACCTAAGACAATTTTACTCGTGGGTAGAAAGCCAGGTGGTTCTACAAGCTGACGTAGTTCTGTGTGTGTCAAGGGCTTTTAAAGAGTTTCTACAAGCCAACTATAATGCAAAAAATGCAACGGTTATTCCCACTTTTGTCGATACCTCCCGGTTCAAATATTCCAAATCTTTAAGGGACCTCTATAGGGAAAAATTGGGGATTTCAAATGAAAGCGTTCTTGTTTATTCCGGTGGCACTGCACCATGGCAGAAGATTGGCAGCGCAATTAATCTCTTCAACCATTTAAATCGAAACGTGGATAATCTTTTTATGCTATTTCTAACTCATGAGCCAGATCTGGTGAAAGGAATGATCAAAGATCAAGTTAAGCCCAAGGATGTTAGGGTCATTCGCGTTCCCCATGGAGAAGTGGCAGGGTATCTATGTGCCGCCGATGTAGGTATTCTTTTGAGGGAGAAAACCCTTACAAACCATGTCGCATCTCCAATTAAATTCAGTGAATACATGTGTTGTGGGCTTCCCTGCATTATCTCATCCCACATAGGTGATACTGCCGAGATCCTTCGGTGTGGAAATGCAGGAATTGTTCTTGATTCCGATCTGGATTTTCCTTCACCCTCTGAATTTCAGACGTTATTGTCGTTAAACCGGAATGAAATTTCCAACCTTATGTATAACACTTTTTCATCAGAAATTTTCATTCCGAATATCTTAAGGTTTTATAGGGATATAGCCGAGGGACAAATAATTCAATAAAAGTATGTGCGGAATTTGCGGAGAAGTAGACTTTCGTACTAAAAATGTAAGAGTGGATTCCGTTCGGAAGATGTGCGATGTTCTGGCCCACCGGGGTCCTGATGATGAAGGGATGGTGTTTATTCGAGACGATAAACGCATTGAAGTAGGAAGACTATCTTCAGCCTATCAAGACGGAAATGGTTTTGAGGTGGGATTAGGCCATCGACGTCTGTCCATTATCGATCTTTCGGCGGCTGCCCATCAACCGATGTGCAATGAAGATGGTCGTATCTGGATCGTCTTCAACGGGGAAATCTATAATTTTCAGGAGACCAAAGAGATATTGTTTAGGAAGGGACATTCATTCAAATCAAAATCGGACACAGAAGTCATTCTGCACGCCTACGAAGAGTGGGGTGTGGAATGCCTGAATCATTTCTGTGGAATGTTCTCCTTTGCGATATGGGACTCCAACCTTAAACGATTATTCATAGCACGAGACCGATTAGGGAAGAAACCTCTGGTATATTTGAATCGAAACGGCCGGTTCGCCTTCGCTTCGGAGATCAAGGCCCTTCTTCAAGTTCCAGGCGTAGAAAAGAAGATAAATAGGAATGCTATCCACCAGTATTTAACCTATCAATATGTTCCGTCTCCAGATACCATCTTCGAAGGTATCAAAAAACTCCCCCCCGCCCATTACCTCCTTTATGACCGAGATGGAAATCTTAGAATAGAGCGCTACTGGAGACTTTACTTTAATTCGAGTCATCATACTGATTTCGATACGCAGGAGTTAAGTGATCGGATAAGGACCGAACTGGAAGAATCTGTGAGACGGAGGTTGATAAGCGATGTTCCCCTGGGCGCTTTTCTAAGTGGTGGAGTGGATTCGAGTCTAATCGTCGGATTGATGGCAAAACTCACTGACCACCCTGTCAAAACATTCTCTATCGGATTTGAAGAAAAAGATTTTGACGAACTTTACTATGCGCGAATCGTTGCAAACCACTTTTCAACAGACCATCACGAGTTTATTGTTAAGCCCGACGCCATCGAAATCCTTCCGAAACTTGTCTGGCACTATAATGAACCGTTTGCTGATTCTTCAGCTATTCCGACTTATTATGTTGCGAATATGACCAAAGACTATGTAAAGGTAGTCTTAACTGGTGATGCAGGAGACGAAAACTTCGCGGGTTACCCAAGATATCTGCGAAGTCGATGGGTCGCCTCCTTCACAAGAATCCCAGACAAATTGAGAAAAGATTTATTGCCAAAGTTTCTTCGAGCCTCCTCTGGGCTTCATTTAAGAGAAAAAACTCTGAATCGCCTTTCTGGTTTTATGGAGGCCCTGTCTACTGACCAAGCAAGAAATTATGCAGAACAGATTAAGATCTTTAATGCGAAAGAAAAGGAAAATATTTATGCAAAGGATTTCGGACAAAAGGTGGAAAAAATTGACCCTTTGAATTTTCTGGTTAACAAGTTTGAGGAATCAGGCACAGAAGATTTCTTGGAACAAATGCTCTATGCCGATATAAATTCCTATCTCCCCGAAGATCTCCTGATTAAGATGGACATTGCCACCATGGCTAATTCCCTAGAAGCGCGGGTCCCTTTTCTCGACCACCATTTCATGGAGTTTGTTGCTGGAATCCCATCTCAACTGAAACTGAAAGGTTTTAAGAGCAAATTCATTTTGAGGGAAGCTTTCAGGGACTTTCTTCCCAAAGCCATTTTCAAAAGGAGAAAAATGGGTTTTGGTGTCCCAATCTCAAGATGGTTCAGAAACGAATTAAAGGATTATGTCTATGAAATTTTGTTGGATCCAAGGACTCTGAATCGGGGATATTTCAGGAGAGATGGCATTGAACATCTGCTCAATGACCATATGGCAGCCCGTTACGATCATTCTTCGAAGATCTGGGCTTTGCTCTTTTTAGAGAATTGGTTCAGGGTATTTATCGATAAGGAAGGAGATTCTTTTTTGCATGGAGCTTAGGAGGAATGGAGTAGACCAATTCAGGACAGTTGAACTTACAGGGGGCAGCAAATCGCTCAAGCTCATCGGGCTCTGTGTCCTTATCTCGGCATTTGTTGCAATACTCTACTTCAACTCGCTCGGGAACCAATTTACAAATTGGGATGATGGGATGGTCTATCAGAATCCCCAAGTCCGACATCTGGACTGGACCGGGATTAAGAAGATATTTACCCTCGAACAGGGGAATACTTACCAGCCCGTCCGGGTGCTCAGTTATGCCATTGATTACAAGATCTGGGGACTGAACCCCCTCGGATATCACATCACCAACATGCTTTTTTACATATTAACCTGCATCATGGTCTTCTTCACCCTCCGTCTCCTATCTGCGGAATTAAGAAAAGAAGCCTCCCCGGGCTCTCATGAACGGGTTGCCATTTTTGGAGCACTACTTTTTGCCGCCCACCCCGTGCACGTCGAAGCTGTCACTTGGCTTGCGGCCAGAAAAGAAGTCCTCCAAGGATTCTTTTTCTTCCTTGGATTCTATCTCTACCTCAAGGCAAACAAGGAGACCGGACGAAGAGCTTTTTACTTTTACCTAAGTTTAGTAGTCCTTTCGATCCTCTTGGCAACTCTTTCAAAACCTTCTGCAGTTATTTTCCCAGCGGTTATTGCTGTCTATGAGATTTCGAAAAGAAAAAGGGAGGTCATAACTTTTTTCAAATGTCACTGGATCTTCCTTATCTCGCTTCTAATCCTATCGGCAATCTTCACATTCATTCTTATGAAAGTGATGTTTGAGGCAGGCGGCATCAAACATTATAAAGGGGATAGTTTCGCAAGTAACTTTCTGGTTTGCGTTTATGTGTTTCTGCAAAACATCAGGCTTCTTCTCTTCACAATCAATTACTCGGCAGCTTATTCTTTCTTGGTGAATATGCCAATTTTTTCTCCGACCAACCTGATCTTATTCTTCATCACGTTCTCCCTTTTTGCCCTTAGCATCCTATCTCTTCGGCGGACCAAGATTATATTCTTCTCCTTTTTTTTCTTCCTTATTACGATTCTCCCTTACCTGAATATTATTCCCATTAGTACGCTCAAGGCCGACCGCTATGTATTCATAGCGTCTTTTTCATACATTTTTCTGCTGGGAGTCGCCTTTGACTATCTCTTTGCCTATCGGCACAAGAAGTTCTCTCATGGGTTCTTCAAATTGCTGTCGGTAACGGTCTTTTTATTTCTCTTGGCAGGCTATTCATTCATGACCATTCGACAAAACACCCTCTGGGAAAACAGCTACACATTATGGGCTGACGCAGTTGAAAAAAACCCTGAAAGCAACACGGCGAACGCCTTGATGGGTGTCGTATATATGGAAACGGCAATGGATCAGGATGCGATAAAACATCTTGAAAAGGCTGTTCAGCTACTTCCATATGATTACCAATCCCGGAATAATCTTGCGATCGTTTATGGCAGGTCGGGTGAGCCTGAGAAAGCGTTAAAGGAGTTCTCAACCGCCATGCAGTTGAAGCCGGATGATGATACAATCAAAATCAATGTATCTGTTTTTTACCAGAGGCATAAAGAGTATAAAAAAGCCGAGGAGGTTCTACAATACTTGTTGTCCAAATCTCCCCGAAATGCTAATCTCCACTTTCGATTAGGACTTATTTATAGAGACGCGGGTCGCTACGAAGAGGCCGTTTCAGAACTCTTAAGATCCGTAGAATTAGCCCCCCATATCATCAGTGGCTATGAAGAACTCGGAAATACATATGCGACCCGGATAGGCGATTTGGAAAAGACGAAATATTATTATACTAAGGGCATTGAGGCGGCACCCAAAGCAAGAGCCAGAATTGAAGATCTGAGGTGGATGATTCAGGATCTGGAGCGTTAATCGCTAAAAGCGCGTAGCGCTAGGCGCAGAGCGTAATCAAAGGAGACTATATATTCAAATTCAGATTTCATAATTTGAAGATGTGGTGGTTATCAATTCAAAAGGCGCTATGCGCTACGTGTTAAGGAACGAACCGTGTTAAATGTCATTTCGATACTATTTGGGGCGATCGTGGGTAGCTTCTTGAACGTTTGTATCCTCAGACTGCCCAAAGAAGAATCCATTGTCTGGCCTGGGTCCCACTGTCCTCAATGTAAAACACCGATTCAGTTTTACGATAATATCCCCTTGGTCAGTTACATGTTGTTGAAAGGGAGATGCCGCCATTGCCACCGTGCGATTTCTTTTCAATATCCCTTGATTGAGGGAATCACTGCTCTCACTTCACTCATTCTGTTCATGAAATTCGGGCCCTCCCTGAGTTATCTCTTTTATTTTCTTTTCGTTGATGCCCTCATTGTCGTCACCGTCATCGATCTCTATCATCAGATTATCCCGGATGGGATTAGCCTTCCAGGGATAGGAGTAGGGCTATTGGCTTCTTTGATTCTTCCTCAACTCACTTTTTTCAATTCGCTTATGGGAGTCCTATTTGGAAGTGGAAGCCTATTTTTGGTTTCTGCCTATTATGAATGGCTTCGTAAAAAAGAAGGCATGGGATTAGGAGATGCTAAATTGCTTGCCATGATTGGCGGTTTCCTGGGGTGGAAAGCCGTCATCCTTACCATTCTCTTAGGTTCACTTATTGGATCTATTATTGGGGTAAGCATCATGATCTTGAAGGGAAAGGATTTTAAATACGCCATACCTTTTGGACCGTTTCTTTCCGTTGGTGCAGTGATTTCACTGTTTTATGGAGAGAACATCATTCGATGGTATCTATATCTGAACAGGTAATTTCTTAGGGAGGTTAGAGTTAGGGCTACGGAGCCCGTTTCGGTACCGGTTACGGTTATACGGTGAGAATTAAGAGCCAATAAACGTTACCATCTAATAACGATACAGGCGTCGTTACCGTAACCGCTGGACCTTAGGCTTCACTTTCTTTCAGGACGGATACGAAACTCGAAAACGGTCACGTTATTCATGAAACACTTTTGGTTATTTAAGAAAATCAATTTGGGCCTCCGAACAGAGGTCATCATGAATATCGCTTTCCTGATGCTGGCGGCGATCCTATTGATCGGTTTCACAATCGCCAACATCAACGAGAGGATTATTGTCCAGGAAAAGACCCGAAATAGTAAAAGAATGATCCAGGATTTCCAAACGATCGTGGATTTTATTTCGAGAGATAAAAAGGAATTCGCATTAAACCACCCTCTTGTCAAAAAGGAGATTCAAGAATTCGTTCGCCTCTATCTGAGGGAGAAGGGCTTTTATGAGTTCTTGATTGTAGATCATCATCTCAGCATCATTGCCAGTAAGAGATCGGACCTGATCAATAAATCATCCACCGATCCTCTGCTGAGGAAAACTGTCCAGGCAGGTGAGTTGAGTGCTGAGATCGAGAAATCTGGGAGCTTTCTTTCGACCCATTACAAGAAAATGAAGGTGTATTCGCCCTTGTGGAATCGAGGAACGATCGTCGGCGGCATCCAAATGGAAATCCCCATGTGGGATTTAATGACAAATCTGTTAGAATCCAGGAAAATTCTCCTGATCACCATTATCTCCGATGCCCTTGTCTTGATTGTCTTTGGGAGTTTTTTACTGTCCCGTGTGCTGGTCAACCCTATGAAAGACCTCGTTCGATTGACAAAAAGAATCAGTGACGGTGACTTCAGCCAAACCATTGAGGTAACCGGCAAAAATGAAATTGGACAGCTGATGGAGTCTTTTAATCGAATGGTTGAGAGGTTGAAGGAAAATCAAGAAAGCTTGGGGAATTATTTGGAATCGCTTGAATCAACGAATAAGCAACTGAAGCAAGCCCGGGAAGAGCTGATCCGAACAGAGAAACTCGCCTCCGTTGGCCGGTTCGCCGCGGGCGTGGCCCATGAAGTCGGAAACCCCTTGGGGGCCATTCTCGGATATACGAGTATTTTGAAAAAGGAAGGAATAGAGGGTGAAGAATCTAAAGATTATATGAGGAGGATCGAAGGAGAAATAGAGCGAATTAACAAAATCGTCCGCGGACTTCTGGATTTTGCTAGACCCTCTAAATATGAACTACGCGAGGTTGAAGTCAATAAGATCATCGAAACCACCCTTTCTTTGTTATCGTATCAAGCACAATTCAAGAACATCCAGACCCAGTTAGATCTGCACACTGACCTCCCTCTCATCAAAGGGGACGAATCACAGCTCTC
>Ga0113563_10000787_pt1 | contig 16524 bp, 10 predicted proteins | sample Mud3Dept3metaG_FD_80117 | JGI IMG/M metagenome (GOLD analysis project Ga0113563, IMG submission 80117) | Freshwater wetland microbial communities from Ohio, USA, analyzing the effect of biotic and abiotic controls - Mud 3 Core 4 Depth 3... | ecosystem: Environmental > Aquatic > Freshwater >...
AAGTAAGTTTCTCATTTTGCCGTTATTTAGTATACAGATCACAGGCGGGCTGTGATATAATATCTGCTATTTCAATAGCGCCTCACCTTCTATCTCAATCAGGAGATCGTCGCGGCAGATATCGGCTTCAATATAAATTGCAGGAATTCCCGGGAAATAACTGTCGCAGATCTGTCGTACGAGGCTGAAATCACTTTGCCGTTTTATATAGACCCTCACAAGGGAAAATGTTTCTCCGTATGGAACCGGCCTGGATATCAGGTTGCTGATCCTGGCAGGATCGGAAAGTTTCCTGATATTTTCAATTGTTATAATTGTTTGTTTTTCAATATCCCCATCACCAATGGTTTCCTGTCCTATTATTGATGCTGTCCCTGAGATATACAGAGTCGAATGATGTTCATTTGCAATAAGGAGTCCCCGCTCGAACTGGGGAGGATGCTTTCCTGATTTGCCTTTATCCGCCACTCCCTTCAATACCTTCTGGCCGTAATTATATGCACTGACCTGGTTCGGATTATCAACAGGTTTAATCATAACCTGTTCATGCGGCCGCATTGCACAGCAGTCAAGAATCACTCCGCCATGCTTCATCCCTACACCGGTAGCGGCCGGATAACCTTTTATATTTCTGTACCGGTGGTAATATTCACTTCTTACTTCATTGAAAATCTGGTAGTTCTGGTATCTACTGCCTGTTTTGAGGATATCCCCTATATAGTTCCATTGCCTTACAATGTCGTTCAGGGACATCTGTTCCTTATCAAGGATCTCAACCATCAGGCTAAAGGCTTTTTCAGCTGCACGCCTGGTATCAGCAGGATCTGAATAACTGCTGATGCCACCGGCCCACAGCTCTTTTCCTGTTTCAGATTCAAGAATGATATAAGGTATTGAATTATGCGATTTCCAGGTAAAATTGTTTGAACCTGTGACTGTAAACAATGCTTCAATGGCTATTTTCCATGGTTTTTCAGGAGGTTGAACAGTTATGTTCAGGGCAGGGCATTTGGCGCCAAATACATCGATTACATTTTTAATGATGGTTTGCCTGACTGAGATAAAAGTTTCAAACCCGGACAGGTCAGTGAAAATATTAAGTTTAACAGGCTTGTAACCTGAATCCCGGGTTTTAATAATCTGGTTCAGGCATTGGTTCAATTCTTCTTCAACGCTTCCTGAAACCGAAGGAAGAAACACAAAATATTCTTTTGGCATAAGAGGTCATTCTCTGAGCTCAAAAGTAACACTTTTTGCTTCTGAATCGATTGCATCTGACATTTTACTGCCATTATATCTCACCCTGCCTGTAACAAATTCCGGGACGTTGAACGAATAGAGGCTGTTATCGTAGTTGTCAGGATCTCTCTGCGGAAGCAGGAAAGGTTTTGTGGCATTGCCATTTTCATCCAGCCAGGATATGTAAGGTCTGGTGTAAAGTCCATCATTCCTGCGGCTGCTGAAAACAAACCATTGCGACCCGGAGGACCAGGAATGATAGCTTTCCGTATCATCAGTGTTAACAGGATCCAGCGACCGGTATATTCCGTCCGCAAGGTTGAGCAGGTAAAGATCTGCTTCTTTATGCCAGATTGAAAAATTGCCGTAATCCGACATTGTAAACATAAGATGTTTCCCGTTTTGCGAAGTTCTCGGGAATGAAATGCTTTTGCCGGTGACAACAGAACTGACCAGGGTATCGATCCTGTTCCCGAAAGTTCCGGTTGAGGGATCAAAAGAGATCTTACAGAGACTGTATCTTATTTTGTCGTAATCGACGGGGATCCTACCCTTTTTTGCAGAACAAAAGAAAAGGGAATTCCCGTCAGCAGAAAAAGAAGGGAATGTTTCAAAACTCTCCTCAGATGAAACTAAAAGGCTGGAAATTAATTTATTGGTTTCGGTATCATATACGACAAGATCGGATTTTGAATCCATTACTTCGATCCGTTTTTCTTTAACAGAATGGAAAACCTGAGATATATTATTGACAGAGAAGGCGATATATTTTCCTGAAGGATGCCAGTACGGGTAGACACAATTGGATATAGTTTCCTTTGTTTTAGTATCCAGCTTCGTAATTTCACCTCCGGAAGCGAGAATGGTACCACCGATCTTTCCCCGGAGGTGGAACAGCATCTGTTCCGGATTGTTCCGGTTAAAGGAGTGACAATTCATGCAATTTCCTGTAAGCTGTCTGTTATCGATAACCGGATCCTCATCGAAATTAGTAAGGTTCCTCTGGTAAATCCCCATCCTGCTCCATGCCTCATAACCCGGGGCAATGAGCCGGTACACAAGGTACTTATCAACAGGAGCTTCTTTAACAAGAATTCTGAAAGGCAGGTGTTTCGACCATTTTCCATATTTATTCGAATATACGGTTACATGCAACTCGCCGCCTGCATTTCTTTCAAGTAAAGTATGCCATTTTTTAACAGGAATTATGACCTTCTCATATCCGTAGATCTTCAGAATTTCTCCTCTTCCCCCGACGCTTACTGCAACCCTGTCCGGTAAACCGTTAAGTCTGAAATTAAGAGGGGCAATGTTGACGGGAACTGTAACATCAATGATGTCAGGGAATATATCAGGGTAGTCCTTGGTTTCGGAAAAATCTTCAGGAATTCCGGAACAGGAAACAAGTGATAAAAAGCCTGCTGCAAATAAGAAATACCTGATCACTTTTAGATAATACTGAAACCTCATATCATTAATTCAATCATGCCGGAATGTCCTTTGTGACAATCCTTGTGCGCCTTATCGGTAAAGAACCGTGTTACTCGGTGTTAACTCTGTGTAAATCTGTGGTTTAAAAAATAAATTATCTTATCCCACTTATTTTCAGAAGCTTAACCCCATGGAACGGGACTTCCGTTTCAAAGGTATTTTCAAATTCCCCCAGATCCTTCTGCCTCCAGGCATCTCTGACAATGAATTTTCCCGTAATACCAATATCAGAAGCTTTGATAATCATTTTTTTAGGTAAAGGTGAGTTATCCCACACAAAACTATCAACCGCATCCACGGTCTTTTTCATTTCATCCGACATTCCATCAGCCTCATCATCAACAAGGTCCATAATTTCCGAATTGGCATTCCCGGAGACATAGAAAAGCCCGACAGCCACTGAGCCGTTCTCCATCTCTTTAGCCATAACCAGCTCATCTTTTGCTGCACTGATAATCCTGGCCTGTTTTCCCAGGATATCCTGGTTAATATCGATCACTTCGTGATTGCAGAGAACATTAAGGATGAACGGATCGAGACGGCTCATCTCTCCGCTGTAAATTAATGGAGCAGCCATCAGTGACCACATCGACATATAAGCGTACTGTTCGTTCGGGGTAAGGTCGGCCTTTTCGAATTTCTCCTCCTTCAATGCATTCCGGATCCATCCGATAAGAATATAATCCGGATCATTCCAGGCTCCCGGACCAGCATATTCCCAGTGCTGAGCGTTTGATAATCCTATATAGTAGAAACCGGGCATTGACGATCCGGCTGCAAGCCCAAGATCGCCGGTCGTTCTCCAGCAATTGCCTACAGTGCCGCCCCATTCCCATACATTGCCCATGCCGTACTGGCAAAGATTCATAACAATATCCCTGTCCACCTTCTGAAGTTCGTTCCACATCAGCTGATAAGGTTTCATACAAGCTTCACGTGTTCTCTCCTTCTCAATCCGGCTATATGAACACCAGTCATACTTCAAAAAATCGAATCCCCATCGTGCGAATGTCCGCATATCCTGGCCTTCATGCTGGTAGCTGCCCGTGTAACCGGCGCAGGTAGTCGGTCCCGGGGAAATGTAGATGCCTGCCTTCAGGCCTTTTGCATGAATGTAATCAGTCATTCCTTTCATATCAGGGAACCGCTTATTGGTCCTTATTTCCCCGTTCTTTTCCCGCATTTCACCCCCTATCTCCGGATCGTCGGATTTATCTTTTACCATCCAGCAATCATCAATGTTGACGTACTGGTATCCATAATCGGCCATTCCGGAGCTAATCATGTAATCTGCAGATAATCTCATTACCGAATCGCTCACCCTCTGATAATAAATATACCAGCTGTTCCATCCCATCGGTGGTGTCAGTGCTAGTTTGCTGCCGGCAACTATTTTAAAATTACGGTATGTACTCCCCATGCTGTTTTGAGCCGTCAGTTCAAGCATATACTCACCTTCCTTTTCTACCTTCCCTGTTATGATCCCTGTATTTTTGTCAAGGGAGAGTCCTGCAGGCAGTCCGGATGCTGAAAATGTCATCGGGCGTTCTCCCGTAGCCGGGATCCTGAACAGGAAGGGCGATCCGGGATGAACACCATATATTTTGGGACCGTTTATTCGTGGTTCTGCCGGTGGTGGAGGGGTCAGTATCTCTTCATCCTCAGCAAGATACTTATTATCAATTGCCTGTGGTGGCACGCCCTTGTAAGTGATCTGTGCATCGGCCCAGTCTGCATAATCAAACCTGTTGCCATCGGCTCCGTCAGAAACCAGCAGGCCCAGCTTGTCGATCCCACGCACATTTAAACCGATCTTCTTCGCGGTATCCCCCTTTTTCACCGGGCCGCTTGACCACAGCACCTTCTGGTCACCGACAATGAAGAATTCGACAAAATTCTTATCACTTCCGGATGCATCGTCAACTCCTGCAATGGCTGAAAATTTCCTCCCTTTGCCATTGAGTTTAATAAGGATCGTGCTGACAGCATTTGTTCCTATTCCGGTTGCATACTTAGTACCGGCAATTATCAACGGAGTACCGGAAACCGATTTGTCTTTTTTAGCCTCACCCCTGGCACACTGTACCTTCGTGAGGTCCAGCTCATTCAGATTTATAGTGCCTTCAGGTGACTGACACGAAACAGCTGCAAGCATGACAGCTGATACAATGTAAGAATGTGTATTTCTCATAGATTTAAAAGATTCAGGTTAATTTATTCCACAATCCATTCGTATATCCCGGATGAAAAATCTTTGTTCAGCTTCACCTTGATCTTGATTGCAGTCGCTTTTACTGGCCGAAAAGTCAGAGTATCCCAGTCATTTTTCGTAACTTTATATTTTGTGGCTGCCTTAACAGGTGTCCATATATTTCCGGAAAGGTAAAGTATCTCCCATGCATCAGGGATACGGCATCCGCCATCAGGACCATCATCAAACCAGTAAACACTTGTTTTTGAGATTGTTTCAGGCTTCTCAAAATCGTACTGTACCCATACCCACTGGTTCTTGTCAGGCCACCAGTGATAGTATGTGACAGACCGGTCATTTGAATCTCCGGGCTCTTCCTGGTCATTGACTGCAGATAGTGCCCTGGTAATTTTATTTGCCCTTACCTTGCTCCTGAAGGCAATAGTAGGGGCAGGAAGAGGAAGGGTGCTTTCCGGTGTTACAGGGAGCCACACCATCATCTGACCTGGGCCACGGTTGTTCCATAAAGCGTACGGTATAAGCGTTACAGGTTCCTCAGTAAGTTTTTCAATACTCCCGTCCAGTGTTTTTTTAGTCTGGAAACCTTTGGTTCTTATGACCTGCGTTCCATTCAGAAGGGAAGAGTTAAACTCCGTGGTAAAGGGTGTCTCATTATTTATTAAAAGGTTGAGAACATTCCCGTTATTATTATCCGGCCATTCGGCACAGTAGATTACCGGACCTCGCTGAACGGCAATTTTACCCCTGTCGTCTTCGATCCGTTCATCTGCCACTACTATTCGTACCGGCATGGGAAATTCAACATCGATCTGGTCGCCTTTTTCCCATCTCCTTTTAATTTCTGCATAACCATCCTCAACTTCAGCATCAACAGGGGCATCGTTAATCGTGATCTTATAACCCTCAGTGATCTGATCATCAAACCTGTACAGGTTTCCTGTTATAGCCTCGTTCATTGCCCAGCCCGGTATACGTATCCTGACTGAGAATTTCTCAACATTGTCAGGAAAAACCGAAATACTGACCTTCCCGTCCCATGGGAAATTTGCTTCCTGTGTTACTCTCACCCTGTTTTTACCGATATCAATTCCGGCATCATTTGAGATGAACAGATTGACATACAGATCCTTATCGGAAACCGCATAGATATACCCCGGAATTGCGGGTACGAACCTTGCGATATTCGAAGGGCAGCATGCACACCCGAACCATGCGCTCCTTTCGTGCTGTCCGTTGGATGCAAGCGGATTCGGATAGAAGAACCTGTCAGCCGATAATGACACACCTGAAAGCATTGAATTATACAATGTCTTCTCAAGAATATCCATATACCTGCTTTCTCCGTGGAGAAGGAACAGTCTGTGGTTGGTAAAGATGTTCCCGATTGAAGCGCATGTTTCGCAGTAAGCTGTCATATTTGGCAGGACGAACGGATCTGCAAAACCCTCGTTACCTCCTGTTGCACCTATACCGCCTGTAATGTACATCTTTCTATAGACGATATCCTCCCATATCCATGTAATTGCATCCAGATACGCCTCATCTCTTTCAATAGCAGCGATATCGGCCATTCCGGAATACATGTAAGTTGCTCTTACTGAATGGCCTACGGCTTCAGACTGGTCAATAACCTTCTTATGTGCCTGGGCGTACGGTTCGCCTTTGGGACCTCGTATATCGAGGAAGAATCTTGCAAGATCGAGGTATTTCCTGTCACCGGTAGCTCTGTAGAGCTTAACCAATCCCATTTCAATTACCTGGTGGCCGGGCCAGACCTTTACCCTGTCATAGCCGAAATCCCTGTTTACAAGTTCAGCTGATTTAATGGCTATATCAAGAAGTGTTCTTTTACCTGTGGCCTGGTAATGAGCTACAGCAGCTTCGTAGAGATGCCCCAGGTTATATAGTTCGTGGCTAAGAATGGAATCGAGTTCCCACCTGTTTTTGCCTGCCCATTTATGAAGGCCTTCCCCTCCATGCATCTCTGCGATTGTCCGGTTTGTGTAGAGATAACCGTCATCTTCCTGGGCAAGGCCGATCTTATTTATTAATGTGTCGAGATATGCATCAAGCTCAGCATTGGGGTAGGTCTGAAGCGAGTAGGCTGCTCCTTCAATTATCTTGAAAACATCCGAATCATCAAAAGGATAGATAGTCTTAAATCTTCCTGTGTCAAGCCCTCCCGCAATCTCAAAGTTCTTTACCCTGCCGGTTGATTCGCAATACGAAAATGCAATTGGTATCGTGACTTCGGCATTTCTGAGAATCCGTGGCGCCCAGAAATGATCAGTAAGCTTTACCGACGTAAAGGGAACCGGTTGGATAGGATAATCATTCGGTTCCTCCTTTTTTGTACAGCCGGTAACGATCAGCGTAATCGCTGCAACCGCAAACATCGACCTGATTATCTTATACATTTATTTTATTTTTTTAACTCCAGAACCACCACCGATTTGGAAGGCAGAGAAACAGTAAGAATCCCATCCTTCATCTTATAGCCTTTAAAAGAAACCGGTTTAACGGCTTCGGGCTTCTCAAAGGTATTGAAGGCAGCCATAGCACCTGCAGTCAGGATCTCTCCGGTAACTGTTTTATAAGTCTCACCTATAACAGGGCATGTCAGGGTTATTTCCTTGTTCGGATTGAGATTTGCCAGTGAGATATGCACCCTTCCTTCGTTGTCCACCGAAGCTGATGCAGAGAGAGAAGGAATCTTCTTCTCTCCATATACATAATCCTCGCACTGCAGATCAATATTCAGCGACTTTGCTTCCTGGTGGACCCTGAACATCCTGAATACATGGTAAGTCGGAGTCAGAACCATTTTATCATCCTTTGTCAGGATAACTGACTGAAGCACATTTACCATCTGAGCCAGGTTGGCAACCTGTACCCTGTCGGCATGCTTGTTAAAAATATTAAGGTGAATAGCTGCTGTTATGGCGTCTCTCAGAGTATTCTGCTGGTAGAGGAATCCGGGATTTGTTCCCGGTTCAACATTGAACCAGTTGCCCCATTCATCAACCACGAGACCTTTTGTCTTCTGAGGGTCGTAGCGATCCATAATTGCTTTGTGCCCTCTGATGATCTGGTCCATCTGGAGATTTGAATTCATGGTCTGAAACCATTCTCTTTCCCCGAATTCGGTTGCCGAGCCCTTGTTGTTCCAGCCATCGACCAGCGAATAATAATGTATCGATAAACCCTGGAACCTTGAACGATTATCCGGATCCTTCATAAGTGTCTCGGTCCAGGCGTAATTATAGTCATATGGTCCGCAGGCCACACGATAGAGACTGTTACCACTGTAATTATTAAGGTATGTGGAATATTGCCTCATCACACCTGAATAAAAATCGGCAGTCATATTTCCACCACAACCCCAGTTCTCATTTCCGATCGCGAAATACTTCACCTTCCATGGCTCCTCCCTGCCGTTTTCCTTTCGCAGGCGGGTCATGGGACTCTCTGCATCCGATGTCAGGTATTCTACCCACTCTGCCATCTCCCTGACTGTTCCTGAGCCTACGTTGCCATTGATATATGCATCACAATCAAGCAGTTCGGTAAGCTTCATAAATTCGTGCGTTCCGAATGAATTATCTTCAGTTACCCCACCCCAATGGGTATTGATGATTGAAGCCCGCTTTTCCTGGGGACCAGTTCCATTCTGCCAGTGGTATGTATCTGCGAAGCACCCACCCGGCCAGCGAAGGTTCGGGACCTTAATTTCACGAAGTGCAAATAAAACATCATTCCTGATGCCGTAAGTATTGGGAATTTTGGAATTTGTACCCACCCAAAGCCCGCCGTAAATGCATGTTCCAAGGTGTTCCGAAAAATGTCCGTAAATATCCTTGCTGATAACAGGTCCGGCATGATTTGCCACTATCACCAGCTGGTTGACCGGAGCAGGATTTTCATTTTGCGAGCTTGCAACGAGCGATCCAAGCAAGGCAACTGATGATAAAAAAAATGATTTCCACATGTCTTATTTTACTTTATGAGTTAAAATCGATTGGCACCATTTGTGAACTTTAGTGTCCTGGTGTTTTCGTGGCATTTTTACGTGCCACCAGGGCACAAAGACACAAAGGAACACGAAGGATTATTTTAATTCGTTTTCAATAAAAGATCCGAGCTTCCGGTATTTTTTGAAAAGGGCATCATACTTTTTAGCACGGACCGGATTTGGCTTGTAGACTTTCTCAAATCCGCTACCCATTGCTTTTTGAGCTGCAGAAATATCCTTGTGTACTCCCGCTACCACCGATGCTGCCATTGCTGATCCAAGCGCACATGTCTGATCTGATTTTGCTACTTTTATAGGCATATTGAGAACATCCGCAACGATCTGCATCACGTAAGGGTTCTTTTTTGCGACACCCCCGACAGCTATCACCCCGTCAATTCTTGCTCCCTCGGAAATGAAACGTTCGTTTATCATCCTTGAACCAAAAGCGGTGGCTTCGACGAGCGCTTTGAAGATCCTTGGTGCATCCGAGCCGAGCGACAATCCGGTAATTGCTCCCTTCAGAGCCTGATTCGCATCGGGTGTACGCCTGCCGTTCATCCAGTCAAGGGCAACAATTGCCGTCTCCTCTTCAGGAATTAAGGCAGCCTGTTTGCTCAGTTCTTCGATTATTCTGTCGGAAGTTTCCTGTCTTATCCTCTCTCTTGATTTCTTATCGAGCCATGTCGTTTTTGTAATAACCTCATTTACAGGCCATAACAGGAGACTGCCAAACCATGCATAAATATCACCAAATGCTGATTGTCCTGCCTCCAGTCCAAGCATCCCCGGGATGATAGATCCGTCCACCTGGCCGCAGATTCCCTTTACAAGCTTGCTTCCGGCTTCCTTCAGCGGAGACACCAGCATGTCGCATGTTGAAGTTCCCATGACCTTGATCAGCTGGTATGGTCGGATCTCGCCTCCGACAGCTCCCAGGTGGGCATCAAAAGCACCAACCCCGACTTTAACACCCGCAGGGATCCCCAGCTTTTTTGCCCATTCCGGCGTTACAGTTCCCACAGGAACATCACATGTGAATGTGTCTTTATAGAGGCGTTTCCTGAGACCTGTCAGTTCCGGATCGAGCTTTACCAGGAATTTTTCATCAGGCAGTCCGTTGAAAGCCTCATGCCACATAGCCTTGTGACCGGCAGCGCAACGGCTTCTCTTTAATCTCAGTGGATCAGTGTCGCCTGTCAGCAATGCGGGGATCCAGTCGCAATGTTCCACCCACGAAAATGCACTCTTCCTTACCTTTGAATTGCGACGTAACACATGCAGCAGTTTAGCCCAGAACCACTCTGAAGAGTATACACCTCCTTCGAACTTTGTAAAATCGATCCCGCCCCATGATCTCGCCAGATTATTGATCTCCGTTGCTTCTTTAACTGCGGTGTGATCTTTCCATAGTATGAACATCGCATCCGGATCATTCTCAAATCCGGACTTAAGAGAAAGTGGAATTCCTTCCTTATCGACCGCAACCGGTGTCGAACCTGTCGTATCCACGGTAATACCCGAAATATTCTTTACCACCTCCTTCTTCAATCCCTTCAGTGCACCTTTAACTGATCTCTCAAGTCCCTCAATATAATCAAGCGGGTGCTGGCGGAACTGGTTAGCTGAGGGATCACAGAAGAGTCCCTTTTTCCATCTTGGATACGCAAACACCGATGTTCCGACTATTTTACCGTTTGTTGTGTCTGCAACAACCGAACGGACAGAATCTGTCCCGTAATCTATACCGATCACATATTTCTTTGACATTTTATTTCTGTTTATTTCCTTTTGTTTTTTTCTGGCCGTAATAGGCATTTTCCCCATGTTTGCGTTCGTGATGTTTTTGCAGGAGATACTGATCCACCGGCTTTTTATTGCCGAGCATTACGGTATAAAACGCCATTCTTGCTATTTCCTCGAGGGCAACTGCGTTATAAACCGCTTCTTCAGGGTCCAGCCCCCAGCAGAACGGGCCATGGCAGTTTACCAGGACTGAAGGCACTGCAAGCGGATCTATGTTCTCCAGCCTCTCCAGTATCACTTTACCCGTATTGACCTCATACTCGTTATTAATTTCATCGTCGCTCAGTTTCCGGGTGCATGGGACCTCGCCATAATAATGGTCGGCATGAGTGGTGCCTAGCGGCGGAATATCCCTGCCGGCCTGAGCCCACGATGAGGCATAGGTTGAATGGGTGTGAACCACTCCGCCAACCGATTTCCACTTTTTGTAAAGCAGAAGGTGGGTCGGAGCATCAGTTGAGGGTTTATATTTTCCTTCAACCACTTTACCGTCAGGATCAAGGACCACCATATCTGCTGGTTTCATGCGTTTGTAGCTGATCCCGGATGGTTTTATCACTACCAGTCCCGTGGTCATGTCTTTTCCGCTCACATTTCCCCATGTATGGATAACAAGCCCCTGTTTAACGAGATCAATATTTGCTGTAAAGACTCTTTCCTTTAATTTATCCAGCATGACTAATTCTACATTACATTATCCCGCCTGCAACGTGATAATAAATCTCATTCCATCTAAGCTCTTTCCTGAATGCGTCAAGGTTGCATTTGTCGTCGATCAGGACGAATTCAATCCCCATCATCCCGGCGAAATCTTCAAGATACTCCGAATTTATTGCAGTGCTGAATCCTGTATGATGTGCCCCGCCGGCCAGTATCCATGCAGCAGCGCCGGTTTTCAGGTCAGGCATCGGCTTCCATAATACGCTGGCAACAGGAAGCAGAGGCATATCCGGGCATTTAACCACCTCAACATCATTAACTATCATCCTGAATCTGTTTCCCATGTCTATCACCGAAACATTAATTCCCTTCCCCGGCGCTGTTTTGAATACCAACCGGGCCGGATCGGCTTTACCGCCAATTGACAGCTGATGTATCTCAACTGCCGGTTTGCCGGCTGCAATTGTGGGACAAACCTCAAGCATATGCGCACCCAGGACTTTCATTCCCTTAGGGTCGAAATGATATGTATAATCTTCCATGAATGAAGTACCGCCTTTAAGACCGCCGGCCATGACCTTCATTGAACGGACCAGTGCGGCTGTCTTCCAGTCGCCTTCCGCACCGAAACCATACCCTTTGGCCATCAGTCGCTGTACTGCCAGTCCGGGCAATTGTTTCAGCCCGTGCAGATCCTCAAAGGTTGTTGTAAAAGCTTTAAAACCGCCTGCTTTAAGAAACGATTCCATTCCGATCTCTATCCTTGCAGCTTCCCTGAGAGTTTCAGAATCTGCCACTGCTTTAGTCATCTTATAGTCTGAAGCATATTCGCCCAGAAGCTTTTTAATAGCGCCGGCAGAAACATCGTTCACCGCTTTGACCAGATCCCCAATGCCATACCCGGAGACCGAGTACCCCATTTTAATCTGGGCGCTTACCTTATTCCCTTCAGTTACGGCTACATCGCGCATATTGTCGCCAAATCGGGCAACCTTCATGCTTTGCGCGTCGCTCCAAGCAGAAGCTGCCCTGACCCACACTGCTATTCTGTCGACAGCTTCCGGATCCTGGTAATGGCCGACAACCACTTTTCTGTTCAGTCTCATCCTGGTACCGATGAAACCAAATTCACGATCACCGTGAGCCGACTGGTTCAGGTTCATAAAATTCATGTCAATGGTTTCCCAGGGAATATCCCTGTTAAGCTGCGTATGAAAATGAAGGAAAGGCTTATTGAGGGAGTTAAGGCCTTTTATCCACATTTTGGCCGGTGAAAAGGTATGCATCCAAATTATCAACCCGATGCAGTTCTTTGCATTGTTTGCCTCTGAGCACAGTTCATAAATCGAGTCAGCGGTTATAAGCACCGGCTTGAAGATCACCTTTGCAGAGATCCCCGGTGACTTGTCAAGTGCGGCAGCAATTCTTGCCGAATCAGCAGCTACCTGCTTAAGTGTCTCAGGGCCATAGAGATGCTGGCTTCCTGTGACGAACCAGACCTCTTTGTTTTTAAAATCAGTCATAATTATTTCCTTTTATTAATTTTTTCCCCCCTTTCTTATTTTCCCCAGGGGGGAAGGAGCAGTTTTTCCCGCCCCCCAGGGGGAGGGTCAGGGAGGGGGTTTCTTCTTCTACCAGAAATAAATATAGAAACCTATGATAACTGCAATGATCAGACCTGAGAACACCAGATCCCAGTTATTCCAGCTTGCCCGTGTAATTGCCTTTTGTTCAGGAGTGGCAGAGCCAATATACAAACCCCGGATTGCAGCGGGATCCGCTTTAGGTGTCACCATGCTTGTAACTATCATAATAACAATTACCAGGAAGAAAAGCGCTATTTCGTAATGAAGCCAGTTCGGTTTAAGGAAAATTGTGTAAATAATGCTTTCCTGGTTTATTCCTGATGCAAATACTTTCAATGCCAGCCTGGTCATTCCAAGAATAAATCCTGTACTTAATCCGATAAGGCCGGCTTTGGGAGTGGTCTTTTTTGAAGCGATCCCAAGCAGAAAGACAGCAGCAATTCCCGGAGCAAGCAATGACTGAACATCCTGCAGGTATGCATAAAGAACCTTGCCAAGTCCTTTCATAACGGGTATCCAGAGTACTCCGAGAACAACAACAACAACTGTAGCGATCCTACCCACCCTTACAAGTTCTCTTTCAGGAGCCTTAGGTTTGAACTTTTGGTAGAAATCAACCGTGAAGAGGGTAGCGGATGAATTAAACAATGATGCCAGTGAACTCATAAGAGCGGCAAGGATACCGCCTACAACCAGTCCTTTAAATCCTAACGGAAGCAACTCTTTAACCATAACCGAAAAAGCTGTATCTGAGCTTGCCAGGTTGATCATACCCTTATAGTTGAGTGAATAAGCTATCATCCCCGGAATGAGGAAAATGAATACCGGTGAAAGCTTAAAAGCGGCTCCGAGGATGGCACCTCTTCGTGATTCGGTCTGGTTGCGACCGGAGAGAACCCTCTGAACAATATACTGATCGGTACACCAGTACCAGAATCCGATTATTGCGGAACCGAGTATAACCCCGGTCCATGGAAATTCAGGATCTCTGGCTGACCTCATCAGCTCTGTCATTGTATTGCCATCGGCATTAACCGGCACTGCGCGGCATATCTCCATCATTTCCGACCATCCTCCCAGTTTTATCAATCCTATCACCAGAACAGCCAGCGATCCAATAAGCAACACAGGCGTTTGCAGTACAGATGTCCAAAGAACAGCCTTCATTCCACCCAGAGTTGTATAAATTCCTGTAAGAACCACCAGTCCTACAGCACTGATCCAGAAGAAATCGATCCCAAAGATTGATTCGATGCCAAAGACCTCTTTAAAAACAATACCCCCGGCATAAACAGTTACAGCAACTTTCGTAAATACATAGCTTACCAGAGATATTATAGAAAGAACACTCCGGGACCCCTTGTTATAACGTTTCTCAAGAAATTCCGGCATGGTAAAAACTCCGCTTCGGGCATAGAAAGGAACAAAAAACCAGCCCAGAATGAGAATAAGCCATCCATGCATCTCCCAGTGCGCCATTGCCATACCACTGGAGGCACCGGCCCCTGCAAGTCCAACCAGATGCTCCGATCCGATGTTTGATGCAAAGATAGAAGATCCTATTGCCAGCCAGGTAGCATCCCTGCCCGCAAGGAAATAGTCGGTGGACGTTTCGTCCTTATGGCTGAGTACCCAGATGATAATTCCGATCAGGCCAAGACAGAAAATTCCTAATACGATCCAGTCTAATGTTCCCATATAGTAAATTTTAAATTAATAGTGTGTTATTTGGTCGGTTTTGGAAATATGTACGATTTACACTTGTGATCATGATAAAGCGGTCAGGTTTATCTGAGAAAGGCTATGGCCTTTACAAATCTATGAAAATAATTATTAAAGGTATAAAGTACACTTAAAAAATCAACATCCCCCAGTCAACCCCCCAACCCCTTAAGCTGCCGATCGACCCTCATTCCCCCTGTATCCTATGTGGCTAGTCCGTACAGGATCTATTGAGAAAGTAAGATAAACCACCCCGTCATGCCACTTCGGGCATGACACCCCTCCTTCTCAAAGGAGGGGAAAGTATTGATACACAATACCATAACTTTCTCCTCCTCTTCAGAGGAGGAGTACCCCTGACGGTAACGCCAGGGGGGAGGTGGTGGGCTTTTTCAACACCTCTCCTGATTCTCTAACCCTCATCAACCCCACTCCTTCAGAGATGATTGTATGAAATCGATGATTTTCTGGTTTTCTTCCTTACCTGTTCCGGTAACGGGAAATGGCTCCCCGAATTTAATATATATTTGTTTTTTGCTGTCGAGCGGACCAAGTTCCCTGATTATCTTTCCATTTCCCCAGTAATCCGTTTTCAGTGCGATTGGCACAACTTTAACTCCGGCTTTCTTTGCCAGTTTCACTCCAAGTGAATTAAATTCTTCAGGGTGGAACTCGACACTTCGTGTGCTTTGCGGAAAAATAACTATAGAAATACCTTTTGATAATAATTCCATTCCCCCATCCATGACAGCCTCCAGGTCTTTCCTTGGATCAGTCCGGCCGACTACTATCGGATCCCTCGATCTCATAACATCGCCAAATAACGGATGCCTGACAAGGCTCTCCTTCACCACAAATGTAACCCTTCTGAGTGGTGCAATAATCCCCGGAAGAACCATTGTCTCGAGCGTGCTCATATGATTGGAAATGAACAGGACCGGCTCAGGTGTTTTTGCTATATTTTCCATCCCGGTTATATGGTACCTGCCGCCGCTTTTTTCAATGAATCTGAAGATATAATATGATGAATCCGCCCATAATTTATCATTGTAGATCCCCCTTCTTGCCTGACTCCTGCTCCGTAATACTACTATGGCGAATTTGTAAGTAAAATATAACCGGTTATTGAAAATCAGTTTCTGCCAGAGATTCAGTTTCTTCCCCGGAGTATCATAAGTACCCGATTCAAAATAACCTTTTTGCATCGTTGTATTTTTCCATGAGGTCTTTGTTCAGGTCAAGCGGAGGTTGCGCTCCTTCGGGCAGAAAAGACTTATACGGGTGAGTTTTGGAATATTCGGCAAATTCATTCTTAATTGCTTCGAGCAGCTTTGAATCTGTCAGCAGGTCAAGAGCTGTCGCGGCCATAACTCTGGCACCGGCATTGAGCCCCTTCCATGCTGCGGTGCCATAGTTTCCGGCAACCGATGTCCAGTGATGTCCGATGGTACCCGGAATTTCTCCCGGAAAATTAAGTGATGCTGTCGGAGCGACCAGTGAGACCTCCCCAACATCAGTTGAAGCACCACCCGGCTGTGTAACTTCAGGCTGGCTCCACGGATTTATTTTTACAGGATAACCGGATTCTTTGCTGCCCAGGGTTTTCTGGAACGATTTCGCACGCGCCTGTTCATCCTCTGTCCATTCAGGCATGCCGACAAGCTCAATGTTTCTCCTTATCGTTTCTGCCATTCTCCTGTTAGAATGCTTCTGATGTATTGCAGTTATTACCCTCACAGTATCAAGGACGGTGCCTGATGCCAATGCACCGCTTTTGGCACAATCCTCAACACGCT
>Ga0113563_10000788_pt1 | contig 16519 bp, 29 predicted proteins | sample Mud3Dept3metaG_FD_80117 | JGI IMG/M metagenome (GOLD analysis project Ga0113563, IMG submission 80117) | Freshwater wetland microbial communities from Ohio, USA, analyzing the effect of biotic and abiotic controls - Mud 3 Core 4 Depth 3... | ecosystem: Environmental > Aquatic > Freshwater >...
CTTTGTCGATGCATCCTCACGAATTGGATTAACTTTTGCACCCGGCCTGGTTTGCGAAAGAGCCGGGGCCGGAATGCCAAGTTGTCCCATTAGCAACAGCATAAAAAAAATGAGCGGTAGGAAGGATTCGATTTGGTTAACTATTAGATGTCCGATACGTTTCATTCTATCTCTAGGCGGGATAAATCAATGGATGGATAAAATTGAATACACCTTCCGTGATTCATTAAAGAGTCTATCATTTCTCAATTGTTTATGAAATTACAAAAATCTCTCCAGGGGCTTGGGACTACGAACGGAGGGTCTTTCCCTTTTCCAGCAGAAAGTTCTTCAATTCTTCGTACGAGCGGACTCCGGAAGGGATGACATGCCCGCGTTCCCGCAGGCCGAGGATGAGCTGGTAAAGCGGAGGAATTTGAAAGCTCGAAGCTCCCCCGGAATGGGCTGGAATCAAAAATTCCTCGGGAGGGCCGAAAAAGGAGACTCGACCGTCCTCCAGATAGATCAAGTCCTCGGCCTGGAGGGCTTCTTCGTAGGAGTGGGTGATGTGTAAAAGGGTGATGCCTTTCTCTTGGTGGAGCCTTTGAAAGAGGTCCAGGATCTCCCGCCGGTCCCGAAGGTCGACCATGGAGGTGGGCTCATCCAGGACCAGAGCCTCGCATTCCATGGCCAGGATGCCGGCGATGACCACTTTCTGCTGCTGCCCGCCGGAGAGGAGGTGGGGAGAATGGGTCCGGTATTCCTCCATCCCCACCATCCGCAGGCTTTCTTGCACCCGGAGGGACATCCGCGCCGGGTCCATGCCCAGATTTCCCAGGCCGAAAGCCACATCCTCCTCCACGATGGATGATACGATCTGGTTCTCCGGGTTGGAAAAAATGTATCCCACCCGGGGACACACTTCCCCGGGATTCAGGAGCCGGCCGGCGATTCGAACTTCCCCCGAGGAGGGGGAAAGAAGCCCTTTCATCAGCTTCCCCAGGGTGCTCTTGCCAGAGCCGTTCGGGCCCATAAGGGCCGCGTAGCGTCCCCGGGGAATCACAAGATTCAGACCTTCGAACAGCCGCCGCCGGGGCCCTGTCGAAGTCGCGTAGGAAAAGCTCATTCCCTTCAGTTCGATCATCTTCGGCGAAAAAAAAAGGCAAGGCCGGAGGCCTCGCCTTTGGGAAATCTCATCCCCCGCTTCACGGTTTGGCCGGAGCCTCCGGAAGCTTGGCTCGTTGGGAGCGTTTGACCTTTTCCCTCTTCTTCTTGCCCTTGGCCTTTTTGGCTCCTTCCTTACCCTCGCCGATCAGTTCAACCAGGGAAACCGGCGCTCCATCCCCAGGCCGGTGCCCCACCTTCACGATCCGCAGGTACCCGCCGGTCCGAGACTGGTACCGGGGGGAAAGGGTCTCAAAGAGCTTCTTGACCAGGTCGGGCTTCCGCACCACGGACAGGGCCTGGCGACGGGCATGAAGATCGCCGCGCTTGGCCAGTCCGATCAGCTTTTCCGCCAGGGGCCGGACTTCCTTGGCTTTGGAATCCGTGGTTTTCACCTTTTCATGCTCCAAGAGAGAGGAGACCAAATTCCGGAGCATGGCTACCCGGTGACTCGTGGTCCGACCCAGCTTTCTTCCCGCGATTCGATGACGCATGTTGCCGTTCCTTCCCTAACCTTCGGTGGTCTTCGGTCCCAGTTCGGGAGGAGGCCAGTTTTCCAGCTTCATTCCCAAGGACAGCCCCATTTCCGAAAGGATTTCTTTGATCTCGTTCAGGGACTTTCGCCCGAAGTTTTTAGTCTTCAGCATCTCCACTTCGGTTTTTTGCACCAGATCGCCGATGTAGCGGATGTCGGCGTTCTTCAGACAATTGGCCGAGCGCACCGACAGCTCGAGTTCATCCACGCTCTTAAACAGGTTGTCGTTGAGCTTTCCCGGTTCCTGGACCTCGGGGGCCTTGGGAAGCGCGTCCTGCTCGTCGAAGTTTATGAAGACCGCGATCTGCTCCTTCAAAATTTTCGCGGCATAGCCCAGGGCATCCCCCGGAGTGATATTCCCGTTGGTCCAAACCTCGAGTGTAAGGCGGTCATAATCGGTAATTTGCCCGACCCGGGAATGGCTCACCGTGTAGTTGACCCTGCGAATGGGGGAGAAAAGGGCATCGATGGGAATCGTCCCGATGGGGTCCCCTTCTTCCCGGTTCCGCTCCGCCGGGATGTATCCCCTCCCCTGCTTAACCACCATCTCCATGTCCAGATCCCCGTCCTCCGAGAGGGTGCCAATCAGATGGTCGGGGTTCAAAATTTCCACGTTGGGGTTGGGCTGAATGTCCCGGGCTTTCACCGCCCCCGGCTTGTTTATTTTCAGGCGAAGCGTTTCCGGACCGTCGCTATGGAGTTTCACCAGAAGTTCTTTGATATTCAGGATGATGTCGGTTACGTCCTCGCGGACCCCGTAAACCGTTGAAAACTCATGGAGAACCCCTTTGATGCGGACTGCGGTGATGGCTGCTCCCTGAAGCGAGGAGAGAAGGATGCGCCGCAGGGAGTTCCCGATGGTGATCCCGAACCCGCGCTCCAGGGGCTCCACGTGAAAGCGGCCGTAGGTGGGGCTCAAACTCTCCGGTTCGACCTCCAAGGGTCTTGGCTTGATCAGGGTTTCCCAGTTTCGATACATAGGATCTCCTCGATCCCGCTCGGAGCGGGCTCATCGAAGGTTTTATTTGGAATACAGTTCGACGATCAACTGCTCTTTGATGGGCATGGTCAAGTCCTCCCGCGCGGGAAGCGATACCAGCCGCCCTCGAAATTGGTCCTTTTCCAGCTCCAGCCAGGATGGGACCCCCCGCCGGGCCACGCTCTCCAGGGCATCGTTGATCCGGGCGACCTTCCGGCTCTTTTCCCGGAGCTCGATCACCCCTCCCACCTTCACCACGTAAGATGGAATGCTCACTTTCTTCTGGTCCACCAGGAAATGGCTGTGCCGGACGAGCTGCCGGGCTTCGCTCCTGGAGTTGGCAAACCCTAGCCGATACACCAGGTTGTCCAGGCGCCTTTCCAGAAGCAGGAGGAGATTGGTCCCGGTGATGCCCTTCATCCGTTCGGCTTTCTCGAAAAAGTTCCGGAACTGCTTCTCCATCAGCCCGTACATGCGCTTGACCCTTTGCTTCTCGCGCAGCTGAACGCCGTAATTGGAAAACTTTACCCTTCCCTGGCCATGCTGTCCCGGCGGATAGGCCCTCCGGTCAATGGCGCATTTATCGGAATAACACCTCTCCCCTTTGAGGTAGAGCTTCAAATTTTCCCGCCGACAGAGCCGGCAGACCGATTGGTTATACCTGGCCAATCCAAACCTCCTCTCTTCGCCCGGGGGCGGATTTCAGACCCGCCGCCTCTTGGGTGCTCGGCAACCGTTGTGGGGAATGGGGGTTACATCCCGGATCAGGTCCACGCGAAATCCGGCCGCTTGCAGGGAACGGAGGGCCGCCTCGCGCCCAGCGCCCGGCCCCTTGATGTAGACTTCGATGGACCGGACTCCCTGTTCCTGGGCTTTCTTCGCAGCCTGCTCGGCGGCCAGCTGGGCGGCAAACGGGGTGCTCTTGCGCGACCCCTTGAAGCCCGCGCTGCCCGCGCTGGCCCAGGCGATCACATTTCCGCTCACGTCGGTGATGGTCACGATGGTATTATTGAACGTAGACTGAATATGGGCTACGCCGTTCTGGATATTCCGCCGCTCTTTCTTCTTGGCCCCGGATGGCTTTCCTGGCGACATTCTCCCTCCTGGTTATTTCTTCTTCCCGCCGATCTGACGGCGGGGTCCTTTACGGGTCCGGGAGTTGGTGTGGGTGCGCTGCCCCCTCACCGGCAGGGAACGGCGGTGGCGCAGCCCCCGGTACGTTCCCAGGTCCATGAGGCGCTTGATATTCATGGACACTTCCCGCCGCAGGTCCCCTTCGATCTTCAGGTTGCTTTGATCGATGGCTTCCCGGATTTTGGCCACTTCGGCGTCGCTCAGGGCGTCCGTCTTCTTGGCCAATTCCACCTGAGCCATCTGCAAAACCTTCCGGGCCGTGGTCCGTCCGATTCCATGAATGTACGTCAGCGCCACCTCGACGTTTTTGTTCTTGGGAAGATCGATCCCCGCAATGCGCGCCACCCCAACCTCCTTAAGGCAAATTCGAAATCCGAATTTCGAAATTCGAAACTTTCAGTTTTTCCCGGATTTCGGATTCCGGATTTCGTGCTTCGAAATGGGTTCTTTATCCTTGTCTTTGTTTATGCCGGGTATTTGGACAGATCACCCGGACGACGCCCTTTCTCTTCACGATTTTGCACTTGTCACAGATTCTACGCACGGAAGCTTTGACTTTCATGTACCTTCCCTCTGCCCTCGGACGAGGGGCTTATTTTTCCCGGTAGATGATCCGTCCTCGGTTCAAATCATAGGGGGAAAGTTCCACGGTCACTTTATCCCCCGGGAGTATTTTGATGAAATGCAGCCGCATCTTGCCCGAAATATGGGCTAAAACCCGGTGGCCGGTCTCCAGTTCCACCCGGAACATGGCATTGGGAAGGGTCTCCACGACCGTTCCCGTGACTTCAATGGCATCTTCTTTGGGCATAAGAAAACCTGTCGAATCAAACCGGTCCGGGGCTCCTTCTTTTCAAGCCCCCCGGGCCTCAGAGTTGACTCAAAATGTAGGGTCCGTTCTCGGTTACGGCCACCGTATGCTCGAAATGAGCCGAAAGGCTGCGGTCCTGGGTAACCGCCGTCCAGCCGTCCTCCAGGACTTCCACCGCATAGCCGCCGGCGTTGATCATGGGTTCGATGGCCAGGGTCATCCCGGGTTTCAAGCGCACTCCCCGGCCTGGAAACCCGAAGTTGGGAATCTGAGGCCTCTCGTGCATGAACCTGCCGATCCCATGTCCTACAAAATCGCGCACCGCTGAAAATCCCCTGCTTTCCACGTGGCCTTGAATGGCGGCAGAAATATCTCCCACGTGATTTCCCGGGCGGGCCATTTGGATCGCCCTCTCCAGGGCCTCCTCGGTCACGCGGAGGAGGCAACGGGCCTCCTCGGAGATCTTTCCCACGGGCACGGTAATCGCCGCATCTCCGTAAAAGTCATTCCAGACGGCCCCGAAATCGAGGCTTAAAATGTCTCCCTCCTTCAGCACCCGGTCTGATGGAATGCCGTGGACCACTTCCTCATTCACTGAAGTGCAGAGGACCGCCGGATACCCGTTATAACCCTTGAAGGCCGATCGGGCCTTATGCTTGCGCAGGAACCCCTGGGCCAGGGCATCGAGCTCCCGGGTTTTTATCCCGGGCCGGACCGCGGCAACCACCTCCTGAAGAATCTCCGCAACGATCCGGTTGCTGGTCCGCATTTTCTCGATTTCCTGCGGAGACTTCAGGATGATCCGTTCCTCCAGGGGGAGCGGATAGGCCCCCATCATCTCTCCCTATCTCCTCCCTTTGATCCGTCCCTGCTTCATGAAACCTTCATAGTGACGCATGAGCATATGGGATTCGATCTGCCCCACCGTATCCAGGGCCACGCCCACGACGATCAGCAGGGCCGTACCCCCGAAGTAGAATGGAACATTGAACCGGGCGATCAGGACCGAGGGAAGAACGCAAACCGCGGATACGTAAAGAGCGCCGCTGAAGGTGATGCGGGTCAGGACCCGATCCACGAACTCGGCGGTCTTCTTTCCGGGACGGATTCCGGGGATGTAGCCGCCGTACTTGCGCATATTATCCGCCACGTCCGTGGGATTGAAGGTGACCGCGGTGTAAAAATAGCAGAAGAAAAAGATGAAACCCACGTAAATCAGCTCGTACAGCCAGGAACCCGGGGCGAGCTGGTCGGACACGGCCTTCATCCAGGGATGATCGATAAAATTAGCGATGGTCGCCGGAAACATGATGATCGAGGAGGCGAAGATGGGCGGGATGACCCCGGCCGTGTTGATCTTCAGGGGCAGATGGGTGCTCTGTCCGCCGTACATCCTCCGCCCTACGATCCGCTTGGCGTACTGCACCGGGATGCGCCGCTGCCCCCGTTCCATGTAGATGATGGCTCCCACCACCGCCACCATGAGGGCGATCAGCAAGAGGGTAATGATAATTCCCATCTCTCCCGTCCGGAGGAGTCGAATGCTGTTGCTGATCGCCGTGGGCATCCGGGCTACAATTCCGGCGAAGATGATCAGCGAGATCCCGTTCCCGATGCCCCTTTCGGTGATCTGTTCCCCCAGCCACATGATGAAGGCGGTCCCCGCCGTCAGGCTGATCATGGTCATCAAACGGAACGACCATCCGGGGTCCAGAACCACCGCCTCCCCGGCCGGCCCGGTCATCCGCTCCAGCCCCACGCTGATCCCGAATCCCTGGATGAGGCTGAGCACGACCGTTCCATAACGGGTATACTGGGTGATTTTTTTCCGCCCCGCCTCCCCCTCCTTGGAGAGTCGTTCCAGATGGGGAACCACTACGGTCAGCAGCTGGAGGATGATGGAGGAGCTGATGTAGGGCATGATCCCCAGGGCAAAGACCGACAATCGCTCAAAGGCTCCCCCCGAAAACATATCGATGAAACCAAAAAGGGTCCCTTTGGCCTGGGCGAAAAACGCGGCCAGAGCCGAAGCATCGATCCCCGGCGTGGGAACATGAACCCCGATGCGGTAGACGGCTAGGAGCAGGAGGGTGATGAAAATCCTTCGCTTCAGCTCCGGAATCTTGGGTATATTCTGAAATCCCTGGAACAAGGTTTAGATGACCTCCGCTTTTCCTCCGGCCGCCTCAATCTTCTTTTGGGCCGCAAGACTGAAGGCATGGGCTCGAACGGTTAAGGGGCGGGAGACTTCCCCTTCGCCCAGGATCTTCACCCCGGACCCGGTTTTTTTCACCAGCCCCGAGGACTTCAAGCTCTCCACATCCACCACGGCCCCATCGGGGAAGACAGACAGGTCCCGCAGGTTGACTACACTCCACTGCTTGCGGAAAGGGTTCTTGAACCCCCGCTTGGGAAGCCGCCGCTGGAGGGGCATCTGACCTCCCTCAAAACCGGGAGACCGTTTTCCGCCCGACCGGGCCTTGTACCCTTTATGCCCCTTGGTGGAGGTTCCGCCGTGCCCCGATCCCTCGCCCCGACCGATCCTTTTTTTCTCTTTTCGGGCCCCCTTCGGGGGCCGCAGTTCGCTCAGTTTCATCGTTCCACCCTATTTTTGGACGACTTTGACCAAATGGCTCACTTTCCGCACCATCCCCCGGATGGCCTCGTTATCTTTCAGCCGGACGGTCCGGTTCATCCGGGTCAAGCCCAGCCCGCGAAGGGTCCGCTGCTGGGTTTCGGGTCGGTTGACCCCGCTCCTCACCAAGGTTACTTCGATCATCTTTCCTTCCATGGTTCCCCGCCAGCTTTTATGAATTGGACGCAGATCGGCGCGGATAAAAACGGATTAAAAAATTACCAAATATTTCCTTTATCCCGGCCGCGTCTATCGGCGTTCATCTGCATCCCGTACAAAACCGCTTACACGATTTCGGCAACAGCCTTTCCCCTCTTGATGGCAATCTCATCGGGGTTCTTCAAGGCTCTCAGGCCCTCCACGGTTGCTTTGATCACATTGTGGGGGTTGCGGGAGCCCAGGCACTTGGTGAGGATATTTTCGATTCCCGCCGATTCGATGACCGCCCGCACCGCCCCACCGGCAATGACCCCCGTTCCCCGGGAGGCCGGTTTCAGGAGGATCCGCGCTGCCCCAAACCGTCCAACCACTTCGTAGGGGATCGTACCTTCGGCCAGGGGCACCTGGATCAGGCCCTTCTTCGCCTGTTCGATCGCCTTGCGGATGGCTTCGGGAACCTCGTTGGCCTTTCCCAGGCCAAAGCCCACGATGCCCTTCCCGTTCCCCACGACCACCAGGGCGCTGAAACTGAACCGCCGCCCGCCTTTGACCACCTTGGCCACCCGGTTGATGTGGGCTACGCGGTCAACCAGCTCCATTTCCTGCGGATTGATTTGAGCCAACGAAAAACCTCCTAAAAATAGCCTTCAGCTGTAGGGTCTGCTGATCGCCGTTTTAAAAATCCAACCCTTTTTCCCTGGCTGCCTCGGCCAAGGCTTGAATCCGGCCGTGGTAGAGGAACCCGTTACGGTCGAAAACGACCTTTTGAATCTGCCGGGACAAGGCTTTTTCCGCCAAAATGGCCCCGACCCTCCGTGCGGCCTCCAGCTTACCCTTTCCCCAATCCTGCCCTTTCAATTCCGCGCTCAGGGTGGAAGCGGCCGCCAGGGTTTGTCCCTTTGAGTCATCGATGACCTGGGCGTAAATGTGCCGCGAGCTCTTGAAGATGTTCAGCCGGGGGCGCAGGGAGTCGCCCCGGGACTTCGTGCTCATCCGCCTTTTCCGGCGCAGGCGGGCCATCATTTTTTCTTTTCTTTGCACGGCTTTTTCCTTTTTTTGCGGGACGCAGATAAACGCGGACTCTCAGGTTATTCTTTTATTCCGTATTCATTCATCCGTCTTTTCTGCGTGAATGTGCGTCCGATTCAAGGTCCGTTTTATCCCGCGGCGGTCTTGCCCGCCTTGCGGTGGATGACCTCTTCGGCGTACTTGATCCCTTTGCCCCCGTAGGGTTCCGGCGGCCGCAAGCGGCGAATCTTGGATGCGGTCATCCCCAGGAGGTTCCGGTCCGACCCTTTGAGGGTGATACGGACCTGCCTTTCCACCTCGGCCCGAATTCCTTCGGGAAGGGGAAAACGGATGGGATGGGAATAGCCCAGGCTGAAGTTCAGGGCGTTGCCCTGCACCTCCGCCCGATATCCCACCCCATTGATTTCCAGCACCCGTTCAAACCCCTGGCTCACTCCCTTCACCATATTGGCGATCAGGGTGCGGGTTAAGCCATGGAGGGCCTTTCCGTTTTTGGCTCCCTCCGGGGCCTGGACGATGATCTTATCCCCTTCCACCGTCAAGGTCACATTCCGGTCGATGAGCTGGCTCAAATTTCCCTTGGGTCCGGAGACCTTTACGAAAGGAGACTCAACGAATACTTTAACTCCCGAGGGAAGGGGGATTATTTTTTTACCGATTCTGGACATGGCCTTCTCCCTACCAAACCGAAACAAGCAGTTCGCCGCCGACCTTCATCTTCCGTGCTTCCCGGTCGGTCACGACCCCTTTCGAGGTTGAAAGAATGGTGAGCCCCAATCCCCGGAGGACGGAAGGAATTTGATCCGCCCCCACGTACCGGCGCCGTCCCGGTTTGCTCAAGATCTTCAACCCGCCAATGACTTGTTTTTTGGTCTCCCCCTCAAACTTCAAGTAAATTCTCAAAATTCCCTGTTTTCCATCCTTGATAACCTTGTAGTTTTTTACGTATCCCTCATCCTTCAGGATGCGGGCTACATGGGTCTTGAGGTTGGAAGCGGGAATATCCACTTTCTCGTGTTTGGCCTTGCTGGCGTTGCGGATTCGAGCCAGCATATCCGCCAAGGGATCCGTCATCCCCATGGTTTCCTCCCTGATGAAAAGTCGATTACCAACTCGATTTGATGACCCCGGGAATCTCCCCCCGCGAGGCTAGGTTTCGAAAACAGATTCGGCACAGGTCGAACTTCCGGTAATACCCCCGGGACCGTCCGCAGAGGGGGCAACGGTGATAAGAACGCACCCTGAATTTGGGCTTCCTTTTCGACTTGACGATCAGAGCAGTCCGGGCCACCAGCGATCCTTTCTTTGCATTTGGTCGGGACGCAGATCCTTCCAGATCAACGCAGAAAAAACATTTTTGAAATCCCTTTGTTTTGAATCCTGAAAATCCGCGTTCATCTGCGTCCAAATTGTATTTTAATTCCGGAAGGGCATTCCCAGGAGACGAAGGAGCTCTTTCCCTTCCTCATCGGTCTTGGCCGTCGTGCCGATAGAGACGTTCAGGCCTTTCACCTTGTCGATCTTGTCCAGATTAATCTCCGGAAAAATAATCTGCTCCCGGATTCCAAGGGAATAATTTCCCCTTCCGTCGAAAGCCTTTCCCGACACCCCCCGGAAGTCTCGGACTCGAGGGAGGGCCACGTTCACCAGCTTATCAAAAAATTCCATCATCCGATTTCTGCGCAGGGTGACCATCACCCCGATGGGCATCCCTTCCCGTAGTTTGAAGGCGGCGATCGAGCGTTTGGCCCGGGTGATCACCGCTTTTTGGCCGGCGATCAAACTCAATTCCTCCACCGCCGAATCGAGAATTTTGACGTTTTGAACCGCCTCCCCCAAACCCATGTTCAGGGTAATCTTCTCCAGCTGGGGCACCTGCATCCGGTTTTTATATCCGAAGGTTTTCATCAGCTGGGGAACCACTTCTTTGAGATAGATCTCTTTCACCCGAGTCATGGCGTACGCCCTTTCCCTTACTTCCTTTCCATCTGTTCGCCGCAAGCCTTGCACACCAGAGCCTTTTTCCCGTCCTCCAGGATTTTGTTCCCCATCCGCTCCCCCTGGTTGCATTTCGGGCAGACCAGGAGAACGTTGGAGACATGGACGGGAGCTTCTTTCTGGATGATTCCCCCCTGACGGGTCCTGCCCGTGGGCCGGGAATGGCGCTTCACAAAATTGACCTTTTCCACCAGAACCCGATCCTTTTTGGGGTATACCCGGAGGACTTTGCCCGTCTTCCCCTTTTCCTTTCCGCTGAGAACCTCAACCAGATCGTTCTTCCGGATGTGGAAACCTACATATTTCATCGATGGCCTCACGCTCCCGGCCGGGGTCCTACAGGACTTCCGGGGCCAGGGATATGATTTTCATGAATTTCTTGGCCCGCAGCTCCCGGGCCACGGGGCCGAAAATCCGGGTCCCCACCGGCTCGTTCTGCGGGTTGATCAAAACTGCGGAGTTGTCGTCGAACTTGATGTAGCTCCCGTCATGCCGACGGACTTCTTTAACCGTCCGGACGATGACCGCCCGCATGACGTCGCCCTTCTTGACCTTGGAATGGGGAATCGCCTCCTTGACCGAAACGATAATCACGTCCCCCAGGCTGGCATACTTCCGCTTCGTCCCTCCGAGGACTTTTATGCAAGAAAGCCTCTTGGCCCCTGAATTGTCGGCAACTTCTAGTGAGGTCTGCATTTGAATCATGGCTGCACCCGCCTATTCTTTTCCCCGTCCGCACCTAAGACAGACTCTCCGGGAGATCACTGGGCCCGCTCCAGAATCTCTTTCACCCGCCATCCCTTATCCCGGCTCAGCGGCCGGGTTTCGATGATGAGCACTCGATCTCCCATCCGGCAGGAATTGGCTTCATCGTGGACTTTGAAGCGCGAGCGCCTCCGGATATATTTCTGGTACAGGGGATGTTTGACCAGCCGCTGGACCACCACAACTCTTGTCTTTTCCATGCGGTCACTGACCACCATTCCCACCATCGTCTTCCGAATCCCTCTGGCCTTCATTCCTTTTCCCTCATCTGGCCTTGGCCGCCGCGAGGGTCTTCTCGCGGAGGACGGTCTTCACCCGGGCCAAGTCCTTGCGCACCTGGGGCAACCGCGCGGTGTTTTCCAGCTGCCCCGTGGCATGCTGGAATTTCAGGTTGAACAACTGTTCGGTGACCTCTTTTTCCTTCTGGCGAAGCTCCGCCTCGCTCATTTCCTTAAGCTCCCGCGCTTTCAACCCCGCCCTCCCGTGCGATAAATTTGGTCTTCAGGGGCAGCTTGTGAGCGGCCAGGCGAAAAGCCTCCAGGGCCGTATCCCGGGTTACCCCTTCCATTTCGTAGAGGATCCGGCCGGGCTGGATCACGGCCACCCAATCTTCCGGTGCGCCCTTTCCTTTTCCCATTCGGGTTTCCGCCGGCTTTTTGCATACCGGTTTGTCCGGGAAGATGCGGATCCAGATCTTGCCGCCCCGTTTGATATAACGGGTCATGGTGACCCGGGCCGCTTCGATCTGCCGGGTGGTCAGCCATCCGCAAACCGTTGCCTGCAGGCCGAAGTCTCCAAAGTTCAGGCTGTTCCCCCGGGAAGCGGTCCCTCTCCTCTTGCCCTTCTGCTGTTTGCGGAACTTGACTTTTTTGGGTGATAACATAATGTCTCCGGCTCCCTAGGGGGCGTTCTCCCTCCGTCCGCGAACCGCCGGAAGGATCTCCCCCTTGTAAATCCAGACCTTGATTCCAATCTGCCCGTAGGTGGTGCGGGCTTCGGCAAATCCGTAATCGATATCCGCACGCAGGGTATGCAGAGGGACCCGCCCCTCCCGGTACCATTCGGAACGGGCGATTTCCGCCCCCCCCAGCCTTCCGGCGCAGGCTATTTTGATTCCTTGGGCGCCGAATTTCAAACAGGAGGTGACCCCCTTCTTCATGGCCCGCCGGAAAGCCACCCGACGTTCCAGCTGGAGGGCCACATTTTCGGCCACCAGTTGGGCGTCGGTCTCCACCCGCCGGACTTCCTGGATGTTGATGGAGACCTCCCGCTGGGTCAATTTTTGAAGCTCTTTCTGCAGTTTATCGATCTCCGCCCCTTTTTGCCCGATGATGATCCCGGGGCGGGCCGCCCGGATCGTGACCTTCGCCCGGTTGGCAGTCCGGTCGATCTCGATCTTAGAGGCTCCCGCATGGTAGACCTTCTTCTTGATGAATTTGCGCAGGAGGATATCCTCCTGCAAAAACCGGGAATAGAACTTTTCCGCATACCACCGAGAATCCCAGGTTTTAATGATCCCCAGCCGGAGTCCGATCGGATTGACTTTTTGACCCAACGTGCGACCTCCTTCCCTTCCCCGCAGCGATTTTCGATCTTTATGTTTCGCTCAAAACCACGGTCACATGGCAGGTTCGCTTGCGGATCCTGCCTGCTCGTCCCATGGGCTTGGGCTGCCAGCGTTTCAAAGTGGGGCCTTGATTCACAAACACGGTCTTCACATACAGGGTGTCCACATCGATGGATTTATCCTGGCGCGCATTGGCCAGCGCGGACTGCACCACCTTGTAGATCATCCTGGCTCCCGCCTTGGGAGTATGGTTCAGGATGTGGACCGCTTCCTCCGCCCGCTTTCCCCGGATGAGATCGGCGCAAAGGCGCGTCTTGCGCGGGGAGATCCGAAGGTATTTGGCGACTGCTCGGGCTTCCATCCTGCCTCCTCTATGCGGCCGGCTTGGGGGCAGCGGCCTTCACCTTGGTCTTGCGGTCCCCGGAGTGGCTGAAAAAGGTGCGGGTCGGAGAGAACTCTCCCAGCTTGTGCCCGACCATGTTCTCAGTCACAAAAACGGGAATGAATTTTTTCCCGTTGTGAACGGCAAAGGTGAGGCCCACCATGTCCGGCAAAACCGTCGACCGGCGGGACCAGGTTTTGATCACCTTCCGGCTCTTGGTATCCAACACCTCTTGAACTTTCTCCAGTAAATTGGGGTCCACGTAAGGACCCTTGCGAATCGACCTAGCCATGTGTGTCACCTCACAGTTCGGAGTTCGGAGTTTCGAATTCGGGGGAAAAGATCCATTCCCTTTCTTTCCGAACGAAATTGCTCCGAACTCATTACTTATTTTCTCCGCTTGACGATAAATCGATCGGTCGCCTTGTTCTGCCGGGTTTTATATCCCTTGGTGGGAACCCCCCAGGGGGTCACCGGGTGCCGGCCCCCCGAAGATTTTCCTTCTCCCCCCCCCAGGGGATGGTCGACCGGATTCATGGCCACGCCCCGGACTCGCGGATTCCGTCCCAGCCAGCGTTTCCTTCCGGCTTTTCCGATGGAGACGTTTTCCTGGTCCAGATTTCCCACTTGTCCCACGGTGGCGAAGCAATTCACATGAAGGAGGCGGACTTCCCCCGAGGGCATCTTGAGGGTAGCATAATTCCCTTCTTTGGCCATCAACTGACCGGCCGAGCCCGCGCTGCGGATGAGCTGAGCCCCCTTTCCGGGTTTCATTTCCACATTATGCACCATGGTCCCCAAGGGGATATTCTTCAAGGGAAGGGAATTCCCGGGCATGATGTCCGCCCGTTCCCCGCTCATGACCGTATCCCCCATTTTCAGGCCCAGGGGAGCCAGAATGTAGCGTTTTTCCCCGTCCCGGTAGTTGAGCAGGGCGATGTGAGCCGATCGGTTTGGATCATATTCCAGGGAGGCGACCCGGGCGGGGATGTCTTTCTTGTCCCGCTTGAAATCGACGATCCGGTACATCCGTTTGTGACCCCCGCCGATGTACCGACTGGTGATCCGGCCGTACGCGTTTCGACCTCCGGTCTTCTTCCGGGGGACGAGAAGACTCCTTTCCGGCTTCTTCCGGGTCAGCTCGGAAAAATCCAGAGTGGTCTGAAACCTTCTGCCTGCCGAGGTGGGTTTGTATGTTTTCAGTCCCATGGAATCCCTTCCCGTTTCCGATTAGGCCCCTTCGAAGAATTCGATCCGCTCCCCTTCCTTCAGGGTCACGATGGCCTTTTTCCAATCCGATTGCCAGCCGAAGAACCGCCCCATCCGCTTCCGTTTCCCCTTCAGGTTCAGGGTGCGAACGGCCTCGACTTTCACTTTGAAAAGCTTCTCGACCGCCTGGCGGACCTCGATCTTATTGGCCCGGGGATCGACGACAAAAGCAATTTGGTTCCCCGTCTCTTTCTGGCGGGTGCTCTTTTCGGTGATCAGCGGCCGCTTGATGATCTGCTGTGGCTCTTTCATGATTGCAGGTTCCTTTCCACCTTCTCCAGACTGGAACGTAGAAAGACCAAATGTTCATGGCGGAGGATGTCGTGGGCGTTCAGTCCCACAACCCGGAGGACCTGAACCCCGGGAACGTTTCGCGCCGATTTTTCCAGGATTTCGTCCGGCCCGTCGATGACGATGAGGGCGCTGGAAATCCCCAGACCTTTGAGGGTCTGCTGAAAACGCCGGGTGCGGATCCCTTCCAGGCCGAAACGGTCCAATACCACAAGCTTCTCCTCCCGGTATTTGGAAGAGACCGCGGCGATCAAACCGGCGGCACGCACTTTTTTGGGCAGTGGGTAAGAATAATCCCTCGGCTGGGGGCCAAAGACCGTTCCGCCCCCCCGCCACAGAGGCGACCGGGAGTGGCCCGCCCGGGCTCTTCCGGTTCCCTTTTGCTTCCAGGGCTTCTTGCCCCCGCCGCTGATCGCCGACCGCTCTTTGGTGGCGGCCGTTCCACTCCGCCGGCAGGCCAGCTGCCAGCGCACCACATCGTAGATCAAGTGGGGATTCTCCGCCGCCTGGAGGAGACGGTCATCCACCTCCATCTCCGCCACTTTTTGCCGTTGAATGTCGATTACCTCTAACTTGGCCATACCCACCCGCTCCCTTGCCGGGCCTCAACTTTCTGCCTTGGATTTCTTCTTTTTTGCCTGGCAAACCAGAACCAGCCCCTCGGAGCCTCCGGGGACAGCCCCTTTCACCAGGAGTAAATTTTGCCTCGGACGGATATCCATCACTTCCAGGTTCTGCAGGGTGGCTTTTTGGTTTCCCATCTGCCCTCCCATCTTCTGTCCAGGCCAAGTGCGGGAAGGATAGGAACTGGCGCCGATGGAGCCGGGAGCGCGGTGAAACATGGACCCATGGGTGGCCCGGCCCCCCCGGAAGTGCCAACGTTTCACCACCCCCATGAAACCCTTGCCCTTGGAGACCCCGGTGACGTCCACCCGGTCTCCCACCTGAAAGGACTCCACCGTGATTTCCTGCCCCACTTGAAAGGCGCCGGGATCGGATACCCGGAACTCCCGCAGGTACCGGAACGCCGGGACCTGCGCCTTGGTGAAGTGACCCTGCAGGGGCTTTTTCATTTTCTGCGCGGGCCTTTCTTCAAACCCCAGCTGAACGGCCCCGTATTTTTCTTTTTCCGCGGTCTTGACCTGGATTACCTTGCAGGGACCGGCCTGGATGACGGTGACCGGAACCACCCCGCCTTCTTCGTGGAAGACCTGGGTCATGCCCAATTTTTTGCCGATGATCCCTTTTAACATGATGGAAACCCTTCCCTGCGCATAGCGCAGAGAGCATAGGGCATAGCGCTAAAAACTTCTTTCCAGCGCCATGCGCCCTGCGTATTTATAATTTTATTTCCACGTCCACCCCGGCCGCGAGGTCCAGCTTCATCAAGGCATCGATGGTCTGCTGGGTGGGATCGAGAATGTCCAGGAGCCGCTTGTGGGTCCGGATCTCGAACTGTTCCCTGGATTTCTTGTCCACGTGGGGCGACCGGAGGACGCAATACTTATTAATCGCCGTAGGCAGGGGGATCGGCCCGGCTACCCGAGCTCCGGTTCGTTTGGCCGTATCCACGATCTCCTTGGTGGACTGATCGAGGAGCCGGTAATCGTATGCTTTCAGCCGAATTCGAATCTTTGGACTATGGATCACCATTCCTCCCAATTCCCTTCTTTCTTCTTCCTGGCCCGGCTCAACACCGATGGGACGCCCAGGGGCCCCTTATTCCAGGATATCGGAGATGACCCCCGCTCCCACCGTCCGTCCCCCCTCCCGGATCGCAAACCGCAACTCCTTCTCCATCGCAATCGGCGTGATCAACTGC
>Ga0113563_10000789_pt1 | contig 16517 bp, 15 predicted proteins | sample Mud3Dept3metaG_FD_80117 | JGI IMG/M metagenome (GOLD analysis project Ga0113563, IMG submission 80117) | Freshwater wetland microbial communities from Ohio, USA, analyzing the effect of biotic and abiotic controls - Mud 3 Core 4 Depth 3... | ecosystem: Environmental > Aquatic > Freshwater >...
GAACCCCCCGCCCCCCCCGTTGAGTGGCATCTTCCCCCCCCCCCCCCGTTCCTTTGTCAAGAGGTTTTTCTGTCTTTCGCTCGTTTCGATCGGATCCGCAAAAGAGGAAATCGTGGATCAGGAAAACTCCAAGGTATCACGGCGGAACCCGTATAATGGTCTCTGTCATTCTGGACAATCTGGCGGAGGGGCAACCTTTGGAGGCGGTGCTAGAGAGCTATCCCTCGCCAACGCCGGAAGCCATTCAGGCTGCTATTGCGTACGCTGCCGAGCTCGCACGAGCGCAGGTCGCCTCGATGGCGGCCAAACCGCACAAGGCGATCGCCATGCCAGCAGTCCGCAAGCCCACGAAGGAGACCACCTGTGCCGCATAAGGACAGCTCCCGAACTCCCAACTCCGCCTCGCAGATGATCGACAAGCGGATTCGCGAGCTCGGCGATTCCGAAGCCGCTTCCAAGATCCGTTTCAGCGCGACACTCTTCCGGCCGAGGGCGACCGCGAAGGCCGTCTCTTGGACCTTTCTGACCCTGCCTATGGAAGCCAGCGCCAAGCTCCCCTCGCGGGGCATGACGTCCGTTGAAGGCATCCTCAATGGCTTCCCCTTTCGAGCCACGCTCGAGCCAACCGGCCAAGGAGGCCACTGGCTCAAGGTGGACCGAAGGCTGCGCGAAGCGGCGGGCGCGGAGGCGGGCGACATCGTCACGCTGGAAATCGCGCCGGCGGCAAAGGAACCGGAACCCAGGGTGCCGGCAGATCTGCGGAAGGCTCTCGCGGCCGCCCCGAAGGCGCGGGAGTTGTGGTCGAACATCACGCCTATCGCGCGCAGAGAATGGATTCACTGGATCGTCTCCGCCAAGCAAGCAGAGACTCGCGCGCGTCGGATCAGGAATGCCTGCTTGATGCTCGCTGCGGGGAAGCGACGCCCTTGCTGCTTCGATCGGTCCGGGATGTATAGCAAAAGCCTCAGCTGTCCCGCAGCCGATGACAGCGAATCCATGTAGTCCTCGCGCAGAAGGTGGCTGATGGGACACCGGGCATCCCGCGGTGCGCCGCATAGGATGCAGCTGGCTGACCGCATACGCCTGATTGTCGGATGTCCGGACGAACTGGGATAGCCTTGGTCCAGCCACCATCTGCTCGCGTTCTTTTTTTTCTTGCTCCTGTCTCCCCACTCCCTCAGGCGGTGGTGCCGGGCCTGAATGCCACCACCGGGGGAAGGAGGATGGATTGGGGGCTGGTCGCGGCGGATACCGGGGGTATGTCGTTGAGGAAGTGATAGCACACGGTGACGGCAGCCGGGCCTCTGACCGTGCTGCCGAGCTCGAAGGACAGAGTGATATCCCCGCCAACGCCAAGATTCGCCGTCATCTGCCGGAGGTCTTCCGGAATACCGGGGATGGCGACCGCAAGGGATTTGTTGCGGTCAATCCAGTGAAACCAGCATTGTGCACGGTATTCTTCGGGTCTTGATATGGTTCCCTGGCAGTCCACCCTGCCTGCGGTGGCGAGAGTCCAGTGCACGCGCCCCTCCGAAAACTCCGTTTGCCAGACGGCCGGAGAAGCCGGTCCCTGGAGCTTGCCGTACACTCCGCCGCCGGGGCCGAAATCACAGGTGATCAGGGGCGAACTCGCCTCGAGCGGCAATGTGAACGAAACGATGTCGTGCGGGTCCGGTTCGTTGAGGACGTGCGTGAGCATCGCCCAGGATTTGCAGGCGCTGATCTCCAGGGTGGTTCGGGCGCGGCAACCGTCTGCATATTGGCACTGTGCGAGCAGGCGGGCGCCCAGCGGGCCCGCATTGATGACGTGATCGGTGCCGGCTGCGGCTTCGCCGTTGCGGGTGATCCTGGATGGCCCGCGCAGGTGTCGGATGCCGTCGTAGAGGATCTGGGAAATCGATCCTGTCCGCTCGAACTCGAGACGCACACGCCGCTGCTCGCTGACGTATCCGTCGGCTGCGCGCAGACTGATAGGGTCGTCGATCAGGCCGGTGTCCATGCCGGTTCCCAGAATCAATGTGACCTGCTCGTACGGGGCGAGGGAGACTGCGAAGTCGATCCTGACCGCCGCGGAATCCCTCTTCGGCTCGAGCGTGCATTGCAGCGGCACCGGCTGCCCGCCGGATCGCGCCAATCCGAGATCTGCCGGTGCGACGCCATGCGGCAGTTCGAGTGTCGTTGCGAGCGGATACAGAAACCGGCGGATTCCGTGCGTTTCACGGACGAGGAGGGTGCCGAGAGGTTTCATCGTGCCGTGACCTCGTTGTAAATCTCCGTGATTTTACCCACCGTCATGCGTGCGGCGCCCCGGTTGTTCTCGAACACCGAGTAAGCCGCCTTCCCCAATGTTTCGCGCGCCGCAGGATCCTTCAGCAGTGCGATGAATTCCCTCGACAGTTCTTCCGCCTGTGCCGTCTTGTCGCTGACTGGGGCAGAAATCTGGCGGATTCCGCCCCGGGAGCGGAATTCATCGATGATTTGAGGGAAATTTTCCATGGAAGGGCCTATAACGATGGGTTTGGCGTACAGCGCGGGTTCCAGGATGCTCTGACCGCCGTGATGGATCAGGGTTCCACCGACGAAAGCGACCGCGGCGAACCGGTATGCAGTGGCAAGCTCTCCCAGGGTGTCGAGCAGCAGGACCGGCGCGGAGGACGCGCCCGGCGGATTTGTCCGGCGTTGTACCTCGAAGCCGGCGCGCGCCACGAGATCGGCCACGGAGTCGAAACGTTCCGGATGGCGCGGGACCAGCAGCATTCGGGTTCGTTCCAGCCCGTGTGTCCGGCGAACGCGCCGAAGCGCGTCCAGGAGGATCTGTTCTTCCCCGGGGTGAGTGCTTCCCGCGACAATCAGGGGGTCATCTGTGCCGTTGAGTCCGAAAGCCTCCGTTAATGAGCGCGCCTGGAGGTCGCTGACTTCGCGCTCCACCAGGTCGCGATCGTACTTGAGGTTGCCGGTGACAAGGATCTTGTCGGCTGGAGCGCCCATGGCGCGGATACGCAAGGCGTCCTCTTCGGATTTCATCATCAGCACCCGGTAGTTCATGAAAACGCGGCGCAGTGCCGGCCGTGCCCACCGGTAGTAGCGGAAAGATGCTGCCGAAACCCGGCCATTGACCAGAATCACAGGGATTTTGCGCCGGCAGGCCTGATGGAGCACGTTCGGCCAGATTTCCGTGTCGATGATGACGATCATGACCGGTTTCATCCAGGCAAGGACACGCTTTGCCACCGAGGCCAGGTCGATCGGGAAGAAGAACGTGTTCCCCTCGCCATACTTGACGAAGCGCTGTCTCGCAATCACCTGGCCGGTGTTGGTGATGGTGGAGAAAACGAAGCGCGCCTCCGGGAAGCTTTCGTGAAGTGCATGGACCAATGGCTGCACACTGAGTGTCTCGCCGACAGAGCAGGAGTGGAACCAGATGGTCGGGCGGCCATCGTCGCACAATGATCCAGGCAGGTACCCGAGGCGCTGTTTCAGGCCGGGCAGGTACTTCTGGTAACGCCATGCCTTGTATAGGAAGACAGGGAGCAGAATCACCCCCCATGCCACCATCAGGATGCTGTATATCAGGTACATAAACCTGCACCCGCCGGAAACTTATCCCCTTCCTTGTGCCATGCCGCAAGCTTCTTTTCGAGGCAGTCGCGGCGGCATGCAGAGAACGATCCGGTCCGCGTTGCGGCGCGTCGTCACGAGAGGATTCGAATCACTCGCTGCAGATCGGCTTCGGTATCCACTCCGATCGTATCGTGGGGAGTCTCGGCAACCAGAATCGGAATCCCGTTTTGCAAAAAGCGCAGTTGTTCCAGTTTTTCCGCCAGTTCCAGCGACGATTGCGGCATCCTGTGAAACAGCGACAATGCCTCTCTGGTGTAGGCATACAGCCCGATATGCTTGAAGTAGCGGATACCGCCGCTCCCGTCCCGGTCGTAAGGGACCGGATGCCGTGAAAAATAGAGGGCGAACCCATTCATGTCGGTAACGACTTTGACATTGTTGGGATCTCGTGCCGCCGATTCCTCGACGGCTACCTTCAAGGTGGTCACTGCCGCGGCGCTGGACAGGATCGGGCCGAGCAGCAGTTCGAGATGATCGGGGCGCAAAGTAGGTTCGTCCCCCTGGATATTCACGTAGATGTCCCCGTCGCTCCGTTCCATGACCTCGTGAATGCGGTCGCTTCCCGAGGGGTGTCTCCCCGTCATGGTGACCGGCAGATTGTGCCGCCGGCAGTACCCCTCCACTTCTTCACTGTCGGTCGCCACAAACAGCTCGCTGATCAGCGCGGACCGTCTCGCATTCTCGTACACCCAGTGCACCATGGCTTTGCCGGCGATGGGACGCAGGACTTTGCCCGGAAGGCGCTTCGAATCCAAGCGGGCGGGAATCACACCGATGATTTTTTTTGCACTTCGCATTTCGCTTCCAACGCCGGAGTCCGCCAAACCCCGGCCCCTTTTCCCCGGCGCCCGGGCTCAGTCAAGGCGATCCACTTTTCAGTGCAGCCCGCACGACGGCCGCCGAAACCGTGCCGTGGATGCGCGCACGGCTGCAAGTTTGTCATTATACACAGCGGCATACACGGTGTCGCGTTGTTCCTGACGCAGCGCCGGTGGTTCGAATCCCGCGATTACAACGCGTTCCGAACCGCGATTGTCAGGGAGCAGTTGTCCTGGAATGCCAATGAGGCGCCCGCTTGCTGCGGCGTGCGACTCCGATCGCTCTGCGGATGCATCGGAGGACGGGCAATCCTGGCCCCGGCATCTGCATTGCGCGGACCAGCCCGCGATGCAGACACCAGCCCTGGGGAATCCTCACCCGCTGCCCCGGCGCGGTTTCGGGGGAACCCTCGTTTCCTGCTTCTCAGGCGGACGAGGCGGAGGGCCGCGGCGCTTCATCTGGCGATAGACGTTTTTGCCCAGTTTGAGGTTTTTGAAGCCGCCCTTCGATTTTGGATTTTGGATTTGCGGGTTTGGATTGGGAGACATCCTGGGATCCTTTTGCATTCCGGATATGTCAGGGACAAATGCCGCAAAAGCAGCAAACCACAAATGCCATGAATGATCCTCGTGCCTTCCTTGTATTATGCGGTGGCAATTGGCGGCCTATGACTTAGTCGATGGTCATCACAATATTTTCGGTTTCACAGCCGGCTCGTGACGGAGCCGGGAGTCCGGCAGGTCGGATGCCCGATTTCAGGGGGATATTCCGGAGGAACCGAGTGTGAGACATCGCGCGGGATCCACGACCGCACCGATCCTGGAAGCGAAAACGGTCTGCTTTTCTATGTCTTCCTTGGTGATGAAGCGCACGTCGAGCAGGCTTTTTCGTTGGTAGCCTGTCCTCATGAAGTTCATTTCTGCCAGGGCCAGGCTCCATCCCTCGAGCCAGAGCTCGAGTTCCCGCCGCATTTGCGGCGTACCCTCAAAATGGATCAAAAGGTCGATATCGGCGTCGGGGCCGGCAGTGCCCGTGCTGGTGCTGCCGATGACATAGACCCCCTTTATGGCGAACCGCCGGGTATCCAGTTCCGATGCGATCTTCTGAGCCATCCTGCAGCGCCAGCGCGCATGGTCATCGGCGGCGCGTACGGGATGCTCCGATGGAAACGCCGGGATCGGGGGTGAAGCATCCACATCGCCGGGCATGGCGAGGATCGCCACCGCTTCATCGAGGTCTGCATTCATCAGCAGGCGGAGTATCTTGCCTCCCGTGGTGTGAGGCACGTCGATCACATGGATCGTGTGGGAGAGGTAGGCGAACTCGGGCAGCAGTATGGGCAGGAAGTTGCGGGATTCCCTGAGAAACGGCTCCTGGAATATCACGCCCGGATCGTCGGGATAGAGCGGAAGGTACCGGATCGACGACTCGACCAGATCCTGGAAGAAGTGTGTCCCGAAGGACACCTCGGGGACGTAGTTGCCTGTCTTGCGGGCGATCTCGATGAGGACCGCCGTGTTGTTGATGTCGGAGTAGGTAGTGCTGACGCCGAGTTTGATGTCGCCACGGCTGCCCCAGCGTCCTGGCCCCATCAGGATGAAGCGCCGCTTGGGGAGTATCTTGTTCAAATGGCTCACGGCGCGGCCCACTGCCTGCAACTCGGCAAGGCTCGAGAGCCGGCTGTAGCCGTCCGGATCCACGTATACGATGTGGGTGATGTCGGGCGTCCTCCCGTTCGAAACATATCGGTGTGCCGAAAAGACAATCTGGCTTTCCGGAATGTCCTGAGGAATCTGCGCGGGAGTGCTTTCACGCGAGTGGCTCTGAGGACGGCACTGCAGAAGGTAAAAATGCTTTCCATCGGATGCGAACTCAATATCGACAGGAGTGCGCATGGTGTTGCGGAGCAGGGCGAAAAGGCTCCTCATCTGATTGAGAAAAGGCGTGTTCGTGATCAGGCCTTCGAAGGTGAACAGCACATCGCTCTGTTCAAAATCAATGTCCATTGAGAGAGGATTTCGGATGCGGCCATCCTCATAGATCGAGACGAGCTGCTGGATGGTAGGGTATTGAGGGCCGACATCCGCCAGCAGATCGCAGATCTCCAGCGTGCGGAAAGCATTTTCCTTCAGATCGATCACGTCGATCTTTTTGGTGGAGTATCGCGCGATTTCCTCCGGCGTCACGTTGACGCGGAGATTTGGTTGGCCCGGGGCTACGAGCATCGGATAATCATCGGCGACCCGGTCAACGGCACGGGTGCCAAGCCCCGGCACCAGCCGCAGCAACCCATCCTCCCGCTTGATCCGCGGGGACCAGCGGAACTCGTTGTTCGAGAACCCAACCCCGGAAAAGGTAGGCATGAAACAGTGCCCGACACGCATGCCGACGACTTCCTGGATCATGATCCCCATTTCCTCGTGTTCGTCGAGCAGTCCCCTTTCGGCGCGGTACTGGATCGGATCCGGGCTGAACACCGAGGCGTACACTTCAGCGAGCGCGTCGAGAAGGGCGGCGAGCCTGCTCGATTTGTCCCCCTGGTTTGCCAGGAACAGGCTCTTGTACTTTCCGGAAAAGGCCGAGCCCATGCGATCTTCCAGCAAGCTCGAGCTCCGGACGATCAGCGGGTGATTGCCGAAATCGTCGAGCGCCCTCGAAATCCCCTGGATGACTTCGGGCGGGAAGCGCGAACTCTTGAATACCTGGAGGATGTGCGGATATTCCTCTCGGATCTGGTCGATGTCGAGGTACTTCCAGTTGTACACGTCGTCGAGGTTGTTGTATGCCAGGAAACCCAGGAGCACATCGGAAGGCAGGTACCAGGTTTTCGGGATCCGGATGCCCGACAGCAGGCCGGACGCATCGTTCGCTTTCCGGATGATGTGCGAAGCCAGGAACAGGCCGGCACTCTTGCCTCCCAGTTTGCCATGGCTTTTGGGCACGAGAATCGTATGGTCCAGAATCTCGAAGAAATCATCGACCTCCAGGTGCTTCCGCGACATCTCGATGAAATCGAGATGGTCGGTGAGCAGTCGGCGTATGAGTGAGGTCTTCAGGCCGACCCGCGTAGCCAGGGAAAGCTCCCGTGCATTCACGCCGCTGTGCTGGTATCGCTTCATCGCGCCTGCCAGCTCCACGAGCGACGTGTCTGGGACTTCCAGCGCCTGGACCAGGAAGTTGACCCGGTCTTCCTTGATCCAGACCTGGATCAAGGAAAGCACTTCCTGCTCGGCAAGATGGTTCTCGGCAATGAGAAACGTTTCCTCGGTGATCGTGTCGAGTTCCCTGGCCTCGGTTTTGTGTACCGGCCGGTTTTCGTCGTTGGCGAGCAGATCGGGATCTTCGCGGCTGGAAGAAAGAGTGCGCAAGAGCTCCTTGGCCTCGTGGATTCCATTGCACGACAGGTAGTTGAGCATCTTCCTCGAGATCTGCTTGAACAGGTTGAGATCTGTTGTCTTGAGGAGGTTGAGAAGGATGTGCCAGTCCTGCCTGGTATCGGCAGGGGGCAGAATAGCCTGCCGGGAGAGCCCGCCCTCTCCGAAACCGCGTTCCGCGGAAGCCTGCCCGATTCTGTACGCGATGGTTTCGAGAAGTTGCCGCTCCTCCTTGAGGAAAGGGCCCTCATTCGCATCCGGCAGTGGCTCATCGTAGAAGACGCTAACGGTGCCGATCTGTTTGCCCTGGGCTGAAATGCCCGTGCTTTGTTCCCAAGAGGTCTCCAAGAAGCCCGGCACGGTAAAAATCCTGCCGTGCAGGACGATTCTGGCGTGGCAGTGCTGCGGATATTGCCATCCGGCCGGGATTGCCTCCGCGATCAGGCGCAGCAACTCGTCGAAGGGTTTGCCGGAGCGCAGGATCTCTTCGATAGTGTAGATAGATTGAAGTTCTTTTGCACGTTCCTGTAAAGCGCGCAAAACCTTTTCGAGACGGGTGGTGGCTCCTTCCGAGCCGGGTGTTTGCCGCATGGCTCCCTGCATGAATTTCCAAGAGACTTCCGGCCTCCCCGATACCGGGGTCTTGCCTGCCAGCGGGAGGCCGGATGATGTGGATATCAGACCCAACCCCGGTCTTTACAAGCCTGAGCTACGCGGCCGATCGAGATGATATACGCGGCGTCTCGCATGTAGAGCTTGTTCTTCTTCGCCAGGTTGTGTACCGCCTGGAACGCCGAAGTCATTTTGGTATCCAGTTTGCTCAAAACCTCGTCCTTCTCCCAATAATAATTCATGTTGCTCTGAACCTGCTCGAAATAGCTGCAGGTTACGCCCCCGGCGTTGGCCAGAAAATCAGGAATAATATAGATCCCGCGCTCGCGGATGACACTGTCGGCTCCCGGCGCCGTCGGGCCGTTCGCTCCTTCTACGATGACCCGGACCCTGCTGTGGATATTGCCGACGTTTTCCCCGGTGATCTGGTTTTCGAGCGCCGCCGGGATAAGGATGTCAACGTCCTGAACCATCCAGGCTTCTCCCGGAAGCACTTCATAGCCCAGGCTCCTGGCTTTGTTCTTGTCAATGCCGCCGAATCGATCCGGGATGCCGAGCAGGGCATCCACATCGACACCCGATGCTTTCCTGAACGAGTATGCCGCCTGATCCGTCTGATCCCACGAGGCAACACAGATGACCTTCCCGCCGAGTTGCTGGTACAAGCGGGCTGCGTAGAGAGCCACGTTGCCGAATCCCTGAACGCTGGCGACGGTGTTTTCGAGTTTGATTCCCAGCTCCCGCAGCGCCTCGCGCAACGTGAAAATCACTCCAAACCCGGTAGCCTCCGTCCGCCCCAGAGAGCCTCCCATTCCAACCGGCTTGCCTGTAATGAAACCGGGAAACCTGCCGCCGTGGATTGTTTCGAACTCGTCCAGCATCCAGAGCATGTGCTGGGCATTGGTCATCACATCCGGCGCGGGCACATCCGAGAGGGGTCCCACATTTCGCGCGACCTGTCTCACCCAGCCGCGGCACATCGCCTCCTGTTCGCGCTGGCTCAAATCATGCGGATCGCAGATCACACCGCCTTTGCCGCCGCCGAGCGGGATATCCACTACCGCACATTTCCACGTCATCCACATCGACAGCGCGCGCACGGTGTCGATCGTCTCCTGAGGGTGGAAGCGGATGCCTCCCTTGCATGGGCCGCGGGCATCGTTGTGCTGCACGCGAAAGCCGCGAAAAATCCTGATGCTTCCGTCGTCCATCCGGACCGGGATGCTGAAATGGTACTCGCGCATCGGCATGCGCAAAAGCTCCCTGGTCGGCTGGTCGAGGTTCAGCTTCTCTGCGACTTGATCGAACTGGGTCTGTGCCATCTGAAACGCACTGAAAGACTTATCAGCCATGAGATTCTCCATTCGATAATGTGACCCCTCGCGGAGGGGCCGGATAACAAAGCGCCATAATGGCCTGAACGTGTGTCTGATTGATGGACTGCATCAGGCGAACTCCTGTGTCCCGCGGTTCGCCACGCTCTGCTGCGATGCCGGTTCGCTCACGCTTACAAGCATTCTACTGTACTCTTTCCGCGCGCTTGGCTCGACGGGCGCCGGCTCGCATTGACTCCCGCATTATACATCGGGCTATGAATCCGGTGTAGGGGGGACGCCTGCCTCCACCCGGCATTGCCAAGCCTGACATTGTCATCCACGGCATCAGGGGATTTTTGCGCATTTCCAGGAAGGTCGCCGCTTCCGTGCTCGTTTGCGGCCACCGGTTTTTCTTCGGCCCCGCGGGCCGGATCAATGAACTGCCGATCCGACCCGGTCTAGGACGCCTCGTTCGCTTTTTTCGACGCCCTCGGCCTTTTCGCGGCCGGTTTTTTGCGTCGGGCGGATGCTTGGGTGGCCGCCGGCTTGCGGCGCCTCGGCTTTCCTTCCGCCGCCGGAGCCGGCTGCATCTCCTGAACCTGCTCTTCCGCGGGTATTTCCGGAGCAGGTTCGGGCATTGACTCGGCAGTCATCGCTCCCGCGGCCTCCCGTGCGGGTCTGTCAGATTCCGGGATCTCCGAAACCGGTGTCTCCGGGGCGATCACAGCCTCCGGGGGCGGCGGTTCCCGAGTGCCTTCCAGGAACGGCACCGGATACTGATCTCCCGGATAAATGCGCAGAATCCCCTGCCGGTTCCGTTCCACCCTGAGCAACCCTTCACGCTGCGCTGCGCGCGCAAGATCGTGAATCCCGTGAATGCCAAATCGATGCTCATCGAAAGATGGATCCGCAGACCGGAGGAAGTGTTTGAAACTTCGGAGGTACATGGGCCAGTGCGGCCTTGGACCCATCTGGTCCAGAATCCGTCGGACAGCGGCAACCGCCTCTGCAGACTGGGGACCGTTTGCCGCGGATTCCCTGGCCGTCGGCGCGGGCGGTTCCGGCTCCACCTCCTGCGGGACCGGCTCGGCTGCAACCGCGGCGGCAGGGGTCTCCCCATCCTTTATCTCCACAAGCAGGCTGCGATCCACCTGCTTTAGGTTTACAAACCCGGCATTTGCCATCTTCTGAATGAATTCCCGGAAAGAGCGGGCGCCATAGTCGCGCTCGGAAAACGTTGAGTCCAGTTGCAGCAAGGTGCTTTTCAGCAGGCCGAGCTGCGGGGAAACCTCCCGATCCGACAGGACTGCGAGGGCTCTGCGAAGATGGGGCAGTGCATCCCTCAGCTGAGCGCTGCTTGCGGCGGGCACTCTCCCTGTCGCCTTGCGGGCGGTCGGCTGCAAGCCGATCAGATTCTCATAGGCAATAAACTCATGGCAGTTCTTCTGCAGGATGGTGCTGGTGAAGGAACGCCCCCCGACGACGAACACCATTTTGTCATACTGCTTCAGTTTTTCAACGAGGGCGATGAAGTCGCTGTCCCCGCCGACAATGACGAAGGCGTTTATGTGGCTGCGGGTGAACGCCATCTCGAGTGCGTCCAGGGCCAGAGTAATGTCCGCCCCGTTCTTATCCCCTCCCGGCGTCAGGTTGCGCTGGACCATGTGGACGGCATGCTGGGTCAGCGCGCGGCTGTAATCGGGGGCATGCTTCCAATCGCCGTAGGCGATTTTCGTTACGACTTCGCCTCGCTCTTTGATCGCTTCGAGAACAGCACCGACGTCGAAATGCCGTGACAGAGTCTTCTTGATCCCGATCTCGATATTGTCGAAATCGATAAAAACCGCGATTTTCAATCGTGTCTCGCTCAAATTTCCCGCCTCGTCGAGCCGTGATTCCTGAGCCCGGGCTCAGTACCAGTCTCAGATTGTTTATTTGCCTGGGCAGTGGGATTTTCTTCCATAGGGTGGCGGGCAGGTCCGGGAAGCCTCCCCGCACAAGCTGCAACTGGCCGGAAGTAAAGTCATGGCCGGCAACCCAGCCAATCTGCTCCGTACCGATTATACCAGTTTCTCTCGACGCCGTCGGGGAAATCGCGCCCGACGGGGCGAGGCGGGTGAAGGACATGTGCAGGCTAACCGGCCGGTCCGGGAATATTCGAAGGGCTGGTCAGCACCTCCAGTACCTTCCGGAGCAATTGACCCGAATTGAAAGGCTTCCAGATGAAGGAATCCACACTCTCGAGCGCCCCATGGCCGACGGCAGTGTACTTGGTGTAGCCTGACATGTATAGCACGCGAATTCCCGGACAGAGCTCCTGGACCTGCCTCGCCAGCTCGCCGCCGCTCATTCCCGGCATGACGATGTCGGTCAGCAACAGGTCGATCCTGCCTTTGTGAGTCTGCGCGATCGTCAGGCCTTCACGGCCGCCGGCTGCCGGAAGCACCGAGTAGCCCTCCTCCTCGAGAATCTTTGTGACCAGGTCCAGGACCGTTTTCTCATCATCCACGAGCAGAATCGTTTGCGGCTTGCGTTCGACGGTTGGCATTGATGTGATCTCCGGTGCGATGGGGGGAAGGCGGTAGAAAGGCATTTCTGCACGGAGGACAGAACCGGGCAATCATTCTTTTGCGGGGTCCCAAGCCTTTCATGGATCCTGATGTTCGCCCTCACCGGTGCCCGGTATTCCATCAAGCATTGTAACATGAAGCACCGGCAATTCAGACGGCAGGAGGAATAATTCTTCGCATGGGAATCGGCACGGCAGTCGGAGCGGCACGATTCCCGTCAGGGCCGCGGCGTGAAGCACCGGAAACAGGAAACATCAATCCGATTGCGTGCTGCATTCACAGTGTGCTAAATTTTAACACTTGTCTGAATGACCATCTTGAATATATTAGGAAGGCATTGTGAGCACTACCAAGCTGACCCGAAAAGAAATATCAGCTGACCCGATCCATGACGCGCTGATCCAGGTCGTCGATTTCCTGCGTTCCCGAGCGCGGATCATCGCCGTGGCAGTGGCCGCAGTAGTCCTGATGGCAGTTCTGGGATATTTCGGCCTGAACTATCTGGAAGCGCGCGGAGACCGTGCCCAACTGGAGTTGGCAAAGGGGATGGATTATTATCACGGGCTGATCGATGCCGCCAAGGCCAAGGACGACCCGTACGCCTCCGGGCCGAATCCCTTATTCCGCAGTGAAGCGGATAAATATCGAGCCGCCAGTCAGATCTTTTCCTCGGTTGTCTCCAGTTCCGGCGCTTCGAAGGTCGGCGTCATGGCGCGCTATTATCTGGGTTTATGTCAGATTCGCCTCGGGCAAAAGGAAGCCATAGCGAATCTGGAAGCGGTTTCGAACAATACGGCGGATCGCACGGTCGGCTATCTGGCCAAGAAAGCTCTGGCAGGCTACTACCTGGAAACCGGCGAGGGGAAAAAGGCGCAGGAAATCCTCCAGAGCATGATGAAGGATCCGCAGTGTGATCTGCCCAGAGAGGACCTTCAAGTGGACCTGTCACGCGCGTATTCGGCGCAGGGCAATCGTGAAGAGGCTTTGAAAGTCCTCAAGGAAGCCCAGGAGACGGGCCGGGGCGGGATGCTGCAATCCTTGATTTTCAGGGAGTTGAGCCGGCTTCAAGGCACGTCGGGAAACGCCCCCCAGCCCTGATCCATGGCGGTGGATTCACATAAATACCTGCAAAGCTGGCACCTTGACAAGAGGGGGCCGCCGACTATAATTAGCACCTTCGCCGGGCGCAGGAGCCTTTCACTTGATCATTGAAATCGAACGTCTCACGACGGATTCACTACACGTTGAGCATGTGTACGGCGTCGGAGATCTTCCATTCAGGCACGAAGATGCAGTCCTGGAGGCGCCTGTAGCCGCGGACTTCGTCCTGACACACAAGGGTAAGGATCTTCGCGCAACGGGCGCGATTCAGACCGCGATACGATATCAATGTTCCAGATGCCTGAAGGAGTTCGCACGACCATTGCATGCCGGGTTTGATCTACTCTATCTGCCCCAAGCCGACTGGAAGAAAGATCAGGAGATCGAACTGAGGTATGAGGACATGGAAGTCGGATACTACGACGGCATAAGCCTTGACGTCGACCTTATGATTCTGGAGCAGATCGAGCTGACGATGCCGATGAAGTTCACCTGCCGTGAGGATTGCAAGGGGCTCTGTCCATCCTGCGGGGAAGATCTCAACGAAGGCTCGTGCCATTGCCGGTCTGGCGAGGCGGATTCCCGGCTATCCGTTCTCAGCGATATCCGGAAGAAGATGAGAGAGTAAGCCAGCAGAACGATTGCGATGTGCCGGTGCGCAGCCTTGTCGAAGCGGCCGGTTGACTCAACATGCCTTCTGATTACGGGAGGGAGGTTTTCATGCCAAACCCAAAGCGCAGACACTCAAAGTCACGCCGCGGCAAACGCCGGGCGCACGACTTCCTGCAACCTGTCACCCCGGGCGTTTGCCCGCAGTGCCTCGAGCCCAAGATGCCGCACCAGGCATGTCCCAAATGCGGCTATTACAAAGGCCACCAGGTTATGGAAGGAGAGGAAGAGATCTAGCCGCATCCTCCCGAATGATCCCGGCAGGCCTTTTCCCCGGCTTAAATGATCAACATTGCCGTTGATGGGATGGGGAGCGACAACGCCCCCCGAAGCGAAGTGGAGGGCGCAGTCCAGGCGGCCCGCGAATATGGTGTCCGAGTCACGCTCGTGGGCAAGGAGCAGGTGCTGGCTCCCTTGCTGAAGGCATATTCGGCAGGACCATCCGTTGCATTGCAGCATGCCTCCGAGACGATCGCGATGGATGAGCAGCCATCGGTTGCCCTGCGCAAGAAGAAGGATTCCTCGATCCGGGTTGCTGCGGATCTCGTTCGCCAGGGAATCGCCGGCGGTCTCGTGAGCGCCGGCAATACGGGTGCCGTGATGGCGATTTCAAAAATGGTGATCGGATCGGTTCCCAGTGTCGACCGGCCGGCCCTGGCGGCGGTTCTGCCGACCCTCAAGGGACATGCGGTCCTGCTCGATGTGGGAGCCAATGTCACCTGTCGCCCCCACCACCTGGTTCAGTTCGCCATCATGGGGCGACTTTTCAGCAAAATCATCGTCGGGGTATCCTCGCCGCGCGTCGGTCTGCTTTCCGTGGGGGAGGAGGAATCCAAGGGCAACGACCTGACCAAGAGAGTATACAAGACTCTGAAAGCCGGCTTCGTCGATTTTATCGGTAACGTCGAGGGAGGAGATATATATAACGGTAGGGCCGATGTCATTGTCTGCGATGGCTTTACAGGAAACGTGGCCTTAAAGACGAGTGAGGGGCTGATCGAGGCTGTACTGCAACTGCTCCGGGAAGAGCTCTCGAGTAATCTCCAGGCCAAGTTTGGCGCGCTGCTCAGCCAGCAGTCCTTCAAGCGGCTGAAAAAACGCCTTGATTACGCGGAATACGGAGGAGCTCCGTTGATCGGTCTCCGCGGCATTTCCATTATCTGCCACGGGCGATCGAACAGCAACGCGATCAAGAATGCGATCCGCGTCGCGAAGGAATTCGCCGAGAATCAAGTCAACGAGAAACTGGAAGCCGAGCTTAATCAATTGGATGGCAGTGAGAAGCATCCTGCCCCGGCCTGACCGCCCTGATCCTCGCCGGCAAGCCGGGCAGATCATTCTATCCAATGCATCCGCTTGTCGTGAACTGCCGGGGGATTGCAGAACGCCGGTGCGGTTCCAACGTTGGATCTGCACGGCAAGCGCTCCTGCGATCCTGATTCCGGGATGGAAAGTCCGAATTGCTGTGCTTGCTTCTATAGTTCCGGATGTTACAATATCTCCCCTTTGACCGGGAGAAGCGGCCTGCTTTTATTTGAATCCCAATGGAGGTGGTCACATGGCGTCTGTGCAGGAGAAAGTGAAGTCTATCATTGTAGATCAGCTGGGTGTCAGTGAAGGGGAAGTAACCGAATCCGCCTCGTTCGTCGACGATCTCGGGGCCGACTCCCTTGACACAATAGAGCTTGTCATGGCTTTTGAAGAAGCGTTCGGCATCGAGATTCCCGACGAGGATGCCGAAAAGATCCGCACCGTCAAGCAGGCGATCGAATACGTAGAATCCCACGTCAACTAGTCGGAGCGATCCATAAAGTGAAGCGGCGCGTGGTCATCACGGGCATTGGTCTCATTTCACCGCTGGGCAACAGCACAGTGGAGACCTGGCGGCATCTGCTCGAAGGCCGGTCAGGTGCAGGTCCGATCACGCGGTTCGATGCTTCCCGATTCCCAACCCGGTTTGCCGCCGAAGTGAAGTGTTTCGATCCCGCCGAGTTTGTGGAAAAGAAGGAAATCAAAAAAATGGACACCTTCATCCACTATGCGTTGGCGGCTTCGGATCACGCCATACGGGATGCGGGGCTGAAGAGCTGGAAGGGGGCCGAAGGCGAGCGGGTCGGAGTGGTGATCGGTTCCGGCATCGGAGGCTTCAGCACAATTGAGGTGGAGCACCGGACGCTGCTCGAGCACGGACCAAAGCGGCTGTCCCCGTTTTTTATCCCCTCGAGCATCATCAATCTCGCTGCCGGCCGTGTTTCCATGCGCTTCGGCGCGCGCGGCCCCAATTCCGCTCCCTGCACGGCCTGCTCTGCCGGCAGCCATGCGATCGGTGATTCTTACAGAATCATAGAAAGGGGAGATGCGGATGTAATGATCGCCGGTGGAAGCGAAGCGGCCATCACTCCCTTGGCCATTGCCGGCTTTGATGCCCTGAAGGC
>Ga0113563_10000792_pt1 | contig 16506 bp, 15 predicted proteins | sample Mud3Dept3metaG_FD_80117 | JGI IMG/M metagenome (GOLD analysis project Ga0113563, IMG submission 80117) | Freshwater wetland microbial communities from Ohio, USA, analyzing the effect of biotic and abiotic controls - Mud 3 Core 4 Depth 3... | ecosystem: Environmental > Aquatic > Freshwater >...
AGGGGCTGTCATTGGTCCAAACTGGGCGGTGGTTATTGATACCTTAGCTCTTCCAGAAGAAACGCTTGCAGTACGGGATTTCATTGAGCAGGAGCTTAGTGTGCCTGTGCGTTATGTGGTTAATACGCATAGCCATGCCGACCATGCCTGGGGAAATTGCTTTTTCCCAGGCGCAACGATCATTGCCCATGAATTGTGTCGCCAATACTTAGATACAACGGGTCGAAGCGCTTTAGAAGAAGCCCGTGAGACCAATATAACCTTTCGCAATATGAAGATTGTCCTTCCACAGATGACCTTCAAGGAGGGGCAATTAAACCTGCGGGTTGGAAAGAAAACCTTGACCATTTTTGGTCTTCCAGGTCACAGCTATGACAATGTAGCTGTATTGGTAGACGAAGATCGCGTGCTTTTTGCTGGCGATGCTGCAATGTCTTTACCATACATTGTTGACGGCGATATTGAAGATTTAACGACATCCTTGAAGAAGATTGGAAAAATGGGATTGGAAAACATCGTCCAGGGGCATGGCGACATTGTCCTCAGGGGAGAAATTGATAATTTCATCAAGGACAATCTGAATTACCTGTCTAACATTCGCAAGGTAATCCGTAAAGCAGCCAGGCGTCGTTACCCCCAAGAGATTTTGGATGAAGTATCCGTGGAGGATAGCGGCAAGAGCCGGGTGTTAATTGGCGGCTTGGCAGCGGAACTCCACCGGCGGAACCTACGGGCGCTTTATCGCCAAATTTACGGTGAATTGCCTCGCGCGCCTGAACCGGATGATTATTATTACTATGAAGAAGAGGAAGAAGAAGAAGAGGAGTAAACTTTAGGATCTGAGTTAGGCTTTTTTGTTCGCTTAGCTCTCCAACCGACAAGTCGTTCGGTGCCGTTCATCAGTCGGCGGATATTCGGGCGTAATGCCCATAATATGAGTGCCTCAGCCAACACACCATAAAGAATGTATTGCCAGGGGAAAAAGCCCATTTTATAACCGATCGCAAAGATTACTGTAGCAATCAGGGGGACGCTCATCGTAGCGACGGAAGCATAACCGATTCCAAACATTATCAATAAGCCGATTGGAGCGATTATCAGCAGACTAGGCCACCAAAGACCCATAGCACCTCCAGCTGCAGGAGTCCCACCGGCTCCTCCGTGCAGTTTAATTGAGCCATTTGAAGTGCGAGATGGAATAAAAACCGAATAATTGTGACCTAAGATGGCGGCGATTGGTGCCAGGACTTCCATCCATATACGCCACTCATTGAAGGGAAATATCCAACGAATAAGCCAGACAGTGATAGCGCTCTTGGCAACATCCAGGATTGTGGTCAATGCACCAGCCCAAAAACCAGCAGCTCTCATAACATTCGTGCCGCCCGTGCGTCCGCTTTCGATTTTTCGCACGTCTTTGCCAGTACTCAATCGAACGATAATCAGACCAAAAGGTATGGATCCAAGTAAGTAGGAAATACCCAACGTTACTAAAGTCCAAATAATTGTCATCGATCCACTACCTCCTGTTGATAGTTCCCTTCATAATAGATTAACACCTAAATATTATAAGCGATGCACGGTTTTGTTCATTTATCATCTAACAGTTGGATTTCAATTTCATCTATATGGCCTTCAAGGATGCGAAATGCATGGCAATGCCAATCGCCAGGCTGCTTTGACCAAATGAGGGTTATCGTATCCGGGTAATGGGCCTCTGCGATGTCAGTTGGGGAAGGCTGGTCTGGTCCCAGCGGATGTGAGTGGTAGATGGCTGCTAATTCCCAGCCATTCAGGTCAATCTGCTTGAATGCAGCAAGTTGTTGGCGTGGATACATGCGGTAGCGGAAAGGGCTGTGCAATTCATTGATAACCGGGATTATTGAAGTGGAGTGAAAGGTATTTGCGACTCGTTTACCGGCCACTAAGCCGCATGCCTCCTCCGGGGTTTTACTTTGCACATCATTCAGCATCTCTCCCCAATGGTTCCTTGAAATGATGAGCCGTCTGACTTGCGCTCGTGTGGTGTTCATCTCACCAGAATGGCTGCTCCCCAAACCAGCATGAGTACCAGCGCTGGTTCTAGAATAGCTTTCTTTATTTGTACGCCCTCACCGAGATTGGCAAAGAAGCTGGTCAGGCTATAAGCTGGACCTAATAAAGCCAGTCCATAAGCAACAGGTGAGAGTGGCCAGTAATGTAGTCCTGCAGAAAGCTGACCGATAATTAGAAATACTACCAACGCCGGGGCAAGCATCCATTCCCCACCTAAACGGAGATGGAGTGTGCGCAAACTTACCAGACCTGAAGCCAGGGCAAGCGCGGGCAAAATCAGGAATAGGCGCGTGCTGGTAAAACGCAATATGATAGCTAAGGTAAGAAAAAGGGCGAATGAAACTGCGGTTAAACCAGCAGCAGCCATACCGTGCCGGATATCTTGTGGATCAACGGTGATGAATTCGGCAATTAGAACGAATAACAGCAATAAGCCTCCAATACTAAATCCCAACCACCATAGGAGGTTGAGAGGCAATTGAGCCAGCGGTAAACCGATGACCAATGCAGTTAAGGAGGGGAGAAGCATGTGTTGAAATGTTGCCCCTTTCTGCAACATTGGATGATCTCGTAGGAGCATGTCTGCGCCGGCAGCCGTTAAACCTGCCACCAAGAAGGAGACAAAGGTATTGATATTGATTGAAATAGATAGGTAAAATCCAGGCAATTGCATTCCAAGCTTTCTGGAAGGAATAGCAACCATATGTGCAAGAGCATAAGAGAGCAGAATTATCGCCGCAACCATGCTCAAGCTGTGTCTATCAGGCATGTAATGGTGCTGTTCTAATGACTGCACAAATGGATTGTACCCGCCTCTGTTTGAAATGCCAAGCCGGTTCAGCTTGACGATTTTGAGCCTCTGGCTTAGCATATAACCATGCGTATCGGAATGCTGGCAGATTTATACAAGCCTCATATTTCAGGGGTAACGAATTATATTGAGTTGAACAAGCGCCAGCTTGAACAACTCGGTCACGAGGTTTATGTCTTTACCTTTGGGGGCGAAGGAATTGATGATGAGCCCAATGTGATTCGCTCACCAGGCGTGCCTATTACAAAGGGGTTTTATTTTAGTCTTCGCTATAATGCCAGAGCGCGCCAATTAGTGCGTTCAATGGATGTGGTCCATGTGCACCACCCATTTATCAGCGGATCTTTGGCTTTACGCTACTGCCGGTCGCGCAATATCCCGATTGTCTTTACTAGCCACACCCGCTATGATCTGTATTTACAGGCTTATGTTCCTGTTTTCTCTGGATTGATCGGCGCTGCGGCTATGCAAGCATTTCTACCCGCCTTTTGCCGTATGTGCGATTTGGTGGTTTCACCTTCACCAGGGATGCGAGAAGTATTGCACGGTTTTGGAGTAGAGGTGCCTATTGAAGTGGTGCCCAATGGCGTCGACATCAAACCTTTCCAGGTTGATATTGAGCCTAAGAATGTCAATCGGCTCGGGTTTCAACCGGATGATGTAGTCTTTGTTTATACTGGACGTTTAGGTCCAGAGAAGAACCTATCATTTTTGCTTCATTCATTTGCGGGTGCAGCCCAAGCTTGTGACCACGCCTGTTTGTTGCTTGTAGGAGACGGCCCAGAAAGAGATAACCTGCAGAGTCTGGCAAAGCTTATGAGGCTCCAGGAGCGCGTGCATTTCACCGGATTAGTACCTTACTCTGAGATGCCACGCTATTTAAATCTAGCAGATGTATTTGTAACTGCTTCAATTACAGAGGTGCATCCGCTTTCGATAATTGAAGGGATGGCTGCTGGATTACCTGTTCTGGGGATAAATTCTCCAGGGGTGGGGGATACTATCCGGGATTGTGAAACAGGTTTCCTGATCCCGCGAGAAGATATGGCAGCTTTTACTGCCAATATGGTGCGTTTAGCAGTTGATCGTGAGTTGCGGCTGAAAATGGGAGAAAAAGCTCGCCAGGAATCGCAATACTACGCTATCGAGCATACTGCGCAAATCATGTTGGATCACTATCAGCGGCTTGTAACACTCGCCACCGGACGTGAACGCGGTTTGCGCTCCCACTTTCGGAGAATAGTTGGTAAGAAGAAATGATGAGAATGAATCGTCAGGAAGTGGGGAGTTGGGGCGAAAATCTCGCAGCTACGTATCTAACCGAGAGGGGATATACCATTTTAGAACGCAACGTACGAACATCCTATGGAGAGATCGATTTGGTAGCTCAGAAAAAGATCGGCGGTATGGATGGCGAAGGGGGGATAGGTGGAGAATCTGCACTGGTTTTCGTCGAGGTAAAAACACGCCGTTCTACGAAGTATGGATTACCTGAAGAAGCTATGACATCCCGCAAACAAGCACATCTGTTAGCTGCAATTCAATCTTATCTACAATCCCACCCTGAGCTGACCGGGAACTGGCGTGTGGATGTGATTGCCATTCGCCATTCCCCAAAAATCCCTGCGCCTGAAATTATCCATTTTGAGAATGCCATCACTGCCGCTTGATACCCAACCTAAGGTAGAAACGAAAGCTCCCAAAAGTCAATTACCGCTAGTAATTATCGTTGGTCCAACAGCGGTGGGGAAAACAGGAATTGCTGTCCAGCTGGCTGAAAGGTTGAACGGTGAAATTATCTCGGCGGATTCGCGCCTGTTCTACCGCGGGATGGATATCGGTACTGCAAAACCCAGTTTTGAGGAACGCCAGCGTGTGCCACATCATTTAGTAGATGTGGCGGATCCTGATGAGGTTTGGAGTCTGTCATTATTCCAGAAATGCGCCTGCCAGGCGATCAGTGATATTTATGCCAGGGGGAAGCTGCCATTTTTAGTCGGAGGTACAGGCCAATACATTAGAGCAGTGGTTCATGGGTGGCAGGTGCCAAAAGTCTCACCGCATCCCCAAATGCGAGCAGCGCTGGAGTCTTGGGCACAAGTTATCGGAGGTGTTGGATTGCACCAGCGTCTATCCTTGCTTGACCCAACTGCCGCAGGTGCAATCGATCCTCGCAACTTGCGGCGCACAGTTCGCGCCTTGGAGGTAATTCTAACTACAGGTAATAAATTCTCTGTCCAGCGAGTCAGCGCTGGCACGGATTACAAGATATTAACATTGGGGTTATCTCGTCCCCGAGCGGAGTTGTATGCAAGAATCGATACCCGTATCGAAGTTATGATTCAAGCTGGTCTGGTGGAGGAAGTAAAAAATCTGTTAGGGCGTGGTTACCCTGCTGAAGCTCCAGCATTCTCCGCCATAGGTTACCAGGAGATCGTATCTCATCTTCAAGGTAAGTACTCATTGGATGAAGCGGTGAGCCAGATAAAGAGGTCGACGCGGGTGTTTGTGCGACGCCAGGCGAATTGGTTCAAACCGGACGATCCAGGTATTCGTTGGTTTTCTGTTGGAGAGAGAACACTGGAGGAAATGGAGCGTGTAATCCAGGAATGGTTGCAAGGTTCGGAGATCGTGTGGAATAGGCTATCAAGCGTTTGGAACGTACGCACTAAATGAAATTCTTATTAAAATAGATTAAAGTGGTTTAAACCAATTGACATTAATATTAAAAGACTCTATACTATAAACATTGGCTTTTCCCATCAACTGTAATCCCATCAACGAATAGGAGGAGGAATTATGGATAGCAAACCCTGGTTGAGTATGTATGATAAAGGGGTGCCTGTATCAATCGATTATCCAGCTGTCCCCTTACATCGTCTCCTGGAGGATGCGGCTAAAAAATATCCAAACACACCGTGCACAATCTTCCATGGCGCCAAAATCACTTACAAAGAGATGAACGAAATCACAGACCGTCTCTCCGCGGCTTTAGCCGGGCTGGGCGTGAAGAAAGGCGATCGGGTGGGAATTTTCTTGCCCAATACACCGCAGTTTGTGATTACTTTTTTTGCGATCCTGAAGGCTGGCGGGGTAGTAGTAGCAAATAATCCCATGTATAAACCAGACGAGATTGAACATTTTGCTAATGACTCGGGCATGGAGATCATGTTCGTGATGAGTCGTTTTTATCCCACAGTAAAGAAAGCTCAACCCAAGACGAAGTTGAAAACCCTGATTGTAACTAACATCAAGGAAGCTTTGCCTTCGACGCTGCGAGTGCTTTATTCTCTGGCTAAGGAAAAGAAATTAGGAGATCGAGTGCAACTGGCTCAGGGAGATATTTGGATGCAGGATTTGCTTCAACGATACAGCCCGAAAGATCGTCCAAAGATCGAGATTGGACCGGAGGATGTGGCTATCTTCCAATATAGCGGTGGCACAACAGGCATCTCGAAGGGAGCGATTGCGCTGCACCGCAATCTGGTGGCCAATGCAGTCCAGATCCGTGATTGGATACCCGAAGCTGAAGATGGCAAAGAGATGGTGATGATGGCGATCCCCCTCTTTCATGTATACGGGATGGTAGCTGGGATGTGTTTCGCTATACGGGCAGCATCTTCGATGGTCATGGTGCCGAATCCGCGCGAAACAAAGGAGATTCTCGAGGATATTCATAAATTCAAATGCAGTATATACCCAGGCGTGCCAACCATGTACATCGCCATCAACAACCATCCAGACGTGAAAGCTGGAAAATATAATCTGAGATCAATCAAAGCCTGCATCTCCGGCTCTGCTCCTTTACTTAGAGATACCAAGGATCGTTTTGAAGCGCTAACAGGCGGGAAGCTGGTTGAGGAATATGGTTTATCGGAAGCGCCGACGGCTACGCATTGCAATCCGCTCAACGGCAAGAATCCACCTGGCTCGATTGGCATACCTTTGCCGGATGTAGAAGCGCGCATTGTCAGCTTGGAGGATGAGGTGTCTGTGCTGCCACCCGGTGAAGTGGGTGAATTAGTAATCAGGGGGCCACAGGTCATGAAGGGTTATCACAATATGCCAACAGAAACCGCCAACACCTTGCGTGATGGTTGGCTTTACACTGGCGATATCGCCCGTATGGATGAAGAGGGCTTTTTCTACATTGTTGATCGTAAGAAAGAGCTCATCAAGCCGGGTGGTTTGCAAGTTTGGCCGCGCGATGTGGAAGAAGTGATCGCTGCCAACCCGAAGGTGCTTGAGGTAGGAGTGATCGGCATACCAGATCCCTATCGTGGTGAGACAGTGATGGCGTGCGTGGTCCTGAAACCCGGAGAAACCGCAACTGTGGATGAGATTAGGGATTGGTGTCGCGAAAAGCTGGCCAATTATAAAGTGCCGACGCATGTTGAGTTCCGCGATAGCCTGCCACGCACGACTGTTGGCAAGGTGTTGCGGCGCGAATTACTGCGCGAATATAAAGAAAAAGCGGGTATCTAAAACTCATTAGACAATCTCGCTGGGGCAGCATTCAACTGACTGCCCGAGCATCAGTGATTTGTTGACGTGCGCGACTGGGCGTGGTAGAATTTTTAGGCATTTAAGCCCCCATCGTCTAGCGGCCCAGGACGCGGCCCTCTCAAGGCCAAAACAGGGGTTCGAGTCCCCTTGGGGGCATTTCAATGACCGCTCAATGACTAGATTGGGCGGTCATTATTTAAATGAGTGGTGATTGATGTTAACGTGTTTCCGTTACTTTGTGGATTCCGCGTGGAGAATCTACATCCAGGTCGCGTGCGTGCGCCACGTGCATAGCAAGCAATTGTCCCGGGATGATGGCTACAATAGGGGAAAGCCATTCAGGGACGGAAAGAGGTAAATTTAAGGGGATGCGCGCTCTGGAAAGCAATTGTGAGTCATCGCTGATTGCAATGATCTCTGCATGTCGTTCTTTGAGCGTTTGCGCGAAGGAGAACATTTCAGGCAACATTACTCCTGTGGGTGCAATTAGAACCACAGGAAAACCAGTTTCGATCATCGCCAGTGGGCCATGCAGGAAATCTGCGCTGCTATAAGGTTCAGCAATAATATAAGTTAGCTCTTTAAGTTTTAGCGCTAGCTCGAAGGCAGTGGCGTAATTGAAACCGCGCCCGATGACAACGGAGCGCTCCATGTAGCGATATCTTGGGGCAACCTGGGCGATGTTCGAGTCCATACCCAATGCCTCAGACAGTGCCTGTGGAATGCTATTCAATGCTGCCTTAAGTTCGTGATTTTGTGATAATTCAGTGCTAAGCATGGCGATTGCGACCAGCTCAGCAGTATAGGTCTTCGTGGCGGCTACGGCTTTCTCTGAGCCAGTTTGCAGGTTTATGATAACATCGCCGAATTGAGCAAGATCGGAGCTTAGATCGTTGGTGATAACCGCTGTTAATACTCCTTGCCTACGTGCCTCAGCCAGTACTGCAACGATGTCGGGGCTTTTACCGCTCTGGCTAATCCCCAACACTAAAGCTGGTCCAAAGCGAGGTGGTTTTTTGTAGATTGAAAACAAACTGGGTGTGGCTAATCCTACTGGGAGACCATTCATCGCTCCAAGCACATATTGAGCATAACGACCGGCATTGTCACTCGTGCCTCGCGCTGCAATGACGACGTGAGCAATTTTGCGTTTTCGAATGAGCTTCGCAAGCTGCTGAATAGCTGGCTCTTCTGAGCGCAATAAACGCTCGATCACATCTGGTTGTTCGTGGATTTCACGGTATAAATTGGTTTCACTGATCATAAAGGTATTATATGCGCCTCCAATCTAAATGAACCATCGAAAATCGTAATAAGTAAAATGGAATTTCGAATTTGTATTGACGTCTAATATCTCTTTCGATAAAATGAGAATCAAACAACCTTTTCGATTAAAAAAGTAAGGAGGTGAAAATATGTCATCGCGCAGTGTTACTCCAATTTTTAGTTTCCTGGCTGGTGCAGCAGTTGGGGCGTTAATCGCATTGCTCTATGCCCCATCATCAGGCGAAGAACTGAGGGCTCAAATCCGTGAAGAAGCAGAAGAGACCTGGGAAAGAGCAGCCTTAGAATGGGATAAGGCAATAAAGTCACTCCAGGCGTCGCTGGATGAGACCCGACAGGAGGTCGACAATCTGGTAGCCCAGGCAAAATCAAGCCTGCCAAGTAAGGGTAAACCTACCGAACAAGCTTAAAGATCGGATTTGAATCAGAACTCCAGGTTTCCCCTTGATTTGCTTAGATAGTTCGTTTCTAAGAAGTTAACGATAGACAGGGAATCGTCCAGGTTAAATTGGGGAACAGAAGCCTGGAGTGGTGTATCGGTGGCGATGGCGATGAGCTGATCGTCGTTACAGATCAAATCCTTATCGCCACGAACCACCTCAAGACATGGTTTACCGGCGCGTTTAAATCCCTCTGTTAGGATTATATCCACATCTTGAATGCCCTGGGCGATCTCGTCCAGGGTTAATTCTTTTTGTAGCGTACGGATCGAAGCGATCTTATCGGGAGCGGCGATTACAACGTGGTCACTCCCCGCCTGTGCATGACGCCAGGTATCTTTACCAGGGTGATCGATCTCGAAACCGGGGTGGGAGTGGTGCTTGACAGTCGCTACGTGGTAGCCGCGTTTTTTGAGCTCACGAATGAGCTTTTCAATCAAAGTAGTCTTTCCGCATCCAGATTTACCTACGATAGAGATAATCGGTGTGTTCATTTGCGATGAAAAACAAGAAGTCGCCCTCGAGGACGACCCCTTGCAGCGCTGCGGCTCCCTATGCTTTCACGAGGAGGGTTGCCGCAGCGCTTTGTAACATACTGTGACTATCAGTCATTGGGCAACACCTCCTCTCGCTTGGGATGGCGTTGGAAATGTGCAACCGGTTTATCAGGTCCTGGTTGCTGATTGAATTCTATTGTATCACATAAATAACAGCTCATGTAAATACAGATGGTTTATATCTGGTTTCAGATATCTAGCCAGTTATGGAGTGGTTCGGTGGAGCGAACGATATGCATGCCAGCCTGGGCAAAGCGTTGGTAGGCAGCATCAGCCTGGTCGGTGTAATCGATGACACCAGGGATTACAACAGGTGATGAACAATCCTCGAGCAAGTAAACTTTCTTCACCAGGCTCTCGTCTATTTCCAGGATATACCCCAACAGGTCGTCGATGGTCCATGCCACGCAGTGGCTTTTTGCCTGACCGGCGATCACAACAACATCATATGTGTGTAATTCTTGCATGAATTCTTGATTCTTTACAGCAATCTGCTCACCGTGGGGACCATCCATTACCTCCGGCCCTAACGCAGAATAATGTTCAGTAAATGGATTGTTGCCTTTAATTTCGAAGTCGGGCAGGCTATTGCGGGTGATGGTATGAAAGAATATCGCTTCTTCTACAGCAGAGACCAGGGCGTTACCAAGGCTGCCACGCATGACATGGTAAGGCCAGATAGTCAGGTCATATTTCTGGCGCTCTTTTAACTCTTTTGCATAATGTATTATAAGTTGCTGGCCATAGATGGGATTTATTCCCAGGCTGGAAGCAATATTCGGATTGAATTTCCATCGTCCTTGTAACAGGTCATCGTAGGAGATCAGGGTGTAGGGTGCTGGGTGAGTCCCCTGTTCATTAACCAGAAAGATAGGGTGGAAGATTTGCATCACCTGGTGGGTATCCAGTGTGGACGTGATATGAGTGATGGAGCCTAGGTTCCGATAAAGGAATTCGCATAGCCGGATATTGTCTTCCACCGCACCCAAACCAGAGCGTCCGCCGACAAATAACTCAAAACCCGGAATGCAAAAGGTGTTTTGAATATCAATCAAAAGTAATTCGATTTTTATTTTATCTTTTACAGCAGGTTGAAGATTGTAATTCCGTGCCCAAGCCAATGCATCTTCGGCACGCTGTTGATAGGGAACAGGCCACATCTCGCCTACTTTATGGGGATCGAAATGTGGGGGTAAGGGCAATTCTTTTTTCTTAGCGGTCAATGATTATGTTTTTCTGCTGGAGTAAGATGTTCCAAACCAGGCAACTTATCTGCCAGACGAGCCGGTTGGTGTATTAGAATGGGCAGATGTTGGGGGCAAATCCAAAATTCCTGGCCATGGTAGCTAAGAGGGATAAGTGGCACCTCCTCGCTTGTGCGCTCACATTGGATACAAATATAGTTAGCATTTTCCATGTAAGGATCCTTACTCTTCCTGGAAACGTACCAATACAGTCATACCCCAGCGCAGACGTGGATCCAGGTCATTAAGAAGGATGCGTGTGGTGTAAGTAATATCACCGCGCTTTTCCTCGAAAAACTTGCTGATCTCGTCCACTACTCCAGTTAGCTCCAGGTCTGGTATGGCGTCTGGGATAACGGTAACCGATTGACCTTCGGTGATCTTTGGCACTTCGATCTCTGTTAAATTATCAGTCTCAACATACAGTTGCGAGAGATCGGCGATCTCTGCAACGGTTTGGTTGGCGATCACTTGCTCGCCAGGATCGAGGTCAAATTTTGTAATCGTGCCATCGATGGTTGCCACCAGATCCAGATTCTCCAAATTGGCTTTTGCAGCTTCCAATGAAGTTGTGGCAGCCGAAACGCGAGCTTCGGCAATAGCAATGTCTTCAGATTTAGGGCCTTCTTTTAGCTCTTCGTAATCCTGGCGAGCCTGGTTCAAATCAGCCTCAGCTGCTGCGAGCTCATTCTCGTAATCCAGACGGCGCACTGCCGCGTTCAGGTCGCCTTGGGCCTCATCCAATTTCTCTAAGAAATCTTCGCGAGTATCATCCGTTTCACTGCGATATTTATAAGGCTCAAAAGCAGCGTAAGCTGCATCCAGACGCTCGCGCATCACATCGATGGCTTCTGCAGCGGTCAAATTAGCCTGGTTAGTTGGAATGGAGAAATTCTCCAGGTTGTACTTGGCATCACGAACGGCAATCGTGGCTCGGGATACACGGCGTAATGCTTCCACACGCTGAGATTCAGCAGTGTCGTTAAGGTCATTCAGGGTTTTTTGAGCGTTGGCCAGCTCTAATTCAGCGCTGGCGACTTGGGCTTCGATCTGTTCGCGGTCGCCAAGGCGAGCCAGCACATCTCCCTTCTTCACCTGGTCCCCTTTGTTAACCAAAACCTCGGCTACCTGACCGTTGGTGGCAAAAGAAATATCCACCCATTTGCGCGGTACGATGCGACCTTCGACAACCACCCCTGTTTCTGCTTGCACAGGTGGTATTTCTGTCGGTTGTGTGTTCGCGTCTGGGTTTAACCCTCCGCATGCCGCAAGGAGCATGCTTAGAAGTAAAAAGAGGGGTATGGTTTTTAGATCGGTGTGTTTCATATTTTCCCTCCAGGAAAATGGATGGCGATGAAGACTGAGGAATAAGTTAGCTTTTGCCTGTTTATGTAGCCAAGAATTGATAAATGTTACCACGAATAACACATTTTAAGAAATTTTGAAGGAGCCTATCAACCGCGATCATTTCCCTGGTTTACTCGTAAGCCAGCACTTCGCGAATAGTCAAGCGGGCAGCATTATAGGCTGGTAGAAAGCTGGCTGCCACACATAGGAAGATGGTCAATCCCAGCCAGATTAGAAAACCATCCATGGATGCAGTGAACTTCCCAGGTGAGCGAAAAATGGCCTGTGAGAGCAGCAAGAAGAGAAAACGACTGATAGGCATAGCAATAATCGCAGCAATCAACCAGCTCAATAAACCGATCATCATACCTTCGACCAGTACGATAGAGAAGACAGCCAGGTTGGAGGCTCCCAAGGAGCGCATGACGCCGATCTCGCGGGTGCGTTCAAGGACGTTCATGCTCATTGTACCCATCAATCCTATGGCGCCAACCAAAGCGATGGCAATGGCAATCGAGAGGAAAAACCAGACAATCGTGTTAATTGCAGCGGCATTGGCTTCACCGAGAGCCGAGCCAGGCTGGATATCTTGAGTCTGCAAGCCGAGGTTCCTCAGGCGAGTCTCGATCAATTTCACCATGCGTACCTGGTTCTGGGGTGAGTGATCGCTGGCAACGATGCGATAGATCACAGCGCGATTGGGAGCATTTAGCATCTCTGCCAGGTATTTATAACCAGTGTAGGCAAACAATTGCAGGTCGCCAGGGAATTGAAAGAAACCTACTACACGCCATGTTGTGTCCTTGTTGTTGATTTTCAGCTGGATGTCATCACCTACTTTTAGATCGGGGCGGACGCGCCAGAAGGCGTTATTTACTACAATGGCGTTTTCATCATCAGGCAATACCCAACGCCCAGAGATGAGTAATGGCTCTATCAGACTGCTATCCGTGGGTGGGGCGAGTAACTGGACGCTTTCCTCGGCTTCGCCGTTATCTCGCAGCAGCTCGCCGGAAGCAGCAGCCCAACCCTCAACCCTTTCAACACCTGGAACACCAAGCAAAGCGTCTTCGATCTTCTCGATAGGGTAGTTTTGATTGAATGTAATGTTGACATCGGACAAGAAATATTTACCAATGATATCGATGTAGGCGACCATCGAGGAGCGTAAATTAAACACTGCTATGAAAATCGCTCCACCCAGAATCAAAACGGACAGGGTCAGCGCCAGCCGACCTTTGCGACGGAAAGTATTGCGAATGGCGATTAACATCGGGCGTGATAGACCACGAATACGCTCTACTAGGCGGTCGATCCAATTTTTACCGAAGCGCCCTGCGCTCAGCCCATAGCTATAGATGGCTTCCCGGATGGTAATATGCACGCCGACTAGCACAGGAATAATCCCAGTGACCAGCGGAACCAGAAAACCAACTACGAGCTGGGCTATGACTGCTGCTGGTACCAATCGAAAACCTAAGGTCTCATAGTTGAATTGCACTGCCATGCCGCGGTTTAGCACTTCCGTAAACAAAGCTGCGATGGGGATTGCTGGCAGAATAGCCATGATTGAGAAAGTTAAGATTAGCACGACATACATGCTGATAATTTGTGATCGATGCGCCCCTACAGCTTTCATGATCCCGATATGGCGGACATGTTGGTTCATCAATGAGGAAAAAGTGTTGAAGATAAGGAAACCTGCCAACGCTACCGCCAGAAAACCGAGCACCCCCATGATCTGTACGACCCCTAACACCTGCGATTTGCCAGGATTCTCACCGGGGTCAAAAGCCAGGACAAACCACACTTCCTTGCCGGCTTTGCGTAAATGTTCAGACACCCGGTCGGCAACTTCGTCGACATCAATCTTAGAGGGATTAGGCTTGGAGATTCGGATAGATAGGCGGTTCAGACTGAGCGGCTGGTGTAGCCATTCCAGATCATCGTAATTAACATACCCATATAATCCCAATATGGTTCCGACGCCAACCTGCCCATCGTGAACGACGCCAGTCAATTTCATGGAACGAACAGTATCATCGGGAAGTTTAATCTCGACGACTTCGCCAACGTTAGATTTCGATTGCACCAGGCTACCACGTTCGATGAGAAATTGGTGTTCACCCGGAGGCCAGGCGCCATTGTCAGTTTTGACGATATCCACTTTCTGCTCGAGGTAATCTGGTATAGCTGTTATTTGGATGGGCACCCAGTCATCCGGTCCAATGCGCAATCGAGCGCTAAAAGAATATTTTGCCTGCACTTCCCCAAGACCCGGGATTTTTTTGATCGTTTCCAGCGTATCTTCGTCGAAATCTTCAGTGAAAAGTTGGGCGTGAAAAGGGGTTATGGAGGACCAGCTGTAATCCAGGTCTTCATCTAAGGTGATATATAAAGAGATGGTGAATCCAACCAGAGCGACCCCGATAAAGATCGAGAAGATTACCAGTAATGATCGGATTTTATTGTCCACCAGATCGTGGAACACCTTACGCCAACGTACTGGTATCATTTTGCGTCCTTTGTGCGGGTTTCGATGTTCTCAGCCAGTCGTTCATCCGCGACCTGTTTGATTACAGCCTGCATGCCTTCCGATGTGGCAAGCAGTTTCTTGAAGGTTTGTCGCTCGATAGCTACCACTTCTAAAGGGGTATGTTCGCTGGCGCGGATGGTGGCAGCATTCGGCCCACCCCGTAAAAGCTCAATTTCACCGAAGTATTGCCCGACACCCATCTGGCTGACGATGACATCTGAACCTTTCGGCCGGTGTAGAACAACCTCTGCGAATCCTTGCGTTACGATGTAGAACTTATCAGCGAGTCCGCCCTCTGTGAGCACAGTTGCGCCAGGATCGAAATGCAATGGCGTCAGGTTGTGCGTCGCTTCCAGCATGAGCTTATGTTCAAGTAAGGGCAAAGCTGTGGCGACATATTCATTGATGATCTCACCATCTGCAATCAGCAGTGTGCGATCTACACGCTTTGCCATGCTGCTATCGTGTGTCACCATGACTACGGTCTTACCCTGGCTCACCAGGTCGTCAAATATCTTGAAGATGATATCGGCGGTATTTGAGTCTAGATTGCCTGTTGGTTCATCCGCCATGATGATTGGAGGATCATTCGCCATAGCCCGCGCGATAGCGACGCGTTGCTGTTGTCCGCCCGATAACGCTGAGGGTAGCTTGTAAGCATGTTCTTCAAGCTCCATTGAGCGCAGCAGTTCTAAGGCTCGTTCCCTGCGCTGGCGGGCGGTGTACATATGGCAAAAGTCCATCGGGAGCATAATATTTTCGATCAGGGAAAGCATGGGGAGTAATTGAAAGAATTGAAAAACGATTCCCAAGTTACGGCCGCGCCAGGTGGCGAGTTGACCTTCACTCATGGTGTGAACAGGGACATCTCCAACAATTACCTCTCCCGAGGTGGGTCTGTCGATACCTGTGATCATATTGATAAGGGTAGTTTTACCGCTGCCGGATTTACCGATCACCGCGATGAACTCACCCTGATAGAAATCGGCATTGATATTCTTCAATGCAATGAATTCCCCGGCGGCGTTGACGTAAGTCTTATCCAATTGATGGATCTGAATCAGTGGCTTTTTGCCATTGTTGCCAATCGCTTGTTGGATGGGTACGCTGTTGGAGTTTTTCTTTTCAATTAAATTCTGCATATTTACTTACCTGCGCCTTTTGGAGAAAGCGAAAAGGTTCGGAATGATTGTTGCCAATAATATATACTACTATAAGAAGAAAAGGTTTCGAGCTGAGTTAAATTCAGGGGCGGCTTTTTCTGGTATATGGACGGCTGGGCTTGCGAGGTTTACCAATATAGGGCGGAGCAGTTATGGCGAATATTGTGCATAGACGTTGATCTAGCATGCGGCTCCGCAGACGAGGGTCCATATCATCCATAGTGCCAGAAGTTGTAATAATGGTGGGAAGCTCAGCGTTATAGCGATAATTGAATAATTGGTAGAGCTTTTCTCGCACCCAGGGAGTCATCGCTTGGGTACCCAGGTCGTCCAGAATGAGCAGCGGAGCCGTGCGAACTTCCTCAAAACGGCGGTCCAAGCTGATGGAACTATCCGGATTGAAGGTAGCACGTAAATGGTCAAGCAAGTCGGGTACAACAACGAATAAGGGTGGATATCCCAGGTCGGCGCGATAGTTGGCGATTGCCGCGGCCAGGTGGGTTTTTCCGCATCCGTAAAGGCCCGTGAAAACCACCCATCCTTTTGGTCGCTCAGCAAATTGG
>Ga0113563_10000793_pt1 | contig 16499 bp, 6 predicted proteins | sample Mud3Dept3metaG_FD_80117 | JGI IMG/M metagenome (GOLD analysis project Ga0113563, IMG submission 80117) | Freshwater wetland microbial communities from Ohio, USA, analyzing the effect of biotic and abiotic controls - Mud 3 Core 4 Depth 3... | ecosystem: Environmental > Aquatic > Freshwater >...
AATCTCACGTACTCACCCCCTTTTATTCCCCCTCTCTGCTCACGCAAAGAGGGGGAACTTATTGAAATACAATGCCTCCACCCTCTTCTTTGCGACAGCAGAGAAGGGGGAAGGGGGGATGAGTACATGTAGCCAGAGAAGATGGTTGACTGTACAATGTGTTATTATGAAGAATATTTTATTAGGAGGAATCATATTGTCTTCTTTCTTGTCCTGTTTAAACTCATGTAAAACAGACAGTAAAAAACACAATAGCTCTCTCGATTCTTTGCCCGCTGTCACACTCGTCCCTCCGATGGGATGGAACAGTTTTGATGCATACGACTGCCGGATAAACGAAGCGCAGTTCAGGGAAATCGTCGATTACATGGCGGAGAACCTTCTCAGTTACGGGTGGAATTATGCTGTGATAGATTATATCTGGTGGCACCCGCATCCCGGAGACTGGAATAATCCCAAAAGACGCTTTGGCCACCCGAATATCAGATATGCACAGGACGGAAAACCACTCGACCCGACGACAATCGACCAGTATGGCAGATTGCTTCCGGCGGTGGAACGATTCCCTTCAGCCGCTGATGGAAAAGGATTTAAACCGCTTGCTGATTATGTCCACGGGAAGGGTATGAAATTCGGTATTCATATCATGAGAGGGATCCATCGGTCAGCATTTTATTCTGATTATCCCATCAAAGGAACAGACTGGTCAGCAAGGGATATTGCGGAGCCAGCGGATACATGTAACTGGTGCAATCACATGTTTGGAGTCGACGGTTCAAAGGAGGGAGCACAGGATTATTACGATTCACTTTTTGAATTATATGCCGCATGGGAGATCGATTTTGTAAAGGTTGATGACATTCTGGCTCCTGAATATCATAAGGATGAAATAGAAATGATAAGGAGTGCGATTGACAAATGCGGGAGGCCGGTTGTACTTAGCCTGTCACCCGGAGAAGCGCCACTGGATATGTCTGTGCATCTGCAGGAACATGCAAATATGTGGCGGATCTCAGCGGATTTCTGGGATGAATGGGATAAGCTGAAAGAAAATTTTGACCTTCTGAATTCATGGTCCTCATCAATTCAGTCCGGTTCCTGGCCCGATGCAGACATGATTCCCATTGGTCGCATTTCACTTGGAGGCAGACCCCACGGTCCGGAACGATACTCGAAATTCACTCTTCCTGAACATTACACACTTTTATCTCTGTGGATGATCTCAAGGTCACCTCTGATGCTTGGAGCTTATTTGCCTGACATACCGGAAACTGTACTTTCCATGATCAAGAATCCCGAAGTGATAGCAGTCAACCAGAAGAGTACAGGCAACAGACAGTTATTCAAAGAGAATGGGAAAATTGGATGGATCGCGGATGATCCTGTTTCAGGAGGCAAATATATTGCATTATTCAACCTTAATGATTCAGCGATGAAGGTTGATCTGAACTTTGATTCTGTTACTATGGATGAAAAATTCCGGGTCAGAGACCTCTGGAAACGTGAGGATATAGGGGTTTTTGAAAAAAGCTTCGGCGTTGTACTGGAATCTCATGGTGCCGGATTGTATAGGTTGGAAAGGTAAAACCAGCTCCTTAACCCTTGGGGAAAGTCCAGATAACGGGAGGGAAAGGGGTAAATAAGAAACAAAATAATCAATCATGAAAAAGATCTTAACATCATTCTTACTGTGCTTACCTGTAATCATTTTAGCACAGGATTTCTACAAAGTGAGCAGTAGCTCGGTGATCCTTGACAACGGTTACATCAGCAGGGAAATATCGATGGCAGAGAACAGGATATCTTCCATAAATATGTTCATGACTGGCTTGAAAGACAGCTATTTAAGTAACAGTAAGGAGTTTTCGTTCTCAATTAATGGCACACCTGTTGATGGCGGAAGCGGATGGAAAATGGTTTCATCAGAACCAATTCACGATGATCTGAAGGGCAAAGGTGTGAAGCTGATACTGCAGGCAGTAAATAATTCCGGCATCAGGATTGAATTAAACTACCTGCTTTATCCACAGCTTCCGGTTATAAGAAAATGGATCCGTTTTCAGAATACAGGTATTGAGGAATTCAGAATTGAAAATCTGAATATTGAAGATCTGGAAACACGGATCGGATATGTCCATGCCGTAATATATAATAATTACGGGAGGATGAAATATATAGGCCCCTTTGAGGGCAACTGGGATGATCCTGTTGTTGTTCTTCATGATATCGGGAACCGTCGCGGCATTGCACTGGGCAATGAGTCACCCGGGGTTCTAAAGCGCACAGCATACCATACGGCAAGGAACAATTTTGAGGCAGGTCTTACACATTCAAATCAGGGGGTTCCATTCCGGAAATGGCTCAGTCCGGGAGAGAAATGGGAGAGTCCTAAAACTTTCATTTGCCTCTACTCCGGTACAGATAACGGATTTGACGTAATTAATGGTGATGTAAACACCTTCATTGTCAGACATATGAATACAAGGATTGTTTCGTCTAAGGAGAAACCTGTATTCGTTTACAATACCTGGAATCCCTTCAGAACATTTGTGAGCGATTCGCTTGTAAGGGAGGTTGCAAAGGCAGCTGCTGAGTGCGGTATACAGGAATTCATTATTGACGACGGCTGGCAGATAAATGAGAGAGCTGCTTCCTCTGATCTGGCATGGGGCAGAAATTACGGTGACTGGAATATCGATCAGAAAAAGTTTCCGGGCGGACTTAAACCAACGTTCGACTATATCCGTTCGCTCGGGATGAAACCGGGATTGTGGATCAGCATAGGTTCAGCCACTCCTGATGCCCTGGTTTACAAGGAGCATCCCGGGTGGTTTGTAAAAAGCAGTGATAATAAACCAGGTAATCTCCATCAGGGAAGCGATAATCTCAATTTTATAACAAGCTGCCTGGGGACTGACTGGGTTGACTATATCAAAAAGAAAATAACCGGACTTGTCAATGAGTATGGACTCGCATATGCCAAGCTCGACTTTGCGGTTATCACCAGCGCCTACGTGAACGATGACAGGATATCAGGGTGTTATGCCACCGATCATCCTTATCATAAGGATCAGCAGGAATCGTTCATTGTTATCTATGAAAGATTATTGCAGCTTTTCGATGAGTTGCATGAAGCTGCTCCCGATCTTTTCATTGACTGCACATTTGAAACCGCCGGCAAGCTTCAGCTTATGGACTACGCGATTGCGCAGCATGCAGAAGGTAACTGGCTCTCAAATGTTGAGCAGCCCTTCCCGACCGGAGCCCTGAGGGTCCGGCAACTTGCATGGTGGCGATCACCTGCATTGCCGGCAAGCTCGCTGGTTATCGGGAATCTGCAGATGAATGAGGAAACTTTTGAATTCAGCCTGAAATCGCTGATCGGCAGCCTGCCTATTGTACTGGGTGATCCACGAAAACTGTCAAGTGCTGACCGGGCAAAGGTTAAGAAATGGTCAGTCTGGATGCAGGAAATGCAGAAGAAGCATGATTATATGTCGTACAGAAAAGATCTGCCAGGATTCGGGGAACCGATTGAAGGGATGTGGGATGGATGGATGAGGATGAATACCGATACGAAAACCGGCGGGATCATTGGTGTGTTCCGGCAGGGAGCACCTGATGAAAGAAGAACAGTGGTCCTAAAGGATCTGGATCCGGCCAGGCAGTATTCAGTCAGGCTGGCACCCGATGGGAAAGAAATACTCGCAACAACCGGAAAGTTACTGATGGAGAAAGGATTTGATGTGACCCTCACCAAAAAGTATGATGGGAATATCTATGAAGTGAGCCTTGACCCCCGGACACGCTAGGGCGTGTCCGGCCCCCTGAGAAACAACCCCCGCCGCTTCGCGGCACCCCCTGAAGGGGGTCTAAATCTCAGGATATAAGTTAAGCTTCTGGTTATCTGTGTGTTAAGCCCCCTTTAGGGGGCAGGTCAGCTTTAGCTGACCGGGTGTTAATGGAATGGTTAAACAATTATTTAACAATCAGTTTTTTAGTTATCCGATACTGGTTACTGCCAACCAGGCTGATAAAGTAAATTCCCGGATCGAGGTTGCAATAATAAGTATCAACAGGATGATTGATCCCTTCTGACTTCAGATAAACCGTTCTTCCAAGAAAATCCTTTATTTCAACCGAGGATATATTATAAGGTATGTTCGATATTGTGAATGTACCGTACCCTGGATTCGGATAGATAATAACCTGTTCTTCGGCCGGAATTTCATCAGCCGAAACTTCAGTATTAACTGCAAGCTCTCTTGTACCTGGTTCCACAAGAATAAAAGTCACCGAAAGGGGAGGGGCTTTTATCCTGATCTCATCCACAATAAGACTGGAATTAGCTTTGATATTCTCATAGTTTTCCGGCCCTCCGGCCTCCAGAGCCGGACCTGCATCATTCACGAAAACTTTCCTTGAAAAATCCTCCCCGACTGATCCCTTCAGAGTATATGCAAAGTACCTGTCACCAAACTTGAAATCCCTTATATTCAGCCTTATTACCTTTTCCAGCTTTGCGGTATTGACTATTGCCGCCCCCATATGTCCTGAACTGAATGCAGTCGGAACTACAACGATTCCTTCAGCTCCGACAGTACTGTAATTCAGCAGTACATCACCGGTATGTTTCCGGAGATAGTAAAGATGATAAAATGCCGGGTGGGGGGTATAATCCGGGATTCCCGGCTCATTGTATGAAAACATACCATGATCATTACCGTTGTCCCATCCGTTTGCCAGATCCCACCTTGTTGCCGCGCCATAACCGGTTTTTATCGCTTCACCTGTAACCAGTACTGCATGCATGCCATTCACTTGCGATACGGGTTGATTCGAACCGGTGGCAAATATGTTGTACTCGGTCAGCGCCACCGGAAGCTTTGGTTTACCTGCCTTCTCCGCTTCATTCCAGACATAATTTATAAAGTCACCTGCTTTTGTATAGGAAGCAAGTATAGTAGCCACATCTGAATTGGCATTCCATGGAGTGAAATAGCTGTGTACGGAATAAAAATCAGCGTAATCTCCGGCCTCGGTTGCAACTCCCATGTTCCATCCCGGACTTGTCGATGATGCTTCGGCCATAACCAGCCCAATCCTGATATCAGCACCTGTCTCCTGCGCCGCTTTCTTCATAGAATCAATGTAAACTTTGCTGTGCTGACCATAAAGTGCTGATGTTAAATACTCAGGCTGGCTGTCATTGTTAAGTGCCTGGTCTATCCTGTACCCGGCCTCCCAGTTGCCGAAGACTTCATTACCTATTTCCCAGAATTTTGATCGGCCATTGTCATAACGCACCCATTCAGCCGCCATGTGTGCGGCATTTGCTACAGGATTCGTGCCCGTACCATATCTGGCGTATCCATAATTGACTGTAACCATACCAGTAGCGTCTGACTGCTCCATTATTCTGTACAGGGAATCAACATCCATGGTCCATGTTTCCCAGGAGTTTGGCCTGTCGCCATACCATAGCCAATTTGTTTCGGCGGAGCCCATAAGTGCTGACGGGACATCCAATGGCCGCTGATCTATATTCCTGTTCCAGAAAAAGACATCAGAAATACTGCCGCCTGGTCCGCGAAGTACTCCGATATCGCGATCAGAAATATGTTTCATGAGCTCATGGTTGTCTGACATACAGCCGGTCCAGAGATTAGCGTTATCGCCAAACAGATATTTCGATATTTTGGTTATAGTGTCATTGAATTCAACAGTTACAGCGACAGTTACCTGGTCTGTAGCCTGCTGAACATCGTTGTACTCAGGATTTGAGATCGTTCTTGGCTCCCATGTGTCAAGGAAAAATCCCTGAGGCGGACTCTCCGGTAAATAATTCTTCAGATCAGGCATCTCATCGAGAGTGACTACATAATCGTGATTAAGCACTGATTGCCAGTGAGATATGGGATTTATTGCAGCATCCCGGACGAAGTTGCCGTACCACGTCATGAACCATGACCAATGTGCCCTGTCATTAACAAGTTTGTCAGGATCGGGGACCGGTCCGTTTTCGCTGAGCGTGATCAGCTTTTTGCCCTGGAATTTTTCCCTGATGGCATTGTATGTAAGCATCTGGGAGTTGAAATCTCCATTGGCGGCATAAATGTCAAGACCAAGAATATCAACATATTCATCACCCGGGTACCAGTCCAGATTGTCGGCTTTGGCATCTGTGGTCCATACCCATATCAGATTCTTCAGTCCATGGTAATTAACCAGCCTGTCAAACATAAGCCTCCAGAGGACCTTACAGGGTTCGGCTCCTTTGGCGCCCCACCAGAACCATTTGCCAGAAGCCTCATGCAATGGCCTGAACAGTACCGGTGTTTTTGCATCCTGCAGTTGTTTCAGGAACCCTGCAACAATATCAATATCATTTAACATCGCCTGATACTCGGCCGATACCGGATCGGTGACTTTTGAAATATCAAAGCTGGTCTGGTTTGTATAGAATTCGTCGGTGGCCCTTGACGGATCACGCCAGTGCCAGCAGAGAGCGACGAGTCCGTTACTGTTGTACCAGTTTTTTGCCTCGTTTACAAGCACGGTCTTGTCGAACCAGCTGTAGCTACGGGTATGGTTCATAAAGTCGAGCCCGATGAGTGCAGGATATTTGCCGGTCCGGGAAAAAAGCCAGTCAGCTTCTTCCTTTGCATTGAGGCTCATTGTGCCGGAGTGGATCTTCTTCGTGAATTGATCCATCAGGTAGGAGAACAACTTTTTGGTTTCCGGTGTGGGGGTGGCTGTTGCAAGCTGGTAAGGTACTTTTACAATCACTTCAGGATCAGCGTTGGGCTCAGTGCGGACATAATCCACCAGGAACCAGCCCCAGCTTTTAACTATGCTTATTGTATTGTTACCTGCAGTCAGCCAGGCTTTCCCAAAGGCGACCTCCCTGAAGGCAGAAGAGTTTTGGAATGACATCTCTGCACTATTCCCGTTGATGATGATATTATTGATCTTGTCACCATAGGGACCTGCATATCCTACATATATATTATAGTTTCCTGCCTGGGTAAGCATAATATTAAAGGTTACCTTATCGCCATCGTTTTCGAAACTTCCGACATAACCTGTTCCCGAGTAACCTGAAAGAGAATTCTGTACAGTTACTGAGCCTGTCAGTATTCCTGCTTCAGCTTCATATCTGATGCTTTGAGCATTTAAAGAGTAAATACTTAAAACACTGAATAATAAATAATTATATATATTGCAATGCACCAGCATCAAATTCAAAATTATAAGGAGTATCTCAGTTTGTTAAAGTTAACTGAGATACCCTTGTTTCAACTTAAGCACTTATTTAATTCAGCTTCATTTAGGTACAAAACGGATATTATCAATGCTGATAGCTGTAAAATCAAGCGCTGCAGCAGGTTGTGCAATCATACCCCAGGTACCTGATCCGGGAATAGTTCCAGACAATCCAAGGTCGCTTACAAGATCAAATGACATTGTAACCCAACTACCTTCAGTAGTAAAGTTACCATCACCGTTTTGATGACCAAGTTTTATCCATTGAGAGTCATTATCCCCCAGTTTGAACTGGAACCTGCTGGCATCTGCACTGATCGGGGATGTAATTTTTATATCCAACTTCAGAACATAGGTAGCTGTATTAGCCGAATGTTTTGGCAACTGGCTGTGGTTACAACCCCATATCCATTTCCAGTCCCATGCATTAAGAGCAGCTGCACCTTTCAGATATTTGCCTGAAACACCATTACCATCAGTCATTAACTGACTAATCCCATTCCAGTTATCCCATCCAAGGTCGTGTCCTGATTCATCAAAATCATTAATAATCAGGGATAAACCAGTTACCGGGTCAACACCTCCAATGAAAATTGTAGAAGTTGGTGGCACAAAACCTTGTTCACCTTCATAGGTAATTATCTTTATTTTACCAAAACCAGTGGGGGTACTCGATGGTACATAGACCTGAACCAGTGTGGCTGTTTTAATTCCGTATTCTGTTGCAATAATATCTCCCGGGAAAACCAGTGATTTAATTAAGTCCATATTTGTACCATTAAGTGTTAATATGGCTCCCCGCTTAGCTATGCTTTCACTAAAACCTGTAAAATTGGGAAGGTTGGCCAGAACAGTAAAATCAATAGCTGACAATACCTCGGTGCCATTAATAGCTACCAGTTTTATTTTCCCGGTATTTGCACCGATCGGGACAGTCACAGTAAGCTGGGTATCAGTCCTGGTGCCGATTGTTCCTTTTATCCCGCCCGTAAACACAACTTCAGCGACAAGTTCAAGATCAGTTCCGGTTATGTCAACATTTGTGTTGGCTTTTCCTGAAGCAGGACTAAACGAGATGAATACCGGGTCAATAATTGTAAGCGATGGCCCCGTTACTTCTTTGGTTGCTTTGGTAATAAAAGTAACGACACCGGAAATCGCATCATTCGGAACAGTGACCAGTATCTGGGTTACTGTTCCTCCTGTCTTGATTGTTCCCTGTTTGTCGCCGCCAAAGATCACCTTGTCAACTAGATCGAGATCGGTACCAGTGACTGTTATATCCTGGCCGTTCTTGAGTGTTACAGGAGTGACGCTTACAGTTGGAATCACCATTTCGAGCTCTGCTGCTGATTCAACCTTTACCCCGGAGGCGGGTATAAGCGTCACCTTGCCATCTTTGGTATCTGCCGGGACTGCAAGTTCAATTTGTGTGGCTGTCTGACTGACAAAGGTTGTAATGGTTTTGTCCCCGCCAAGGGTGATGGTTTTTACCAGGTCGAGATCGGTTCCTGCAATTGTGAGTGTGGTTCCGGCCTTAACAGGGTTGGGAGTAACCGATGTAAATGCTGGCAGTTTTACAGCAAGGTTTACTGCCGAATAGACAATTACCGGATCTTCCTCAGCATCAGAAACTGCTATTTTCCCGGTTTGTGCTGCTGCAGGAACAACCAGCTTGATCTGGGTGCGACTCTGGCTTACAAATGCAGTTTTGGCGACCGCAATACGGTCAGTGAAAATGACTTCACCAACCAGGTTCAGGTAATCACCCGTAATTGTTAGCTCTTCACCGGCTTTAATTGTCGCCGGTGTAAAACTGGCAATTGATATAGGCTCCGAATATCCAATCTCGGTTTTCGTGGTGATATCACCGTCAGGCGTTTTCAGAACAACCAGCCCTGGTAAGGCATTCTGAGGTACAGTGATGGTAAGAAGCTCCGGGGTTTTTGTAGTGAATGTTGTTATTGTCAAATTATCCGGTATCACCACGGCTGTTACTTTATCCAGGTTCTTACCTATGAATTGCAGTTCTGCTCCTCGGGCTACGGGCATAGGACCAAAACTTTGCAAAACTACTTTAGTATCCTCTTCTTCTTTCTGACATGATGTCAGAAGAAAACTGGCGCTGATCATACCCAATGTTATGACCAGTAGTGCACAGTAGCAGTATTTAGTGGATTTTGTTTGCATATTCATATTTTTATAGGATGTAAACTACTATTTTACAGGTACAATACGGATATTATCAATACAAATATGCGGAGTACAATCCGTTCCTTCCACACCACCATGCCAGACAAAGAAAGTCAGACCCCTCAGCATAGCTGACGTCAGCGCATTTCCGCAATTAGCGCCACTGTTCGTGTATTTAAAGTCTCTGAGTGGAATGGAAACTGTTATCCATCCTTCGGTCTGGTAAGTTCCGTTTTCCTTCCACGGCATCCAGAGTCCTCTTGGTACGTTGCTGTCGCTAATATAACCATTGGTGCCGGTAGTGGCATACGGGGTAAAGATCATTTGCAGGGCCGATGACATCCATGGCTCAACCACATAGCACTCAAACTTAATTTGTGCGTCTGCAACTTCACCAGGATACAGCGGTACATCAGAGCGTCCGTTTGCTATTGGCCAAAGGTTAAAGCTAAAATGATCCTCATCCCAGGTGGCACCTGCACCGGCTTTCATAGTTCCCTGGAATCTGACGTATTTTCCACTGACAGGTGCAGGGTTGGAATTACCGAGAACACCTGAACGCCAACCTCCTGAAGCCGTCAGAACATCAAAATCAAGAACAATGTTCCTGTCATCGCGGAACCAGAAGGATGAGCGTGTAGATCCGTATATAGATTTAACCTGTATCGGACCAACACCGGCACCCTGCGGCACAATTACCTGAATCTCATTAATACTTGAACTTTGTATTGTACCTTCAAGGTTGCCCGGAAAGAAAACTTTCAGCGGTGAATTGGGATCATCAATAAAGAAATTTCCATTGATGACAGCGATTCCTCCGTCATCAGCATATTCGCAAAGCATGTTGCTGAGAAACGGAGGCGGTACATCAACACCAAACGGATGTTTGAGCGTGTCAATCTTGTTGCTGTTTATCATCAGCATCAGGTTTGTCACGGTCGATGGTATCACATTGGGAATAGTAACAATTATTGATGTGGGCGTAACAAAACTGAAGTTCACGAATGCTTTCTGGTCATTGAACCATATTTCGTCAACATCCTGGAGATTTTCACCCATAATGGCTATCGTGCTTCCCATGAATGCATGTGTAACAAGGGAATCGGATTTTGCAGCTTCAGTAATCCGGATATACTTAATCACCGGCATTCCTCCGCCTGAATCATTATTCTCGCAGGAGTGGAGAAGCATGCCCGTCAATAGAATTACCGGCAATGCTAATACTGCAGGTAACTTCTGATATATTTTTATCGTATTTTTCATGTTATCAACTCTTTATGGTTTTCTGCATCAATATCCGATAGTACCGAAGTCAAACTCTACGGGATCTTCGAGAAGATGCTTATTCATGCTGATGTCAACATCCGGGAATGGCAGCTGGAATTTGCTGTCATCTGTAAGGTTTACCTTAAATGTATTCAGGGTCACCTGGCTTTGAGGTACTTCGTCCCTGTAAAAGGCCTTAAGATTATTGAATGAGCCTCTTTCCTGCCTGTTCAGCCATTGTTTGGCCAGGGTGGGATTATAGTAATGCAGCCGGACAAAATCATACCAGTTATCGCCTTCCAAAGCAAGCTCAAGCCGCCGTTCCTTAAATATTCTTTCAAAGGTGAGAGAGGTCTCGTCCGGTGCATTTTGTATAGCCCGTTTACGAACCAGGTTGAAAAGCCTCAGTGCTTCCGGATCGTTGGTGGATGCCTGGTTGCCCAGAACAGCTTCTGCATAGATAAGGTATATGTCGGCAAGACGAATAAGATGAGTTGACAAACTGGTTGCCATCCTCAGTGATGCTGAACCATATTCAGCCTTGTGATCCTCGGTATTGCCGACGATATGCTTGACGCAGTTGGCACCGGTGCCAACACCAAAGGTTGAACCTGCAATATTATCCTCATCATTCCATGTTGCAGTAAATCCGCCCATATCCCTCCAGAAATACGGGTAGTAGTCGCTGTACATCATCATAGTGGCTTTGCGACGCACGTCTGTATTTGTACGCGTTTTGCTATTTGCAGTATCACCGAAAGCTCTTTGCAGGTCGATTGTCGGACCTACCCACGTGCCCCATGAATCGGCCAGTCCGGTGAAATTATTCAGCGACAGGTCAGATTGGAAGCTATTCTGTGAACACCACTGTGACGAAGCAACCCAGTGCCACGAGAGAAGATTCTCCGGATTGCGGTTCCCGGTTGAAATACGGAACAGATTGGCATAGACAGGCTCAAGAGCTGCACTACTTTCGTTTATAACTTTCGCTGCATACTCTTTAGCTTTATCCAGATCTTCCTGATTCCTGGTCAGGGTTTGTCCCCATCCGGAACGTGTGAGATACACTTTTGCAAGAAGTGCATAAGCAGAATATTTATTGATACGACCCGGTTGGTTTTGTGTCGGTAGCAATGTAACTGCCTTATCCAGTGTGCGTATAATATATTCATATACATCTTCCACACGGTTTCTCCTGAGTGTGTTGGCGGTCCCTTCCCCTATAATATCGCTGTTGCTGTGAACAATGGGAACAGCGCCCCAGCAGCGTACAAGGTAGAAATATGCCATTGCCTTCCAGACCATAGCTTCACCGGTGACAGTGTTTTTTGTTGTCTGACTGACAGCCGGTCCTGCCTTGGATGCAATGTTCTCAATAACTGCATTACAGTGGCCGTTTACCAGCCATAATGAGTTGGACGCATCAGCCAGCTGGCTGTTGGAAGATGTAAGAATAAAAGCCTGATAAACATCGTCGGTACCATAATACACATTACCGGCCATAACGTCGCCAATCTTTACCCATCCGCGCTGGAAATCATACCAGGGAGCATTGTACAGGACATTTGCAGCCTGGAAACACTGCTCATCGGTTTTATAAAAACTATCGACAGTATAAGAGTCTTCGGTCGGGCGGTCAAGGAATTTCTCGCATGCAACTGCAGTGATTACCAGAGCTGCAAGTATCATTATTCTCTTGAAATTCAATATATTTTTCATAGTCATTGCTTTCAAAGATTAAAATGTAAAATTCAGCCCAAACGTAAATATACGCGCGGCGGGATAACGACCGTTATCGAGGCCAAACACATTATCATTGGTCTGGCTGGCGCCCACTTCAGGATCAAGACCTGTATACCTGGTTAAAGTCAACATATTCTGAATGTTAACATATACTTTCATATCGTCAATACTTAATTTGCCGGCAATATTTTTAGGCAGATAGTAGGCAAGAGATATATTTTTCAACCTGAGGTATGAACCATCCTCAATGTACCTGTCTGATATCCGGTTGTTTTCATTTGGGTCTCCTGAAACAGCCCGTGGAACAGAAGTCCCGGGATTGGATAGCTGCACATTATCAATATCGTCGAACCAGTTATAGATTGTTGTTCCGAATGAATTTACAAACGGATAAGTTTTATCCGGATCGATCGGTTCAAGTTTTGCACGATCAACAGCTGTCTGAAGCTGATTTGTCCACATATTGTCCATCTGGATCAGCGTTCTGCCGACATAATTCATTAGTTTGTTTCCCGCTGAACCATTCATATAAACAGTCAGCTCAAGATCTTTATAACGGAATACGTTATTGAAGCCGAATGTGAATTTGGGAAGGGGTGAACCAAGGCTCGTCCGGTCATATTCATCAATTATTCCGTCGGGAGTGCCATCGGGACCTGAACGGTCTTCAAATTTCAGGTCACCTGGCCAGACAGTGGTACGTTTAAAGTTACCATCTGCCGGATAGGCTTTTGTTTTGGGACTGGTAAGTATATCTTCCTTATCCTGGTACACTCCGGCAACCTTATAGCCATAGAAATTATAAAGCGGATCGCCTATTTCAGTAAGGCTTACCAGGTCGGTCCATTGTCCATACCCTTCGATGTGTGCAGCAGGGGTTCCCGTAAGTCCGAGAAGTTTGTTCCTGTTAAATGTCAGCTGAAGGTCATTATCCCAGGAGAATGTACCTGTCACAGGACGGGTATTCAGTGATAATTCTATTCCCCTGTTCTCGATCTTTCCGAAATTGCCCATCGGCGGGTTCAGGCGGATGGATACGTTACCGCTTGTTCCCATGTAAGATGGTAATTGCATATCCATCAGCATTGCTGTTGATGTTTTGATATATGTATCCAGAACAAGTATGATCCTGTTTTCAAGAAATGCTATATCGAGCCCGAGGTTAACCTGTTCCTGCTTTTCCCAGGTTATATACGGATTGGCGATATTCGACTGACGGAATCCCATACCCAGATTTGAAGGCATCTTTGTTATGGAAGCACCCCACCTGTATCCGCCAATATTCTGATTTCCTGTCTGACCCCAGCCTGCCCGAATTTTAAGGTCATTAATAGTTTCCTGTATATTCTTCATGAAATTCTCATTTGAGAGTCTCCAAGAACCGGATACTGCATGGAATGGAGCCCAGCGATTTTTCGGGCCGAAATTTGATGATCCGTCATAGCGGAATGTATAGGTAAGATAGTATTTGCTTTTGAGCGAATAGTTGGCACGTGCGAAGAAGGATGCCATCGCATTGCTACCCTTCCCTGAGCCCACCTGCATACTGGTAGGATCTCCCAGCCCGGGTTCCTGGATATCATTGCTTGACAGGCCATAACCGGTGGCGCTCACATATTCCCATCTGCCTTCGGATACTTCCTGTCCGAGCATTGCCGTCAGATTATGATCATTGATGCGTTTATTGTATGTCAGATAGTTTTTAAACTGCCAGAAGAAATTCTGGTTGTTCTGCTTCCTGGAACTGTTCGTGCTGTTGATGAGAGTACCGTACTGATAGGTAGGAGTGAAGTGATATGCATTTGAACTGCCCAGTTCCCCTCCTAGTTCAGTGCGCAGGGTCAAACCCTCCATGAATGTTATATCTGTATAGAAATTCCCGTTCAGAAGATTTTTCTTCAGGATATTCGTTTCATCAAGAGCCTTGGCAATAGGATTTATGACGCTTGGTGCCCCCTCATACGATAGTCCGGCCCAGGTTCCATCAGCATTTCTGATCGGCACATCAGGCGTGGTGCGCATTGCAACACTTATTATACCCTCAGTGCTGTTATTCAGAGCCAGGTGATCCTTCGTACTGGAAAACATCAGCTTGCTGCCCAGTTTGAACCATTTTTTAAGCTCGGAATCAAGATTTACACGGCCTGAATAACGGGTAAAGTCAGTACCCACAACTGTGCCATCCTGTGTGAAATAACCACCGGAAACAAAATACCTGACCTTTTCGGCACCGCCTGTGGCGCTCAGCTGATGACTTTGCATCGGTGCAGTTCTGAAAAGTGCTCCCTGCCAGTCTGTACCATCGCCGAGAATTGACGGATCCTGGAATTCCACCCTTGGATCGCGTCCGCTTGTTTCTGCGGCCCAATCGGTACTGTATTGGGCAAACTGCCTGAGGTTCATTACATCGAGGCGGGCAACCTGATCCTGAATTCCGTAATAACCTTCATAGGTAAATCTTGCTTCACCTGTTTGTCCGCTCTTGGTGGTGATCAGGACAACCCCATTTGCGCCTCTCGAACCGTAAATGGCAGTTGCCGAAGCATCTTTCAGAATTTCCATTGACAGGATGTCGGACGGATTAATACCTGACAGCCCTGAGAATGCCTGGACAGATCCGTTTCCGAGCCTGTCTCCAAGACCGACTTCATGTCCGCTCTGGCTGACATTCTGAACCGGCACACCATCAATCACATAGAGAGGTTCAGATGCCGAAGCCCTTAAACTTCCCTGTCCGCGAATGCGGATTGAGACAGCCGATCCGGGCTGGCCGGATGTATAGACCGCCGTAACACCTGCAGCACGGCCCTGCAAAGCCTGATCAAGGTTGGCAACGACTGAGCCTTGCAGTTTTTCGGCCGAAACGGAAACGGATGCGCCGGTTAGTTCGCTTTTTCTTTGAGTGCCGTATCCAACCACAACGACCTCATCCAATTCCAGGCCGGTTATTGTCATTGTTATTGTCATCAGGCCAGAGGTGATTGGTACCTCCATTGTTTCCATTCCCACAAACGAGACAACCAGGATGTCTGATCCTTCAGGAACCCTCAGGGTAAAACTTCCGTCAGTACCGGAATTTGTACCTGTCATGGTGCCCTTCAACACGATCGAGGCTCCGGGCAAAGCAGCACCTGTCTCGTCCACCACCCTGCCGGTGACTATCCTTTCCTGTTGTGCGAAAAGGATCATGGAGGAGAAATTTGCTGCCAGACACATTATGAAAATAAATCTAAGTAGTCTGTTTTGCATAGTTTTTAGGTTTAAGAATATGAATTAATTACTGTGAGTCCATTAGTCAAAGGTTCAAAATGATCGGGAAAAAACGGTTTACTTAAAAGAAGTCCAGGTTAGCTTTGATTTTCCGGTTGCATGCTTAAAAATCCATACTAATTTATAAATAATAAGGTAATCTGCATGGAATTTATGTTATTATTTGATTATGGTAATTGCAATTATACATAAATATATATTAACCACCGATTTACGCGGCCCTGATTGCTTTAGGTATCACAGAGTTTCAGGTTAAGTAATGACGTTTTCTTATTCGTACTACCATATGTAACTTCATTTCTAATCTGAAAGGATCAGGTTTTTCCTGAGTTCAATAGTTTTTATGAAATCAGTCGGTTTTTCATCAATTCAGGACTAAAATGGGACAAATAGAACAAAAAATGGTACAATTAAAGTAGTTTTTGGGATCGCAGATACCGAACTTTGTATAAAGACCAGGTTAAACCATTTTTTATGAACCGGGAAAAATCATTAAAACAAAATGAATTTGAATTAGGTAATAAACTCGTCATAACTTTAATATTATTAAACGTCTTGTGCGGTTGAAATCTTAATATATTTGAAATTCAATTATTTATCCCAATAAAACATTCATGAACTCACTCCCTTATTTCCCTCTTTCAATCACACGTACTCACCCCCTTTTATTCCCCCTCTCTGCTCACGCAAAGAGGGGGAACTTATTGAAATACAATGCCTTCACCCCCTTCTTTGCGACAGCAGAGAAGGGGTCCCGATAG
>Ga0113563_10000794_pt1 | contig 16498 bp, 14 predicted proteins | sample Mud3Dept3metaG_FD_80117 | JGI IMG/M metagenome (GOLD analysis project Ga0113563, IMG submission 80117) | Freshwater wetland microbial communities from Ohio, USA, analyzing the effect of biotic and abiotic controls - Mud 3 Core 4 Depth 3... | ecosystem: Environmental > Aquatic > Freshwater >...
ATTTCGTGCGTCTGAATTATGATTTCGGAAATGTGGTTTCCCATTTTTATGAGAAGCGAAGGCCCGAGGAAGATTTTCTTCCGGGCCTTCCTGTTGCGGCCCATCTCCACCTCAAAGACGTGAGGGCCTTTGAGGAAGGGTGGTGTTTTACGGAGATCGGAAAAGGGTGCGTCGACTACGCCGAAATTTTTCGGAGGCTGGCCGCGGAGAATCAAAAATTGCCGATGAGCCTGGAGATCCCTCTGCGGTTCACCCGGGCGAAAGACGCATCCCCGCGCCGGGCGCCAAGCCCCGTCCCCCTGGAAAGAATCCGGGGGGTCCTTAAGGAATCGCTTCGTTACGTAAAAAAGCTTTGGAAAGAAACCTGGCCGCCGGAGGGGTAAGAGAGGGGGAATCCGGGGTTTGGGAAATATTGACGGAATTGGGCAAGGAGATTCCGAAAAGCAGATCCGGCGCCCAGGGAGGGCCGCTTCAAGGAGGAACCGTGAAAAAGTTCATCAACGATCCTTTTGACGTGGTGGATGAGATGCTGGAGGGTTTTTTAGCCGTCCATCAGCGGTATTTGCGCAAGCTGGAAAACGCCAGGGCCGTGGTTCGGGCTGAGGCGCCGAGGCCCGGAAAAGTTGGGGTTCTGACCGGCGGGGGATCGGGCCACAAACCCGCTTTTATCGGGTTTGTCGGCAAGGGCATGCTCGATGCGGTGGCTGTCGGAGAGATTTTCACCTCGCCCCCGCCCTTGGCGGTGTATGAAGCCGCCAAGGCAGCCAACGGCGGAAAAGGCGTCCTGTTTCTCTTAGGAAATTATTCCGGCGACGTGATGAATTTCAACCTGGCGGCGGAGATGTGCCGCGATGAGGGGATCCCGGTGGCGCAGGTGATCGCCACCGACGACGTGGGGTCCGGCCCCAAGGAGCGGGCCGCCAACCGCAGAGGCGTGGTGGGGGAGTTCTTGGCCTGGAAGATCACCGGCGCCAAGGCGGAGGCCGGAGGAAGCCTGGAGGAGTGTCGGGCTCTTGCCGAAAAAGTAAACCAACTGACGCGGACGATCGGCGTCGCTCTGTCGCCTTGCACGGTTCCGGCCAAGGGCACGCCCACTTTCATCCTGGCGGATGACGAAATAGAGTATGCCGTCGGCCATCATGGGGAACCGGGAACGGCCAAAATCAAGATCAAGCCCGCCGATGAGATCGTGGAAAAAATGATGGAGGAAATCCTCCGGGATCTGCCGTTTCAAAAAGGGGATGAGGTAGCGGTTCTCATCAACGGTTTGGGGGGAACGCCGCAGCTTGAACTTTATATTGGCTATAGAAAAGTGAAAAAGATTTTGGATGAGAAGGGGATCCGGATCGGAAACTCCTTCGTGGGGGAATTTTTTACGGCCCTGGAGATGGCCGGGTTTTCCATAACCCTCATGAGGCTGGATGAGGAGTTAAAAAGACTCCTGGAAGCCCCGGCGGACACGCCCGCTTACAAACAAATCTGACTTGCGGATCAGATGCCCGAACGGTCGAAAGAGGAGGATGCGGTGCGGGAGACTCTTAGCTCGGCGGATTGGATCAAAATTATCGAAAGCATTTGCGACACCCTGGAGGAGCAGAAAGGGTACCTTTCCGATCTGGATGGAGCCATCGGGGATGGGGACCACGGCGTAAACATGGCCAAGTGCTTTCGGGAGGTGAAACGGAGGCTCCCCGAGAGCATCGGCAAGGACCCCGGCGTCATCCTGAAAAATGTGGGGATGGTGGTCATGAACTCCGTGGGCGGAGCCATGGGCGCTCTGTATGGGACCCTATTCCTGAAAATTGCCAAGGATGCCGTCGGGAAGAGCGAAATCGACCTGGAAAATTTGGTCCGGATGATGGCCGCAGCGGAAACCGGGATTCAGGAAATAGGCAAGGCGAAACTGGGCGACAAAACCCTGCTGGATACTCTGCATCCGGCCGTGGAGGCCCTCAAAGAAGCGTGGAGCGGAGGCAAACCTTTGGAGGAAGCCCTTGCTGATTTATCCGCAGCGGCCAAAAGGGGGGCCGAGTCCACGAAGGAGATGATCTCTAAAATCGGCCGGTCGAGCCGGCTCGGGGAAAGAACTTTGGGACACCAGGATGCGGGGGCAACGTCTTGCTACCTTATTCTGAGTGCTTTCCGGCGGGCCATCGTTTAGGAAGGGGAAGCAAATGAAAAAAATCGCCCTGGGGAGCGATCACAACGGGTTTGGGCTGAAGGAAATCGTTAAGGCGCATCTAAAGGCTCTGGGCAGAGAAACCGAAGACTTCGGCGTCCATTCCGAAACCCCGGTCGACTACCCGGATATTGCCCTGCAAGTGGCCGAGGCCGTTGCCCGGGGCGACCATGACAGGGGAATCCTGATCTGCGGAACGGGTTTGGGCGTGGCCATCGCCGCGAACAAAGTGCCCGGCGTCTTCGCGGCCACCTGCCATGACCCTTATTCGGCGGAGCGCGCGCGCAAGAGCAACAACGCCCAGATCATGACGATGGGGGCTCAGGTGATCGGACCGGAGTTGGCCAAAACCCTGATCGTGACCTGGCTAAACTCCGAATTCCAGGGTGGCCGGTCTCAGCCGAAAGTGGACAAGATCATAAAAATTGAAGAAAAATACCGCGGCGGGAGCGATCCCGCGCGAAAGGGGTAGATGGGCGGAGTCGGGAAATCGGCAAATGCGGGAGGACACCCCTTCACGGTCACCCTCGAAACGCTGAGGTGGCGGGGGAGCGGCTTGGTGCGCCCCGAGTGCGTGCTGGCGAACGCCGCGGGGGACATTTTTACGGCCGACTGGAGAGGCGGGGTGGCCCACATCCTCCCCGACGGCTCGCAGACTTTCTATGGGGGAACTCTGTCGGGCGGGCGGCCCCTTCGCCCCAACGGGATCGCCCTCCGGCGGAACGGGAATTTCCTCCTGGCGGATTTGGGCGAGGAAACGGGGGGCGTGTTCGAACTCAGCCGCGAGGGATCGGTTCGCCCCGTTCTTGTCGAAGTCGACGGGATTGAAATCCCTCCCTCCAACTTCGTCTTCGAGGATGCGGCGGGCCGCCTCTGGTTGACGGTCAGCACCCGCCGCCGGCCCCGGGCCCTGGCCTACCGGAAGGATATGGCCGACGGGTGCCTCGTTCTCCGGGATGAAAAAGGGGCGCGAATCGTGGCCGACGGCCTCGGTTACACCAACGAGGCGGGCATCAGCCCGGACGGCCGGTTTCTTTATGTTAACGAAACCTTTGCCCGGCGGCTCACTCGTTTTCGAATCGGCGCGGAGGGTTGTCTTGCCGGACGGGAAACGGTGGCCACCTTCGGCCGGGGGACTTTTCCCGACGGCCTCTCCTTCGACACGGAAGGCGGAATCTGGATCACGAGCATTGTGAGCAATCGCGTGATCCGCGTTCTTCCCGACGGTTCCCAGGAAACGGTCCTGGAAGATGCCGACGAGGCCCATATTGCCTGGGTGGAAGAGGCTTTTCAGGGGGGCGCCATGGGGCGACCCCACTTGGACCGCTGTGCCGGAAAGGTATTGAAAAACATCTCCAGCCTGACCTTTGGCGGCCTTGAACGGCGCACGGCGTTTCTCGGCTGCCTCTTGGGGGATTCCTTGGCCTGTTTCCAAACCCCGGTTTCCGGGCATCCGCCCATCCATTGGAATTATTGAGCGCGAGCTTCAACGGAGTTTTTGCAGAGATGAATCGAATCCAACCTTTTGAAATTGCCGTCCTCCCGGGGGATGGAATCGGGGTGGAGGTCATGGCGGCGACCTTGCCGGTGGTCGACGCCGCCATCGCGAGGGTCGGCGGATTCCGTTGTAACTGGAGACACTTCCGGGCAGGGGCCCAAGCCTACCGGGATACCGGAACAGCGCTTTCCGATGAAGTTATGGAGGCCCTGAAAAAGGCCGACTCGATCCTCCTGGGGGCCATGGGTCTGCCGGAGATCCGCCATGCCGACGGAACCGAGATCAGTCCGCAGCTCGACATCCGCGAGCATCTCGATCTTTATGCGGGCGTCCGGCCGATTCGGGCTATGCCGGGTCTTCCCGGACCTCTTCGCGATGAGCGGGCGGAAAAAATCGATTTTGTCCTGGTCCGGGAACAGACCGAAGGCCTTTTCTCCTCGCGGAAGCGGACCGACCTCCGGGGCGATGAGGAAGCCCGAGATACCATGCGGATCACCCGGCGAGGGTGCGAGCGGGTCTTCGACTACGCCTTCCGTCTCGCCGCGCGCCGCAAGGAAAAGGGCCGGCCGGGGCGGGTCACCTGCGTCGATAAAGCGAATGTCTTAACCTCCATGGCTTTTCTCCGAAAAATATTTTTCGAAAGGGCGGAGCGGTTCCCGAAGATCCCTTCCGATGTTTCCTATGTCGATGCGCTGGCCCTCAACCTCGTGCGCCAGCCCTGGACCTATGATGTGATCGTCACGGAAAACATGTTCGGCGACATTCTTTCCGATCTGGGCGCGGGATTAATCGGGGGGATGGGCATGGCCCCCTCCGGAGATATCGGGGATCATCACGCCCTGTTCCAACCGGCCCACGGTTCGGCGCCGGATATTGCGGGGACCGGAAGGGCGAACCCGACGGCCATGCTGCTTTCGGCGGCCATGATGTTGGAATGGCTTGCCGACCGCCACGGGGTTCCCGCGGGCGCCGAAACCGCGGGCCTTTTGAGGAAAGCGGTCGAGCGGGCCTTTGCGGAAAAGCGGGTCCGCCCCTTTGAATTCGGGGGAAAGAGCGGCACCCCGGAAATTGCGGGCGCCGTTCAGGAATTTCTGCCTTGACAGCCGTTGGGGATGCGTTTTTTTCAGAGGACGGGCCGAACCCGTCAATCACTTAAAAAGGAGGAAAAGGCGATGAGGAGAAAAGGTTGGGCGATGGTTGTGGGAATTGCGGCGGTGATCTTGATGTTCGGCTTCGGCACGGCAGCCGGTCAGACGGTGCTGAAGTTCAGCCACACCGACCAGAAGCAGGGAGCCCGCCAAGGGGCCGCGGAAGTGTTCGGGAAGAAGGTCGAGCAGTACACGAACGGCCGCTACAAAGTTCAGGTATACTGCTGCAGCCAGCTTGGCAACGACCCGAAGAACATCGAGCAGCTCGTCCTGGGCGGAATCGACTTCACCGTGTCCAGCACCGGATCCTATGCCCCGCATGTGGCCTCGTTGAATCTCACCATGCTGCCGTTTATCGTAGACAGCTATGCCCAGGGATGGAAACTGTATGATGAATCCAAGTGGCTGAAGGAACAGTTTGAGAAGGCGCCCCAGAAGGGCTTCCGGTTCCTGTCCACATTTGAGGCGGGTTTCCGCTGCATGACCACCAAGGACCCGCTGCGCACCCCGGATGACGCCAAAGGGAAGAAGCTGCGCACGTTCCCCAACGAAATGATGCGGTGGACTCTCGATGCGATCGGTTTCAGCGTTCAGATCATGCCGCTCCCCGAAGTGTACATGGCGATTCAGCAGGGGGCCGTGAGCGGACAGGAAAACCCCATCGATACGATCTACTCCAACAAATTTTACGAGGTCGCCCCCTACGTGACCCTCACGAAGCACGTCTACAGCCCCATTCCGCTGGCCGTTTCGGAAAAGACCTGGCAGAAGCTCTCTCCGTCCGACCGGGAGGCCGTGACGAAGGCGGCGCGCGAAGCGGCAGACTGGTCCCGCAAGGAGATTCAGGCCAACGATGAAAATCAGCTCAAGGAGATGACGTCCAAGGGGGCGAAAGTCACAACTCCTTTAGCCGAGCCGTTCCGGGCGGCCGTGCAGCCGGTGTACGGCAAGGCGCGGGACAAGTACGGCGCCGCTGACGTGGACGCCTTTCTGGCCGACGCGGCGGCCGTGCGCAAGGCGCTGCCGGCCAAGTAGAGGATCCCATACGCGGATATGAAACCATAGCCCTGCCCTCCGGCAGGGCTATGCTCTCCCCAAGGGGTTTACGATGAGTCGCTTCCGTTTACCACCCTCCCCCCCGGCGCCAAAGCCGATTCGGTGGCTCGGCACCGCCGTCGACTGGTCGCTGGTCCTGATCGGCGCGGTCATGGTCGTAATGGTTTTCGTCAATGTGATCATGCACGTGTTGAGTCGCGACATCGCCTGGACCACGGAGTTTTGCGAGTTCATGATGGTGTGGGTTACCTTTCTGGGCGGCGCCTCGGCGGCCCGGCGCGGGTCCCACATGACGATCACCGAATTCCTCGACAAGCTGTCCGACCCCGGGCGGCGCTGGGCGGACGGGGTCATCCAGATATTCTGCTTGGCGGTTCTCGTGCTTCTGGTCAAGTACGGAACGGGCATTGTCATGGCGAACTGGGGGAATGAGTTGACGGTTCTGGGATGGCCCATGGCGCTTCAGTATCTCGGCCTGCCCGTGGGATCCGCGGCGATGCTGGTGTTCGTCGCTCACGACTTGGTTCAAATCGTTTGCGGGAAGGGACGCGAAGAGCGCTACGGAGGTTGAGCGATGTTTGCCCTGGTCATATTCCTCGTGTTTTTGATCGTTGCGGTTGCGGGTGTGCCGCTCATGTATGCGCTCATCGCCACGACCGTCGGGATGATCTGGGTGAACGGGCTTTCTCATCCCATCGAAACGATCTTCCTCAGCTTCATCGGCGGGGTGGAACCCTTCATCCTGATCGCCGTGCCGCTCTTCATTTTCGGCGGCAACCTGCTCGCGAAAGGAGGGGTCGGCACGCGCATCGTCGCTTTTGCGGGTGCGATCTTCGGCTGGTTGCCCGGAGGGCTTGCCGTGGTCACCACGGTCTCCTGTCTCATGTTCGGCGGCGTGTCCGGCTCGGCCATCGCGGACACCGCGGCGATCGGATCCCTCGTCGTGCCCATGATGAAGAAAAAGGGGTATGAAGCGGGGTTTGCCGCAGCCTTGTTGTCCGTTGCCGGAACCCTGGCCTTGCTGATGCCCCTCTCGATCCCTTTTCTCGTCTATGCCTTCATTTCGGGCGTTTCGATGCGGCTGCTTTCCATGTCCGGGGTCGTCCCGGCGCTGATTACGGCGGCGGCCATCATCGTGGTGTGTATGTGGTATGGAAAGAAGTCCGGCTGCGATACGGGCGGGAAACGGTCCTCGCGCGGGGAAATTTGGGCCGCCTTCAAGGATGCGGGACCCGCCCTGATGATGCCGATCATCATCATCGGCGGCATTTGGTCCGGGGTCTTCACGCCCACCGAGGCCGCCGCGGTGGCGGTGGTCTACGGTTTGATCATCTCCATTTTCTTCTACAAGGACCTGACCTTCGGCGACCTGCCCGACCTCCTGCTCTCGGCCTTCCAGACGAGCGCCGTGGTATTGCTCGTCATCGGCGCCACGGGGTGTCTGTCGTGGCTGATGACCGTGGAACAGGTGGCGACGCAGCTTGCCGGATGGGTCAAAAGCGTCGCCCACCAACAGTGGGTGTTCCTGCTGCTGACCAATTTTGCGCTCCTCTTGCTCGGCACCTTCATCGAGCCCCTGCCGGCCATGCTGCTGAGCGCGCCTTTGCTCCTTCCTCTGGCCCGGTCGTTCAATATTGACATGGTGCACTTTGGGGTGGTGATGACCGCCAACCTCTCCATTGCCCTCTACACGCCCCCGGTTGGGGGGACGCTGTTCGTGGCGGCGAATCTGGCCAAAGCGGGGATCGGGGAGATCACCCGCCATCTGATCCCCCTCATGGCCGCCACGGTTTCTATGTTGTTGGTCATAACCTATTTTCCGGGTCTGACCAAAGTTGTCCTCTGGCTGCTGGCCCGGTGAGGGCGTCCGGCAGGACGCCCCTCCAATTTTCTTCACCTCTTTTTCCCCTGGTTGAAAATTCCCCCTCCGTGTTGTAAAGTTAAGTCAAATGACAACAGGAACCGCGGACATGAACGGCGTGACTCCCATGGTCAGGCAATACCTTGCGGTAAAGGAGAAATATAAAGATGCCATTCTCTTTTATCGCATGGGAGATTTTTATGAAATGTTTTTTGAAGACGCAAAAATAGCTTCACAAATATTAGAGATTACTTTAACATCCCGGGATAAAAACAAAGAAGGCTCCATTCCCCTCTGCGGCGTCCCCTACCACGCGGCCGCCGGCTACATCCAGAAGCTGGTGGATCAGGGCCACAAGGTGGCGATCTGCGAACAGATGGAGGAGGCGAGCAAGGCCAAGGGAATTGTCCGCCGGGAAGTAATCCGGGTCATAACCCCGGGCATGGTCTTCGAGGACGAGCTCCTGCAGCCCAAAGCCAACAACTTCCTGATGGCCTTGGCCCTCGGAGACGAGCGTCTCGGCCTGGCGCACTTGGATGCTTCCACCGGGGATTTTCTGGCCACGGAAATCCACACCGTTCAATCCCTGATCGACGAAGGGATGCGGATCGGACCCAAGGAAGTGCTGATTCCGGAGTCCACCAAGGGTCAGCTGGCGGTCAAGCAATTGACGAAATTTCTGCCCCACGTCCTCCTCACTTCCCTGCCCGAGGAGGTTTTTTCCGATCACCGGGGAGAGGAACATCTCCGGAGCATGGGGCTACCGCTTCCCGAGGGGCAGGAAATGGCCCTTCAGGCCGCCGGGGCGTTGCTCTTTTACGTCCAGGAAACGCAGAAGGCCAAACCAAACCACCTCTCCCGGATCGAGTTCTACCAGGTCCAGGATTACCTGGTTCTGGACGAGACAACGAGACGGAACCTGGAACTGTTTGAGAATCTGCAAACCCGGAGCCGCAAGGGCTCCCTGCTTGAGGTTTTGGACCGAACCGGAACGCCCATGGGGGGGCGGCTGCTCAAGCGCTGGATGGGCGCTCCTTTGATGGATTTGCGCAAAGTCGAGGAGCGACACGATGCCGTGGCGGAATTGAAGGAAAAGGATCTGCTCCGCCAAAAGATCCGGGAGAAAAGCCGGCAGGTGCGGGATCTGGAAAGACTGGGCGCGCGGGTATCCCTCGGTTCGGCGAATGCGCGGGATCTGCTCGGCCTGCGAAGGTCGCTCGAACTGCTCCCGGAAATCCGGGCCCTCGTGGGCGAGCTGCGGGGCGCGATTTTTCAAGGGCACCTGGCGACTTGGGACGATTTGCAGGAGATCCGGGACCTCCTGACCCGGGCCATCGAGGACAACCCCCCAGCCACGCTCAAAGAAGGGGGGCTGATCAAACCGGGGTTCGATTCCAATTTGGACCGCCTTCGGGAAATCGCCACGAAGGGAAAGAAATGGATCGTGGAGTTGGAGAGCCGCGAGCGGCTGGCTACGGGGATCTCATCTCTCAAAGTCCGCTACAACCGGGTTTTCGGGTATTACCTCGAGGTGACCAAGCCCAACCTTGCCTCGGTTCCGTCCCGATATCTTCGCAAACAAACCCTGACGAATGCCGAACGGTTTATCACCCAGGAACTTCAGGAATACGAGACCCAGGTTTTGACGGCGGAGGAGCAGAAGGATGCCTTGGAGTATGAAATTTTTCAGAAGATTCTGCAAGAGGCCGGGACCCAGGTTTCCCAGATCCAGCGGATGGCCGCGGCCCTGGCGGAGATCGACGTTCTAAGTTCGCTGGCCGAAGTCGCCGAACAAAACGGATACTGCCGCCCGGTGTTGAGTGCGGAAAATATCCTGGAAATCCGGGAGGGGAGGCACCCGGTTCTCGAAAAGCTCTCCTTGGACGAGCGCTTCGTTCCCAACGACCTGCAGATGGATGGGGAGGAGCGCCAGATTCTGATCATCACCGGCCCCAATATGGCTGGCAAATCGACGATCATGCGCCAGGCGGCGCTGATCGTGATCCTGGCCCAGATGGGGAGCTTTGTCCCGGCCCGGGAGGCGCGCATCGGGCTCGTGGACCGGGTCTTCACCCGGGTCGGAGCCACGGACGACCTGAGCCGGGGGCGAAGCACCTTCATGGTGGAGATGGAGGAGATGGCCCACATCCTCCGCCACATGGCCCCGCGGAGCCTGATCCTTCTGGATGAAATCGGCCGGGGGACGAGCACCTTCGACGGCCTTTCCATCGCCTGGGCCGTGACCGAGTTTCTGCACGATATCTCCCCGTTCCGGCCGCGGACGCTCTTCGCCACCCATTACCACGAGCTGACCGAGCTGGCCCTGACCCGGGTCCGGATCAAGAATTTTCACGTGGCCGTGAAGGAGTGGAAGGACCGGGTGATTTTCCTGCGGAAGCTCGTGGAGGGCGCCACGAGCCGAAGCTACGGGATCCAGGTGGCCCGCCTGGCCGGTTTGCCGGAGGAAGTCATTGACCGGGCCAAAGAGGTTTTGAACAACCTGGAACAGGGGGAATTCACCGAAGGGGGAATCCCCAAGCTCGCGCTTTCGCGGAAGCGGAAAATCTCCTGGGACTCCCGCCAGATGAACCTCTTCCAGACCCCTCCCGATCCCCTGCGGGAAGCCCTCCGCAAGGTGGACCCGGACCGGCTTACCCCCTTGGAGGCGCTGAATATTTTGAATGACCTCAAATCCCGATTTGGCGCGGAGAAAGAGTAATTACCGAAGGATAGCTGGGGTGGAGTGATTTTCTGCGACAGGGCGGATCTCTGACCGTGACGCCTGTCTCTTGTTGAGGGGGATAGTTGTAACTTGAAAACCCTGCCTGTCCCTCCCCGTCGGAATACTGTCTTGTAAAGAGGAGAACGAACCGTCAATTCGTCAGGTATTTATCCCTTGTTAATCCCCCCCTCTTTTTGTATAATCAAGCCGCCCAAAAGTGAGGTCTATAAAATTTTGAAAAATCCCGGCGGTCTTGACGGGCACTCATAGGTCATCGCCAGGCTGATTCAATCGGCGGAAAAAAACATGGACACTCTCGCGACGATCCCGCTTCTTATGGCGGGGTCGTTCACGGCTGGGATCGCCGGGCGGCTAAAGAAATTGATATGATTAAAGAGGGAAAGGTACAGGTGCAGATCTGGGCAGCGCTGTTAGGGGTGTCGGTTTTTGTCTGTTTTGTATATCGTTTACCGCTGATGGTATGAATTCAAAATGGAGTTAAGAGATTACCTGCAAAGAAAAGAAAGGAGGAAGTCATGGTAGAGGATTTTAAGAAATTCATTATGAGAGGAAACGTTCTGGACATGGCCGTCGGGATCATCATCGGGGCGGCCTTCGGCTCGATTATCACTTCCCTGGTTGCGGATGTGATCATGCCGCCCATTGGACTTCTTCTCGGAAACGTTGATTTCTCCAACCTTTTTGCCGTCCTGAAGGAAGGCAAGGTTGCCGGTCCTTACGCTTCCCTGGCCGCCGCCAAAGCCGCCGGCGCAGTTACGATCAATATCGGCGTTTTTATCAACACCATTATAAGCTTTCTAATTGTGGCTTTTGCAGTGTTCATGCTCATCCGCGGGGTGAATAAAATCTATAAAAAAGAGGAAGCCCCCGCCGCTCCCAAAGAGAAAGATTGCCCTTTCTGCCTCATGTCCGTCCCGCTCAAGGCGACGCGTTGCGGGCATTGTACTTCGGAGCTGAAATCTGCCTGAGGCTCCGCACCCCTATGACCGCGTCCCTGTTGAACCTTTGAAGATTTTAGGGACGGGCCTTTGAGGGACCTTCGAAGGGAGCTCCCCTTTCGACTAATTCCCCCCACTTTACAGCAATAGAATCTATTATTGAGCAAAGAGGATAGGATCCTTCGAAGGGTTTATCCGTAAATAGGTTGTGGCGATTCGGTCCCCCTTTATTCTTTTCAGCGGGAGAGATTGAACCACCTCCAATGTTTTTAAAAATTCCCTCCCCCTTGATGGGGGGGAAAAGGGTGGGATGATTAGAGGAGTTTTCTTATACCTGCAGGGGGACAAAGGGGGATTGCTTTGGCCGGCCTCGAGGAAATCCCTCCTTCCCTCCCTTTCAAAGGGAGGAATTCCCCTCTTTGAAAAAGGGGGAGGAGGGGGGTTTTGACGGGTAGAAGACATGACTTTGATCCAGCAAATCACTCGGTTTGTAATAGCCTTTTTGCTGATGGTCGGGTCCGGGTCTGCATCGAAGGCTCAGGTCCCCCCGTCCCCGGCCGAGAGGTCGGGCTACAGGGGGCTCTTCGCCGCCGCCGCAAGAGGTGATGCGGCGGAGATCAGGGAGTTGATCGGCAAAGGGGAGAACCCCAACAGCCGTGATGCACATGGGCGTACCCCTTTGCACATCGCCGCTCACGCCGGGCATCATGAAGCCATGCAGGCCTTGGCAGCGGCAGGCGCAAATCCGAACGCGTTGGAGAATGACCGTTACGATATCGTCACGATCGCGGCTGTGGCCAACGATGTTTCCACCCTGCGGGTTGCTCTCGCCATCGGGGCGAGCGCCAAAAATATCACCAGCCGATACGACGGGACCGCTTTAATCGCCGCCGCGCACTTAGGGCATGCGGAAGTTGTGCGAACGCTCATCCGCGCGGGCGCGCCCCTCGACCACGTCAACAATCTCGGTTGGACCGCGATGCTCGAAGCCATTGTCCTTGGCGACGGGGGCGCGCGGCACACCGAGACCCTTCAAGCCCTGATCGAGGCCGGGGCAAATATCACCCTTCCCGATCGAAACGGCAGAACGCCCCTCTCCCTCGCGGAAGCGCGCGGCTATGCAAATATGGCCAGGATGCTTCGGCAGGCCGGGGCGAAATAACCTCGAAACAAGGACGAGCGAATAAAACCCTGACAAATTCCTGAAGACCCATCCGCGTCCTCGGAAACTTGCATTTTTGGGATCTCGATTTCCAAAATCCCCCAGGCCCCCTGTTTTGGGGACCTATTTGCGAATCGCCGAAGGGGGGAGCCAACCTTCAGGATCCTGCCTCCATGAAACATTTCAAGGAGTTTCCTCGATCTGCCGATTTTAAATCCGATCGGGATGGAGGCATAAATATTGCAAACCTGAATTATGGGGTTTCAAAGCGGCAATGCCCGGAGCCATACCCGACAGACCACAAACAGGAACGCAAGATTTATTTCCAAGAGGAGAAGGCGATGGCGAAAAACTTATTCATCCGGGGAAGAGGCCATTCCATGCTCATAATCTTATTCATTTTCATGGCGGGGGCGGCGCCTCTCGGCGCGGAAATGTGTCCTCAGCCTGTCGAGCTGGAAGTCATCGACCGGATCAACCGGGAGCGCGAGAACGCCGGCCTTTCACCTCTCGCCGCCGAGGTGAGGCTCGGCGAGGCCGCCTTTTTCCACAGCGAGGACATGGCCTTTCACAACATTTTCAATCACACCGGCTCCGACGGTTCGAGCCCGTGGGATCGATTTGCCCGGGCCGGATACCCGATGACAAGGGGGGCGGAGAATATCGCCGCTGGTTACGGAACGCCGGCCGCAGTTGTTGAAGGCTGGATGAACAGTTCCGGCCACAGGGCGAACATCTTGAACGGAAACGTAAAACATATTGGAGTCGGTTATATTTCCCACTCCGCTTCGGATTACGGAAGGTACTGGACCGCGGATTTTGGTTCTTCTTCGGATGCGGGGAGAACGATTCCTGAGTATTTTGACGTCGCTCCCGGCCATTGGGCGCGCGCCCCCATCAAGATCCTGGCATGCCGCGGAATCACCGCAGGATGTGGTGGGGGAGATTTCTGCCCCGATGATCCGATTACCCGGGCGCAGATGGCCGCATTCCTGGTGAGGACGCTCTCTGTTTCCCCCGCCGAAACCTGCTCGGGCGCGGTCTTTGAAGATGTCTCCCTGGAGACTGTGGGCGCGGACTTTTGCAGATACATAGAAACATTCCGGGACCTCGGGATTACCTCCGGGTGCGGCGACAACGACTACTGCCCGGAAGGCGAAGTGTCTAGGGGGCAGATGGCTGTGTTCATCCTCAGGGCCCGCGGGGAATCTCCCAGCGCTTGCACCGGCCTGAGATTCGGGGATGTCAGCGCCGCTTCGGTGGGCGCGGAATTCTGCGGCTATATTGAAAAGCTGGCCGCCTTAGGAATTACGTCGGGTTGCGGCAATGGCAATTATTGCCCTCACGAATCGGTCACGAGGGCGCAAATGGCCGTATTCCTGTGGAGAGCTTTCTGGGCCGATTAGCCTTTCGGCAAAGGGGCGGCTTCGGAAATCGCCCTAAAAATCGGACCTCGGAAATACAACCCGTTTCGATCCCGGAGGATGACGCCGGAACTCGAAGGCCGCATATTGTGGGTCGTTCCCTTAGACGGTAGAAAGCAACGCCCAACCTTCAAAACCCCTTGCTTCCCTCCCTTTTTGTGTTTGCTCTTGCAGCGAAAGCCCGGACTGGGCGCGGCGCCGTCCCCGGGCCCTGCGGAGACTTGGATATACTCGGACCCCTTATATTTCTTGAAAAGGGAAGCTTGCAAGTTCAAAACCCCCTGTTCAAAACCCCCTGTTGACTTTTCCCTCCGCCTTCGAGTAACTTAAAGCGAGTTGAGGAAGCCTGCTCAGGCGATTCCGAAAAAACCCAATTTGCGAAAGGACCCAGACCTATGGAAAAGGTGATCATCAGCGCGGCGCTGGCCGGCGCGGCGACGCGGAAGGAACAGAACCCGGCCGTTCCCTATACTCCCAAAGAGTTCGCGGAGGAGTCCTACAAGTGCTGGAAGTCCGGGGCCTCGATTGTTCATATCCATGCCCGCAACCCGGAAAACGGCTTTCCGACCCCGGACCTGAAAATCATCCGGGAGACCATCACGGCCATCCGCGACCGCTGCCCGGAATTGATCGTCAACATGAGCTCCGCCATCGGGCCCGGGGTCACGGCCGAGCAGCGAATTACCCCCATCGTGGAGATGAAACCGGACCTGGCTTCGTTGAATACCAATTCGATGAACTTCGGCCTGGCGGACTACAAAACGGGCAAAGTCCCTTTTGAAATCATCTTCGAAAACACTTTCAAGATGCTCGTGGATTTCGCCAAGGCCATGAAGGAAAACGGCGTCAAGCCGGAATGCGAGGTTTACGACTTCGGGGGAATCTACAACGTCCTCCTGGTCCGGAAGCAGGGCATTTTCGAGGAGCCGATGCACTTCCAGCTCGTCTTCGGCGTGGCCGGGGGGGTGCCTTTTACCCCCATGAACATGGTGCACATGCAGAGCCTTCTTCCGGCGGACGCCACCTGGTCGGTCTGCGGCGTGGGGCCGAACCAGTTTCCCGCGGCGATTATGGCGTCCATCATGGGCGGCCACATCCGGGTGGGTTTGGAAGACAACACCCGCGTCCTCAGAGGGAAAATGGCCGAGGGGAGCTGGGAACAGGTGGAAGTGGCAAAGAAGATTATCGAAAATTCCGAGCGGGACGTGGCCACGCCTGCGGAGGCGCGAAAGATTCTCAAACTGAAGAGACCGTAAGGCGGGAAAGCGCAAGTCGCCAGGGGAACTAATAGGGGGTAGGGGGTTGGGGGTAGGCAACTGAATTTTCCCTACTACCTGCCCCCGACTCCCTACCCCCTGCTTTTTTATCCTTTCACGATGGCCACGGGCCTCACCCAGCCGGCGCTGGCGGCCGCTATCTTCACGGGGAAGCAAGCCAGGGTGAAACCCTTCGGGGGCAGCTTGCTGAGGTTGGTCATCTTTTCGATATGCAGGTACTCCTTCTCGATCCCGGCGAAATGGGCCGCCCAGAGGATGGTGGCATCGCCCTTTTCCTGGAATTCTTTCTTGAGATAGGGCAGGGGGCGGTCCCAGCTCCAGGCATCGATCCCCACGACCTTGACCCCTCTATCGATCAGCCACAGGGTTGATTCCCGGCCCATCCCGCAGCCTTTCACCAGATATTCCGGCTTTCCCCAGAATTTATCGGCGCCGGTCATGATCAGGACGATGTCCCGCGGCTTGATTTTGTAGTTGATCTTTTTCAACGCCTTTTCGAGATCCTCCACCGTGATCAGGGTCCCGTCCTTCTTGCGCCGGAAATCAAGAACGATGCCGTCACCGTAACACCACTCGAGGGGAATCTCGTCGATCTTCTTCGCCCTCTTCCCTTCGGATATGGGGGCGTAATGCCAGGGAGCGTCCAGATGGGTTCCCGAATGGGTGCTGAGGGTCACCCTTTCGACCGCCCATCCGAGCCCGAGGGGCAGGTCTTCGGGCTTGCAGCCCAAAAGATCCTGGGCCGAAGCAAGACCCAACCGGTGATCGATATATTCCACCTGGGGGATCATAAACTCCGGGTCGCTCGGGAGGGTATCGATGGAGATGCTGAGGTCGATGAATTTCAATCCCTTTTTGGCAGCCATTTTTTTTCCTTTCCCTTCAATTTTTACCGCAGAGAGCGCAGAGGGCGCAGAGAAATATAATTGCGTAAAAAAAACGCAAAGCGCATAGAGCAGAGGGCATAGCGCAAGACCAAGAATAAATCCATATTTTCATGGTTTGCAGATTGTCCAGGTTAAGAGGGTTAGCCATAACCATTTTAAAAAGCCCATTATTGTTTTTACATTAAGGAATTTTTCTCTGCGGTCTCTGCGCTCTCCGCGGTGAGATTTTCTTCCGCATCGCGGCGATCGTCTGCGCATAGTCGGGCGTCCCGAAAATGCCCGAACCGCTTACAAAAACATCCGCCCCCGCCCCCGCCACAGCGCC
>Ga0113563_10000796_pt1 | contig 16484 bp, 14 predicted proteins | sample Mud3Dept3metaG_FD_80117 | JGI IMG/M metagenome (GOLD analysis project Ga0113563, IMG submission 80117) | Freshwater wetland microbial communities from Ohio, USA, analyzing the effect of biotic and abiotic controls - Mud 3 Core 4 Depth 3... | ecosystem: Environmental > Aquatic > Freshwater >...
ACGAGCGGATTGGTGCTGCGCGCGAGGCGATGCATCGCCTTTGAGAGCGCGCGCTTCGGCAGCAGGTCCTGCAGCGCCGCGAATGCCCGATCAGAGCCGTCCGCATACGCGTCGCCGTCCCGGTTCGTCATCGGCGGGTCTCCGCGGCAGCGACGATGTTGCGGTAATCCCGGGCCAGCACGGCAGCATCGTGCGGCGCTGACGAATATGCTGCTATTGCTCCGGTGGGGGCGACGAAGAACACGCCCGAGCCGTGGTCCATCGTGTAGCCGCCGCCTGGCAGGCTGACGCGGGCGAACGGAACGCCGAAAGCCGCCGCCGCTGCGGCGACGGACTTTTCGTCGCCGGTCGCACCCAGGAACGCCGGGTCGAAGAAGCGCACGTATGCTGCGAGCTTGGCCGGGTCGTCGCGCTCCGGGTCTACGGTGATCAGCAGCACGCGCGGGCGCTGCGCGGGCGGCAGGTCGGACAACTGCCTGGTGGCGGTTGAGAGCGTCGCGAGCGTGGTGGGGCAGATGTCCGGGCAGGTCGTGAAGCCGAAAAAGACGATCGTCCAGCCGCCCTTGAAGAAATCCGGACCCAGCTGGGTGCCGTCCTGGTTGGTGAGCGAGAGCGCAGGAAGAGGCCGCGCACCCGGCAGCACGGTGGCCCGCTCAGTCTGCGGGACCGCGACGCGAGGCGGCATCAGCGCACGGGCGAGTATGAGTCCCGCAGCGAACGCTACAATTGCGAGGATGGCGATCCGCAGGGGACGTGCGGTCATTGTGAAGTGCGAGGCAAGAGGTGCTCAGGGTGTCTGCGACGCGATTATCCCACAACGACCAGCGACGACATGGCTGATTCCCGTCCGTTCCGCTCGGCGCCGCCCGCCGGCGCGAAGGTGTCCGACCTGATCCGCTACGGCGCGCAGGAGTTCGAGAGCGCCGGTCTTTGTTACGGGCACGGCACCGACAACCCGGTAGACGACGCGGCGGCCCTGGTGTTCCACGTGCTCGACCTCGACCACGATCGCGCCGAGGAGGCCTACGGACTCGTGCCGGATGCGGCGGATGTACGCAGGGTGCTCGACACGTTCGCCGAGCGCATCGTCCGGCGCGTGCCGGCGGCTTACCTGATGGGCCGCATGTGGTTCGCCGGCCTCCAGTTCGAGGTGGACGACCGAGTGATCGTGCCGCGCTCGCCGTTCGCCGAGCTGATCCACGCTCACTTCCGGCCGTGGATCGATCCGGAACGAGTGCGCAGCATTCTCGATGTCGGGACCGGTTCGGGGTGCATCGCGATTGCCTGCGCGCTGGCGTTCCCGTCCGCGTCAGTGGACGCGGTCGACGTGTCGTCCCGGGCGCTCGAAGTCGCGCGCCGCAACGTCGCGAGGCACGGAGTCGGTGATCGGTTGCGACTGCTGCAGGGCGACGTTTTCGAACCCGTCGGCGGGCGGCGTTACGACCTGATCGTGTCGAATCCTCCTTACGTCAGCGACGACGAGATGAGCGACCTGCCGCAGGAGTACCGACACGAGCCGGACCTCGCGCTGCGAGCCGGCCACGATGGCCTGGACGTCGTTCGGCGTATCCTCGCGGGTGCCAGGGCGCATCTCGAGCCGTCCGGTGTGCTCTTCGTCGAAGTGGGCGACAGCGACGAGCGCCTGGAGCGGGCGTTCCCGGCGCTGCCGCTGACCTGGCTCGAGTTCGAGCACGGCGGCGGCGGTGTGTTCATGGTCAGGGGTTCGGAGCTCTAGATGTCGGGCAATACCTTCGGTCTGCTTTTCACGGTGACTACATTCGGCGAGAGCCACGGCCCGGCGCTGGGCTGCGTCGTGGACGGCTGCCCACCGGGGCTGGAACTCGACGAGGAGGACATCCAGCGCGACGTCGAGCGCCGACGCTCGGGCACCTCGCGTTATACGAGCCAGCGGCGGGAGCCGGACCGGGTGCGGATTCTCTCGGGCGTCTTCGACGGGCGCACGACCGGGACTCCGATCGGGCTCCTGGTCCAGAACGAGGACCAGCGCTCCTACGACTACGACAAGATCAAGGATCGATTCCGCCCTGGCCACGCCGACTACACTTACCAGCACAAGTACGGGTTTCGCGACTATCGCGGCGGCGGGCGGTCCTCGGCGCGGGAGACGGTGATGCGGGTCGCTGCCGGTGCAATCGCCAGGAAATACCTGGCAGAGCGCCTCGGTGTGCGGATATCCGGCTACCTCGCCCAGGTGGGTGACATCCGCATCGAGGCCCGGGACATGGCGGAAGTGGATCGCAACCCCTTTTTCTGCCCGGACGCTGCCGCGGTCGGCAGGCTCGAGGCGCTGATCGACCAGCTGCGCCGCGAGGGCGACTCGATCGGCGCGCGGGTCACGGTCGTGGCCAGCGGCGTGCCCCCCGGGCTCGGCGAGCCGGTATTCGACAGGCTCGACGCGGACCTCGCGCACGCCATGATGTGCATCAACGCGGTGAAAGGCGTCGAGGTCGGTGACGGGTTCGCGGCAGTCGGTCAGCGTGGGTCGGAGCACCGCGACGAACTCACGCCGGGCGGATTCCTGTCGAACCACGCGGGAGGCACGCTGGGCGGGATCTCGTCGGGACAGGACATCGTCGTGAGCCTTGCGATCAAGCCGACGTCTAGCATCGTGATCCCCGGTCGCACGATCGACAACGATGGTCGACCGGTCGAGGTCAGTACGACCGGACGGCATGACCCCTGCGTCGGAATCCGCGCCGTCCCGATTGCCGAGGCCATGCTCGCGCTCGTGCTGATGGACCACTACCTGCGCCATCGAGCGCAGAACGCCGACGTAACTACCGCCACGCCGGTGATCACCAGCGTGCGTTGACCGACACGTCAATGTGCGGAATTGTGCGGCGCGTCCGTTCAGGACGACCGCCAACGCGCTAAAAAGCACAGGACGCCCGCGACGGGCGGTGGGCGCGCGTCTGGTGGTCAGCTATAGTTATGTTCAATATGCAGAAGCCACGTGAGTTTGCCCAGCCCGACAGGCCGTCGGGCGGTATGGGCAGTCTCAGCTGCCGGGAGCACCGATGAAGTCAGCCGTTCGCCGCATTCTTCTGATGAGCGCCCTGATGTCGCCGAACGCGCTGTTTGCGCTTGGTCTGGGCGAGATCCGCCTGAACTCGGCGCTGAACCAGCCCTTCGACGCCGACATCGACCTCGTTTCGGCCGCTGACGAGGACCTGTCCGCATTGCGGGCCTCGCTCGCCTCGGGCGAGACGTTCACCCGCTACGGGCTGGACAAGCCCGCCTACCTCGCTGATTTCACGTTCCGCGTCGTTCGTGGCCCGAACGGCCAGGATGTCCTCAAGGTCACCTCGCCGAAGCCCGTCACGGAGCCCTTCGTAACGCTGCTCGTCGAGGCGAACTGGCCGCGCGGGCGTCTGCTGCGCGAATACACCGTGCTGCTCGATCCGCCCGTCTACGCTCCGGCCGCCCAGGCTGCGGCCGAGCCGGTTGCCGCTCCAAGGGCGACCCAGGCTCCGTCGGCACCGTCCCCGCCCCGGCCGCCGGCCGGTGGCAACGCCGAGCCGTTTGCCACCGCGCCGCCGCCGCCGACACCGGCCGCGACGCCAGCGACTTCGGCCCGGCCATCAAGATCGTCCGTGGCGGCGCCGTCGATCAGTGCCGACTCGACCTACCGTGTGCGCCCGAGAGACACGCTATGGAATATCGCGAGTGCGGCGCACCCAGGGTCGCGCTCGGACGTGAATCGGGCGATGGTGGCCATTTTCGAGAACAATCCGCAGGCGTTCGACGGGAACATCAACGTCCTCCGGGCCGGCAGCCTGTTGAAGATTCCGAGCGCTGCCGAAGTTTCAGCGATTTCCGCATCCGCAGCGGCCGCGGAGGTCTCACGGCAATACCGCATGTGGCGCGAAGGCGTGCCAGCGGTGGAGGGCCCGGACGCCGCCAGCGGGCGGCTCCGCCTCGTTACACCGGAGCAGGGCACGCCGGCCGCATCGACCGCTACGACGCCTGCTCCATCCGCCGCGGCTCAGCCGGGCACGGCGGCCAGCCAGGCGCAGACGCGCGTGCAGCAGCTCGAGGCGGAGCTGGCCGAGGCAAGGCGCCTGCTCGAGGTCCGCAACGCAGAACTCGCTACGCTCCAGGCACAGGCCGGGGCGACAAGCCAGCCGGGTGCGCCGCCGGGTGCGGGTGTCGTCGAGACGCCGACCGCTCCCGAGACCGGTCCGGCGGTTACCGGGGCCGACGGCGCGCCAGCCGCTGAGGCTCCTGCGGCGCCCGTCGAGGCGGCTCCGGCGCCTGAACCCGAGGCCAAGCCGGCGGCAAAGCCGAGAGTGGAAGAGGTTCCCGAGGCTGGACCGTCGCTCCTCGAGCGGCTCGCGGACTACTGGTGGCTGCTGCTCGGCCTCCTTGCCGCGGCGCTGGGCTACCTGGTCTACAAGCGAAGCCGCGCGGCAGCCGGCTCCTCGGAAGTGGACCTCAAGGAAGCGCTTGCCCACACGACGTCCGATCTTCGTGCCCGGGACACGACTGCCGTCCGCGGGAACGAGTCTTCCATCATCGTCGAGGAACGCCGTGCGGTCGAGCCGGCCACTGCGCCGAAGGCTGCGCCGGCACCTCGTTCACCGGAGCCGAGCCGCCGGCCCATCGCCGTCGACGACACTCTGTCAGGCGAGGGTCCGATCAGCATCGAGGCCGGCGATCCGCTCGCGGAAGCCGACTTCCACATGGCCTACGGTCTGTACGACCAGGCCGCAGACCTCGTGCAGCTCGCCATCAAGCGCGAACCGTTGCGCAGGGACCTGCGGCTGAAGCTGCTCGAGATCTTCTTCGTCTGGGGCAACCGCGACCGCTTCCTCGAGCAGGCGCGCGAGATGAACGCATCGCGCGCCGACGCGCAGCCCGGCGAGTGGGACAAGGTCATGATCATGGGCAAGCAGCTTGCCCCTGACGATGCGCTGTTCGCAGGTGTGCAGCACGCGGTCACGTCGGGCCTCGACATGGAGCTCCATAGCAGCGAGGGTCCGCTCGACATGGATCTCGGCGCCGACAGGGGCACGATGACGGACATCGACGTCACCAGTGCGGCCGCCCTCGGGCCCGGCGAGGCAGGGCTCGATTTCATCATCGACGAGCCTGCGCGTGGCGCGCTCGGTGCGGGTTCGCTGGAGCCGACAGTCGAGAACCCGCGGATCGACTTCAAGGGCGTCTCCGAAGATCCCACGCAGGAAGTGCCCATCGAGGAGCTCGGCATCGACGTCGGCGATTTCGAGTCGCTGGACGATCTGTCGGGATTGGACCGCACGGGAGAGATGCCCCGGGTCATCGTCGAGGACACGGTCGAGAGTCCGCGTCCGTCGCAGCAGGTTTCCGACCAGCGCAGTTACGAGGAGGCGGCCGAGGACCTCTTGAGTGCGACCGGCATGCTGAAGGGGCCGACCGGCATCCTGAAAGGTCCGGGGGCCGATGAGATTCCGGAAGTCGACTTGACGGAGGAATCCACAGGAATGCTTCCGACAGTGGAGGCGCCACGGCTCGGCGGCGGCAAGGCGACCGAGCTGGACTTCGTGCTCGGCGAGGAGGCCGCCACCATGAGCGAGGTCGGCACGAAGCTCGACCTCGCGCGTGCCTACATCGACATGGGCGATCCGGAAGGTGCTCGCAGCATCCTCGACGAGGTGCTCAAGGAAGGCAGCGCAGTACAGAAGCAGGAAGCCGAGCGGCTGATGTCCAGCCTGCCCTGAAGGGCGGATGGCACGCATCGCGCTCGGGCTCGAGTACGACGGCTCGGCCTACTTCGGCTGGCAGCGGCAATCGCATGCCCCGAGCGTGCAGGGTGAATTCGAGCGCGCACTGTCCATCGTGGCGGACCACCCGGTTCGGCTGACTGCGGCCGGCCGGACCGACGCCGGGGTGCACGCCTTGATGCAGGTTGCGCATTTCGATACCACGGCCGTGCGTCCCGAGCAGGCCTGGGTGCTCGGCGGATCCGCCGCGGCGGCAGACGACCTGAGCGTGCTCTGGGCCCGCGAAGTGCCGGGCGATTTCCATGCCCGGTTCAGTGCGCTTTCCCGCACCTACCGCTACAGGATCCTGAACCGGCGCATCCGGCCTGCGCTGGAGCGCCAGCGGTCATGCTGGATCCGACGTCCAATCGACGCGGCCGCGATGCACGAGGCGGCGCAGTGCCTGCTCGGCGAACACGACTTCTCCGCGGTCCGCTCGGCGGACTGCCAGTCGTCCACGCCGGTCCGGCGCATAACGGCCATCGCCGTACGCCGCTACGGCATGCGCGTCGAGATCGAGGTCAGTGCAAACGCCTTCCTGCACCACATGGTCCGCAACATCGCGGGGACGCTGCTTGCCGTGGGCGTCGGCGACCGGCCAGTGGCCTGGGTCGCGGAAGTGCTCGCGAGCCGCGACCGCGCCTTTGCCGGACCGACGGCGGTTGCGCGAGGACTCTATTTCGCTGGTGTGGAGTACGCTGCGCGCTACGGGCTGCCGTCGGCACCCGCGAGCTTCCGGTAGACTTCCAGCCAGGCAGCGAGGAGCGCGCGGTGACCTGGTTCGAAAAGATCATACCCTCCCGCATCAAGACGGAACGGCGCACCCGTTCCGTGCCGGAAGGACTCTGGATCAAGTGCCCGGCCTGCGACGCGGTGCTCTACCGCGCCGAGCTCGAGCGCAATCTCCAGGTCTGCCCCAAGTGCAGTCACCACTTGCGGATCACCGCAAGGGAGCGTCTTGGTCGTTTTCTCGATCCGGGGTCGCAGCAGGAGATCGCCGCCGACGTCGAGCCGGAAGATCCGCTCAAGTTCCGCGACAGCAAGAAGTACCGCGACCGCCTGCTCGTGGCGCAGAAGCACACGGGCGAAAAAGACGCGCTGATCGTCCTCGTGGGTACGCTGCAGGGGCTGGAGGTCGTGGCCTGCGCCTTCGAGTTCAGGTTTCTCGGCGGGTCGATGGGTTCTGTCGTCGGCGAGCGTTTTGTACGCGCGGCCGAGCACTGCCTGGCGCACGGCATGCCGCTGATCTGTTTTTCCGCGAGCGGCGGTGCACGCATGCAGGAAGGGCTCCTCTCGCTGATGCAGATGAGCAAGACGAGCGCAGTGCTTGCGCTGATGGCGGAGGCGCGCCTGCCGTTCGTCTCGGTGCTCACCGATCCGACGACGGGCGGTGTCTCGGCGAGCCTCGCGATGCTCGGCGACATCAACATAGCCGAGCCGCACGCACTGATCGGCTTCGCCGGGCCACGCGTGATCGAGCAGACCGTGCGCGAGACGCTTCCGGAAGGATTCCAGCGCAGCGAGTTCCTGCTGGAGCACGGTGCGATCGACCTGATCCTCGATCGCCGCGACCTGCGCGACCGCATCGCGGCGCTGCTTGCGATCATGATGAGTCGGCCGCCGCTGGAGATCCCGGCCGATCCCGCCTGAAATGCCGTCCGGCATCCGCTTTCCCGACCTTGCGCACTGGCTGGCCTGGCAGCAGTCGCTGCATCCGAGGCTGATCGATCTCGGCCTCGAGCGCGTTGCGCGCGTGTTGTCCGCCACCGGCTGGCGGCGGCCTGCCTGCCCGGTCGTCACGGTCGCGGGCACCAACGGCAAGGGATCGTGCGTTGCACTGCTCGCCTCGATGCTGCGGGCGGGCGGGTATCGCGTCGCAGCCTTTACCTCGCCACACCTGGTCGACTACCGCGAGCGGATTCGGGTCGATGGCGAAATGGTGTCGGAGGCCTCGCTCGTTGCGGCATTCGAACGCATCGCGGACGCGCTTGGTTCGGACTCGATCACGTTCTTCGAGTTCAATACGCTGGCGGCATTGCTCGTGTTCGAGACGGCCGCGCCGGACGCGATCGTCCTCGAGGTCGGCATGGGAGGTCGGCTCGACGCCGTCAACCTCGTGGATGCGGACGTGGCGGTCCTCGTGTCCGTGGGTCTCGACCACATGGAGTGGCTCGGCGCCGACGTCGAGGCGATCGGGCGCGAGAAGGCGGGGATATTCAGGAGCGGCAAGCCGGCCATCGTCGGAGCGGGTCCCGTGCCGAGCTCCGTGCTGGCATGCGCCCGGGAAATCGGCGCCGACCTGCGCGTTTTCGGCAGGCAGTTTGATGGGCGCGAGAGTGCGGGAGGCTGCTGGGACTACCGCGATGCAGCCGGCGCGCTTCCGGGACTGCCGGAGCCGGGGCTCGGTGGCGGCGTGCAGGTCGCCAACGCCGCCACGGCGCTTGCAGCCCTGCGTGCACTCGACCAGCGGCTGCCGCTCCCACGCCCGGCCATCGAGCGCGGCCTGCGCAGTGCGAGCCTGCCGGGGCGCTTCCAGCGCATAGCCGCGGCGGGCGGATTCGAGTGGGTGCTGGACGTCGCCCACAACCCGGACTCGGCTCGAGTGCTGGCAGCAAACCTTGCGCGCCATGCCGTCCGGGGGCGCACGATCGCAGTGTGCGGGATGCTTGCGGACAAGGACGTGGAATCGGTCGTGGAGATCCTGCGCGATCGTGTGGACAACTGGATTGCGGCCGGCACCGATGGCTCGCGCGCGCTCGATGATGCGGCGCTCGCGGCTCGGGCCCGCGCCCGCGGCGTCGTCATGACCCTCGGCGGCACAGTGCCCGAGGCGCTGGAGCGCGCCGCTGCGGTTGCCGCCCATGGCGACCGCGTCGTCGTGTTCGGTTCGTTCCATACCGTTGGGCCAGCGCTCGAGCACCTCGATCGAGTGCAGGCACACGGCGATCAATCCGCACTCTGCGTATAATTTTCGCCCATGGAAGACGCGCTTAAGGCGAGACTGATCGGGGCCACTGTGCTGGTCGGACTGGCGGTGCTGCTCATTCCCGAGCTCCTGTCGGGTCGTAAGCCGGCTGAGCAGGCGACGGCGCAGGCCGGGGCGAGCCGCGGCACGCGTACCTTCACGATTGAGCTCGGTGCCACGCCCGGCACCTCGGTCGTGACCGAAGACGCGTCAAAACCGGCGCCGGCGCCCGCGCTGCCTTCGCAACCAGTGCCGCGGCAGGCGTCCGGGCCGGAGGTTGAGGCGGCCGTCGCGCCAGCAAATATCCAGTCCGCTGGAGAATCAACCGAACCGAGCCCGCAACCGGCATCGGCTGCCAGGGTCGTGGCGCCCGAGCCGCCGCCTGAGGGCGTTGTCAGGCCGGCTGCAGAAGCGGCACCGGCAGAATCGGCACCGGCCCAGGTTGTTCCGGCACGAGGCGGCTGGGCCGTGCAGGTCGGTGCCTTCGGGTCGGCCGAGGCTGCCAACAAGCTGGTCGCGAAGTTGCAGTCAGCGGACTTCGCCGCCTATGTGGCGCCCGTCTCCCGCTCTGGCAAGACACTTCACCGGGTGCGAGTCGGGCCAGTCACCGCACGCGCGGGAGCCGAGGCCCTTGTGCCCGCGCTCAAGGCTCGCGGCTTGCCGGCGACGGTCGTCGCAAACGACTGATCGCGCTCTGGTAAACTGCCGCGCGTTGCAGAGCCCCGGAGACTGGACTACAGCAGCATGACGACCGTTGACTACCTGCTGACCGGCGCGGTCTTGCTTTCAATGCTGTTCGGCGCGGTTCGCGGGTTTCTTCGCGAATCCGTTGCCCTGCTGGGGTGGCTGATCGGCCTGTGGCTCGCCTGGCGCTATGCGAGCCTCGTCGAGCCGTACCTTGGCGGCGCGCTCGCCGGCACCCCTCTTCAGGTCTGGGTCGCCCGCATCATCGTGCTGCTTGTCGTCGTGATGGCTGGCTGGCTGCTCGGCAGCCTGCTGAATTACATCGTGCAGCGCTCCGGCCTCACGCTTGGCGTCGACCGGCTGCTCGGGGCCGTCTTCGGCCTGGTGCGCGGCGCCGTGATCGTCGGGTTTGCCGTGATGCTCGGGCAGGCGGCGGAACTCGATGTCGAGTCCTGGTGGCGGTCGTCGCGCCTGCTGCCTCTCGGCGAGAACATGGCCGACGTACTCCGCGGCTACGTGGAGACCGGTCGCGAATTCATCGACGAAACCCTTCCGGAGTCGTGAGGCGGGACCATGTGCGGCATCGTCGGCATCGTCGGCTTCGGCCCGGTCAACCAGCAGATCTACGACGCGCTCACGGTGCTGCAGCATCGCGGCCAGGATGCGGCTGGCATCATGACCGCGGAGGAGGGCGAGCTGTTCCTGCGCAAGGACAATGGCCTCGTCCGGGATGTCTTCCAGCAGAAGCACATGCTGCAGCTCAAGGGCAACGTCGGCATCGGCCACGTGCGCTACCCGACCGCTGGCTGTTCGAGCTCGGCCGAGGCGCAGCCGTTCTACGTCAACGCTCCCTACGGCATCTGCCTTGCCCATAACGGCAACCTCACCAACGCCGCGGAGATCGCCGACGTGCTGGTTCGCGAGGACCGGCGCCACCTGAACACGAGCTCCGACTCGGAGGTGCTGTTGAACGTGCTGGCGAGCGAGCTGCAGCGCTTCGGCACGCAGCGCGCCTCGGCGTCCGACATCTTCGCCGCCTTGAGCGCCGTGTATCGGCGTGTTCGCGGCGGCTACGCCGTCGTGGCCATGGTCCTCGGTCACGGCATCATCGGGTTCCGCGACCCGAACGGCATCCGGCCGCTCGTGGTAGGAACGCGGGACGGCGCGCGCGGCCGCGAGTACATGCTCGCGTCCGAAAGCGTGGCGCTCGACCAGGGCGGTTTCAGGCTTCTGCGTGACGTCGCGCCGGGCGAGGCGGTGTTCATCGACGAGCTCGGGCGCATGCACAGCCAGCAGTGCGCGGACGCAACGCACCACACGCCCTGCATCTTCGAGTACGTCTATTTCGCGCGGCCCGATTCGATCATCGACAACATCTCTGTCTACAAGGCCCGCCTTCGCATGGGCGAGCTGCTCGCGGAAAAGCTCCGCCGCGAGCGTCCCGAGCACGACATCGACGTCGTGATCCCGGTCCCGGACACGAGCCGCACCAGCGCGCTCCAGGTGGCGCAGCTGCTGGGCGTGAAGTATCGGGAAGGTTTCATCAAGAATCGCTACATCGGCCGCACGTTCATCATGCCGGGGCAGGAGCAGCGCGCGAAGTCGGTGCGCAGCAAATTGAACGCGATCGACCTCGAGTTCCGCGGGCGCAACGTGCTGCTGGTGGACGACTCGATCGTGCGCGGCACGACTTCGGCGCAGATCATCGAGGTGGCGCGCGAGGCGGGCGCAAAAAACGTCTACTTCGCCTCCGCGGCTCCCCCGGTTCGACACCCGAACGTCTACGGCATCGACATGCCGGCCGCCTCTGAGCTCGTCGCTGCGGGGCGCACCGAGGAAGAGGTTGCGCGCATCATCGGTGCCGACTGGCTCATCTACCAGGACCTCGACGATCTGGTGCGGGCAGTGCGGCACCACGACGCCCGCGTCACCGAGTTCGACACGTCCTGCTTCTCGGGCGAGTACGTCACGGGCGACATCACGCCCGAGTATCTCGCTCGTCTGCAGGCGGAGCGGTCGGACCAGGCGAAGTCGCAGCGCAACTCGACCAGTCGCGGACCGCTGAAAGTGGTCGGGGGGCTCTGAGCGCTTGCGCGGCGTTGCGCAAGGAGCGACGGCTTGACGGTCAAGGCGCTTATCGTCAGCGACCGTGCGGAGTACCGGCAGCTGCTGGCTCATCACGTCACGCTCGAATGGCGGGACGCGCTGCCGGCCGAGTACGAGCCGGCGACTCGCGGCCGTCTCCAGCCGGGCTTCCGCGGGTCGGTCTACGACGTCGTGCTGCTGGACCACGAGGTGCAGGAGAGCCGCGGTCTCGAGTGGCTCGAGGACCTGACCGAGCGCGCCGGTTTCCCACCCATCGTGTATTTCGCGCCGCAGGGCGACGAGCGCGCGAAGGCGTCCGGGGCCAGTCACGTTCTCTCACGGCTTGACTTCGACCACGCTGAGTTCGCGGCTGCACTGCAGTCGGCGCTCGCCCAGCGGCGCAACGTGCTCGCGGACACCTCACGTGCCGCGCTCGAGCCGCCGCCACCCGATCGCTTCGGTTCCGTGCGGATCCGCGACTACCGCTGCGTGCGCCGGTTGGCCGTGGGCGGCTCCTCCAGCGTTTTCCTTGCGGAGTCGCTCCGGACCGGCCAGCAGCGTGTGCTGAAGATATTCAGGCAGGTGCCCGACGTCGTCGAGGGCAGCACGACCTTCGACCGTTTCCTCCGTGAGTACGACCTGGTGTCCCGCCTCGAGCATCCGAACATCGCGCGCATCTACGACCTCGGTGTCGCGGACGACCACGTCTACATCGCCATGGAGTACTTTCCCGGTGGGGACCTGCGTTCGCGGATGCGCGAGGCAATGCCCTGGGCCGAGGCGCTCGCGTACCTGCGGCAGCTCGCCGCGGCGCTCGGTGCTCTGCACGCGATAGGAGTGCTGCACCGGGACGTAAAGCCGGGCAACGTGCTGCTGCGTGACGACGCCAGCGTCGCGTTCATCGACTTCGGGCTCGCGCGGCAGCTCGGTCTCGAGAGCGACATTACCGGCACGGGCGCAATCTTCGGCACGCCGCACTACATGAGTCCCGAGCAGGGGCACGGCCTGCCGCTCGACGAACGCAGCGACCTCTACAGCCTGGGCGTGGTGCTGCACGAGATGCTGACCGGGCAGAAGCCGTTCGTCGCCGATTCGCCGCTCGCCGTGATCTACATGCATGCGAACGCGCCGATACCGCGCCTCGCGCCGTCGGCCCAGCACCTGCAGCCGCTGCTCGAGGCGCTGCTCGCCAAGCAGGCCGCCGGGCGTCCGGCATCGGGCGAGGAGATCGTGGCGCGGATCGACGAGTTGATGGGGCTCGCGGCGGCCTGATGGCGTCACCCGGCGCAATGCTGCGCGCGCCGACGCGGCGCGAGTGGTTCGACCTTGCCGTCGAGCGCGAAGCGGACCTGCTCATCGACCACGCGAATTGCGAGAAGAAGGCCGCATCGACTGCGCTTTCGCTGATGTTCGCCTACCCGGAGGACTTCGAGCTGGCCGAGCGCATGTCACGGCTTGCGCGCGAGGAGCTTAGGCACTTCGAGCTGGTGCAGCAGAAGATGGTCGAACTCGAAGTGCCGTTTCGACGCATGAGCCCGTCGCGTTATGCAGAAGGGCTGCGCAGTGCGCTGCGGCGCTCCGAGCCCGAACGACGCGTAGATCTGCTGCTGTGCGGCGCCTTGATAGAGGCTCGCTCGCACGAGCGGTTCATGGGACTCATCGAGCGGCTGCGTGCGCCGCTCGCGGAGTTCTACGCCGCGCTGGCCGCGGCAGAGGCGCGGCACGCGGGCCTTTATTTACGGCTTGCCGAGAAGCGCGGAAGCGGCGTGGCGGCGCGGCTCGAAGAACTCGCGGTGATCGAGGCCGAGCTCGCGACGTCACCGGATCCGCAGTTCCGCTTCCATTCCGGGACGCCTTCGCTCGCCTGAGTCCGCTTGCCTCGGTCCGCCGCCGGTCGGTGCGGTCCATCGTCGCTGCTCGAGGCCGGGAAACTCGATGACGGGTTCACGGCGTCCCCTCCATCCCATCGCCCCTCCGCAGACACTCAGCGACTAAGGCCGCGTCTCAAGCGCGCGGCAGCGAACGCAGATCAAAACCGGATGGAGAGCGCACGAGCACGCTGCCCTGGGTGTGCCAGTCGCCGAGCACGATACGCTTCACCGTCGAGCCATCGACCTCCAGCGAGTGCACGGCCGGCCGGTGCGTATGACCGTGGATCATCGTGCCAACTCCACTCTCGCGAAACGCGGTCGCAACCGCATCGGCGTTGACGTCCATGATCTGCGCGGCGGTGGAGTTGACGTGCATGCGACTGCCCTCGCGCATCTTCTTCGCAAGTGCGCGCCGCCTGGCGAGGCTCAGGTGCCCGAGGATCCACTGCACGATCGGATTGCGGACGATCCGTCGCAGGCGCTGGTAGCTCACGTCGTCTGTGCAGAGCACATCGCCGTGCAGCAGCAACACACGCTCGCCGTGTATCTCGGCGACCGTGCCGTCCTCGATCAGCGTCGCGCCGGTTTCCCGGCAGAACCGTTGGCCAATCAGGAAATCACGGTTGCCGTGCATGACGAAACAGGGGACCCCGGAGTCCGTCAGGGCGCGCATCGCCTGCACGATCGCGCGGCTCGAGGGTGCCGGATCGTCGTCGCCGAGCCAGACCTCGAACAGGTCGCCCAGGATGTAGAGCGCGCGGGCCGAGCGTGCCTCGCCCTCGAGAAAGGCGATGAACTGCGCCTGGATGCCCGGCGAGGCGGGGTCGAGGTGCAGGTCCGATATGAAGAGGGTGGTCAATATTGCGGTTCCAGGTCGACGGGCTGGATGGTACGGCGCCGGGGCGCGGCGCGGCCAGCGCCTCGCTGACCGGCAGGCATGATCCGGTAAGATGGGCGTTCATGTCGCACAAACCTCAAGTCACGCGATTCGCGCCGAGCCCGACAGGGTACCTGCACCTCGGGAACGCGCGGACGGCGCTCTATAACTTCCTGGCCGCGCGGTCGGGTGGCGGGCGTTTCGTGCTGCGCGTCGAGGACACGGACGCCGGGCGCAGCGAGGAGCGCCTGCTGGGGCAACTGCTCGCGGACCTGCGCTGGCTGGGCCTGGAGTGGGACGAAGGCCCCGACGTGGGCGGCACCCACGGGCCCTACCGGCAGAGCGAGCGTGCCGACGTGTATTCGGCGGCGGTCGCAACGCTCGAGCGTCAGGGCCGTGTCTATCCGTGCTTCTGCTCGCAGGAGGAACTGCAGCTCTCGCGTCGGGCGCAGCTTGCCGCGGGTCGACCTCCACGGTACGCAGGCACCTGCGCCAGGCTCCCGGTCGAAGAGGCCGAGCGCAGGATCGCGGGTGGCGAGATGCCAGCGACGCGGTTCCGCGTGCCGGCAGGACGCGTCGTCGAGTTCGCGGACCTCGTGCATGGCTTGCAGCGTTTTGCCAGTGACGACATAGGTGATTTCGTCGTCAGCCGTGCGGACGGCTCGGCTGCGTTCTTCCTCGGTAACGCCGTGGACGATTCGGCAATGGGCGTGACGCTCGTGCTGCGTGGCGACGACCACCTTGCCAATACGCCGCGGCAGATACTGATCCTCGATGCGCTGGGCCTCCCAGTGCCAGCGTATGGCCACCTGCCGCTGCTGCTCGGCGACACGGGTGCGCCGCTGTCGAAGCGCGACGGCGCCGCCGGGCTGCACGACCTGCGTGAACAGGGATACCTGCCAGGCGCTCTCAATAACTACCTGGTGCGCCTCGGGCACGCCTGCGGCCGTGACGAGTGGCTCGAGCTCGCGGAGATGCCCGCGAACTTCGATCTTGGACGGACCAGCCGTTCGGCCGCACGGTTCGACGAAGCCCAGCTGCGCCATTGGCAGCGCGAGGCCGTCACGCGGGCAAGCGTGGATTCGCTCGTCGCGTGGCTCGGGCCGCGGCTCGATGCGTTTGCTTCGCACGCGCGCAAGGTGGAGTTCGTCGCCGCGGTACGTGGCAACCTGCTCTTTCCCGTCGATGCCGAGCCCCTGGTGCGGACGGTCTGCGAGGAGCTCGTGGCGGTCGATGCCGACGCGAACGGAGCCATGAGCGGCGCCGGCCCCGAGTTTTTCCGCCGTGCGGCCGGCGAGTGGGTGTCGAGCGCAGGCGATTTCAAGGCGTGGACCCGTGCGGTCGCCGCGGCGACGGGACAGAAGGGCGCCGCGCTTTACATGCCGCTGCGTGCGGCCCTGACCGGCACCACCCACGGGCCGGAACTCGCGCCACTTGCGGCACTGATGGGCCCGGAGAGAGTCGCTCAGCGCCTCGCCGCGGCCGAAGCCCGTGCGGCGGCGCACTAACTACCGAATCGAGAGAGAAACGACGATGCTGCAGATCCACAATTCGCTGACCGGACGCAAGGAAGCGTTTCGCCCGATCGTGCCGGGCGAAGTGCGCATGTATGTCTGCGGAATGACCGTATACGACTTCTGCCACCTCGGTCACGCCCGCATGCTGATCGCGTTCGACGTCGTGCGCCGGCACCTGAAGGCGTCTGGCTACCGCGTCACCTTCGTCTGCAACATCACGGACATCGACGACAAGATCATCAAGCGCTCCGCCGAGAACGGCGAGCCGATGGGCGCGCTCACCGAGCGGTTCATCCGTGCCTATCACGAGGACTGCGCCGCGCTTGGCATCGAGCGGGCAGACCACGAGCCGCGTGCCACTGAATACCTGCCGCAGATCATCGCGATGGTGGCGAGCCTGGTGGAGAAGGGCTACGCGTACGTCGGCGGCAATGGTGACGTCTATTACGCCGTCGCGAAGTTCGAGCCGTACGGGCTGCTGTCGGGCAAGCGTCTCGCGGACCTTCGGGCCGGAGCGCGGATCGAGGTGGACGAGGCGAAACGCGACCCGCTCGACTTCGTGCTCTGGAAGGCAGCGAAACCCGGCGAGCCCGCGTGGGATTCTCCGTGGGGTCGCGGTCGGCCTGGCTGGCACATCGAGTGCTCGGCGATGTCGGTGGACCTGCTCGGGTCGCATTTCGACATCCACGGCGGCGGCATGGACCTCAAGTTCCCGCATCACGA
>Ga0113563_10000797_pt1 | contig 16482 bp, 13 predicted proteins | sample Mud3Dept3metaG_FD_80117 | JGI IMG/M metagenome (GOLD analysis project Ga0113563, IMG submission 80117) | Freshwater wetland microbial communities from Ohio, USA, analyzing the effect of biotic and abiotic controls - Mud 3 Core 4 Depth 3... | ecosystem: Environmental > Aquatic > Freshwater >...
AGCGGTCAGCTATCAGCTAATGAAAAATGCAAAACTATATCTTTTGAAAAGTTCCATCATATCACTTAGCACCTCCTTTTTGAGCAAGGCATCTACAACCCCCCCCCCGTTCCCCCCTTTGAAAAAGGGGGGCGGGGGGGGATTAAAAAAGGCTATTTCAAAATGCATACAAATAGACATATATTTTTTTGCTGATCGCTGAATGCTGACAGCTGAAAGCTGCTTTTATGTCTCGTTGGACCTTGAAAAGATGGTTTCTCTGGATGGTCATCCTGGCCGCTCTGTTGGCCGGGGTGATGGGAATCTCGGTTTCTCTGGGGGCGGTGACGATCCCCCTTTCCAAGAGCTGGTCCATTCTGGGGCACCAATTCCTGGGGCTTTCCGCTGCCGGGAAATGGACGGCAAGCGATTCGTCGATCATCCTCGACCTGCGGCTTCCGCGGATTCTTTCCGGCGCTCTGGTGGGTTCTGCCCTAGCCATGGCCGGGTCCGTTCTCCAGGCCCTGTTGCGGAATCCCCTGGCCGACCCCTTTGTCCTGGGGATCTCCAGCGGGGCGGCCGTGGGCGCCGTGCTGGCGATCCTCTTTGGGTTGGGGGCAACTTTTTTGGGGGCCTACGCGGTCCCGGGGTCGGCCTTCGGCGGAGCTCTCTTCACCCTGTTTTTGGTCTATTTCATCGCCCGCGTGGAGGGCCGGGCGCCGACGAATACCATGCTCCTGGCCGGAGTCATCGTGAGCTCCTTTTTCTCGGCGGTGATCATGTTCTTAATCTCCGCCACGAGCGACGAACAGATCTACAATGTGACCTTCTGGCTCATGGGCAACCTGGAGTACATGGCTTCCCAGTCCCTGGGGATCATCTTCCTTTTCTTGATGGGGGGCGGGGGAGTCCTTTTGGCCCTGGCCCGGGACTTCAATCTCCTGGCCCTGGGGGAAGAAACGGCGGCGGAGCTGGGAGTGGATGTGGAACGGGTCAAGAAGCTGGCCTTCATTTTCGCTTCCCTGATTACCGGCGCGGTGGTTTCGGTAAGCGGGCTGATCGGGTTTGTGGGCCTGATCGTCCCCCATGTGGTGCGGATGATCTGGGGACCGGACCACCGGTTCCTCCTCCCGGCCTCAGCCCTGGTGGGAGCCATGCTCATGGTCGTGGCCGATACCCTTGCCCGGACGGTCATGGCTCCGACGGAGATTCCCGTGGGGGTCGTCACCGCCATGGGAGGCGCTCCATTCTTCGTCTACCTGCTGAGGAAAAAGGGCCATGCCGTCTATCATTAGGATGGAAAGGGTGGACTTTCGTTACCCGGAAAGGCCGATCTTTTCGGGCTTGAGCCTTTCGCTGGAAGAGGGGGAGGTTCTGGGCCTGATCGGGCCCAACAGTTCGGGGAAGACGACCCTCCTGAAATTGATGGATGGACTGCTCCAGCCCCAGAGGGGAACCATTTCTTTGGACGAGAAAAGCTTGAGCCAGATTCCCCGGGCGCAGGTGGCCCGGACCATCGCCGTGGTTCCTCAGACCATGGACGTTCCGTTTTCCTTTGCCGTCGGGGAGATCGTCCTCATGGGAAGGGCGCCGTACCTGACCCGCTTTGGCTGGGAAAAAAGGAAGGACCTGGAGGTGGCCCGCGAGGCCATGGCCCTTACCGGTGTGGCCGGCCTGGAGAACCGGACTTTCTGGGAGCTGAGCCAGGGGGAAAAGCAGCGGGTCCTCATCGCCCGGGCCCTGGCCCAGGAGCCCCGGGTCATGCTCCTCGACGAGCCCACATCCCACCTGGACATCAATCATCAGGTGGAGATCAACGAGCTGATCCGGAGGCTGAACCTGCGGAAGGGACTTACCGTCCTCCATATTTCCCATGATTTGAACCTGGCGGCGGAGTATTGCCACCGGATTGTCCTGCTGCATCAGGGCTCCGTCTTCTCCGCGGGCGTTCCCTCGGAGGTGATCACCGAGGAGAACATCCGCCGGGTATACGAGACCAAGGTGCTGGTCGAAAAGAACCCGCTTTCCGGCGCTCCCCGGATCACCCTGCTCGGCAAAGGGAAGATAGAAAAGACGGGGCCGCAGAGGACCGTCCATATCATCTGCGGAGAAGGGAGCGGGGTGGATTCGGCCCGCCGGCTGCTCCTGAGGGGATACCGGGTGTCTCTGGGGGTTCTGAATACGGGCGACACCGACCAGAAGATCGGCAAGACCCTCGGACTGCCCATGGCTCTGGAGGGTCCCTTTTCGTCCATCTCCGAGCGGGGGATGGAAGAGAACCGGAAGCTGATTGAAAAATCCGACCTGGTGCTGCTGGAAAGATTCCACATTGGGCCGGGAAACCTGGCCAATCTCCGGGCTGCCCTGGAGGCTCTGGAAAAGGGGAACAAGGTGATCGTCCTGGAGAACAACCTGGAATACGATTTTACCGGGGGAGAAGCCCGGGCATATTACCATCGCCTGAAGGAGAAGGGAGCGGTATTCATCCCCGATCATTCCATGCTGCTGGAGGAAGCGGAGAAGCATTTGAATCAAAATTCATGATCCCTTAAAAAGCCTCTTGAAGCGTCACCCCGGCGAAAGCCGGGGCCCATCCCGCCGAGGGCGGGATTGAAATAACTGGATTCCGGCTTTTGCCGGAATGACGAATTTTATTGAATTTCGACTTTTTACGAGTTCGTTGAAATTAGGAAGGCTGTAAAGGCGGCGTTCATCCGCCTGAATAACCGGGGCCAGGAGTCCCCGAAAGATAAAAGGAGGTTGTGAAAGGCTGGGCCCTCAGGATTCAAGGGAAAGTGGTGTAAACCCACTGCTGCCCCGCAACTGTGAGGGGAACGAAAGTCACACAAAGACGGGTAAGAGGGGATGGGTAATGGGTGATAGGAAAAAGAATATTTTTGCCTACCACCTATGACCTCGGACCCATGACCTGTTTTTCAGCCACTGGACCCCGGTCCGGGAAGGCGTGGCGAGTAGGGAGCCCCGAGCCAGTAGACCTGATCCTGCGGGAAATATTTCCGCCCTTTCGCGGGAAAGGAGAAAAAAATGAAGAAGGGCTTAGGTGTTTGGGCTTTGGCCGGGCTGGCCGCGGTTGTTATTTTTTCAGCCGCCTCCGCCCGGGGCGCGGAGGTGGAAGTGGGAAAGGTTGTCGTTACCGCCACCAAGACGGAAATGGAGATCGGCGAATCCCCCCAATCCATCAGCGTGATCACCAAAGAAGAAATTCAGAGTAGTCCGGACCGCACCATCGGGGAGATTCTTCAGCGGGCGCCCGCGGTTCTGATCAATCAAAATGGCCCGATGGGCAGCCTGGCAGTGCCCCAGGTGCGGGGCTCCAGCTCCGGCCAGGTATTGATCCTGGTCAACGGACAACGGCTCAACGACGCTCAGAACGGCCAGTATGACCTGAACAGCCTGCCGGTTCCCAAGGAAGATATCGAGAGGATCGAGGTTTTGCGGGGAGGGGCGTCGGCGCTCTACGGAGCGGATGCCCTGGCCGGAGTGATCAACATCATCACCAAGACGCCGACCGATAAACCCTCCACCTCCGCTTCTGTATCCTATGGCCGGTTCGATACCCAGCAGTATTCTCTGTCCCACCGCTGGAAACCCGGGCCTCTCAGTTACGGGATTTCCTTGGGGAGGGAGAAGTCGGACGGCTACCGGGAAAACAGCGCCTCTGATGTCTGGATTCTGGGAGGAGAGCTGGGATACAGCCTGACCTCCCAGTCCGAAGTGAAGTTTTCCGCACGATATATTCAAAAAGAAGTGGGTTTGCCCGGGCCGGTGAATTTCCCCGACCCCGATGACCGGCAAAAGGATGATAATACCCTTTTAAATCTAAGCTACCAAGGGCAGGTCATACCCCAGCTGAAATTGGGATTCAAAGGCTGGTACAACCAGTACCGAAACACCTTTGATTCGGGGACGCGGGGAATGCTGAGTATGGGTTCCTCTGCTCTTCATAAGAGCTATGAAACCGGCGGAGACCTTCAAGCCACTTATCAACTGGGGAAAAGCCATCTGTTCGTGGGGGGGCTGGAAGTCATCGAAGACCGGGTGAACAGCTCTTCCTTCGGCGTGGAGCAGGCCACCCGCGGGGCCGTTTACCTTCAGGATGAAATCGAAATCGGCAAACCCCTGACTGCCACCCTGGGGCTGCGCTACGATTTCCATTCGGTTTACGATAACCAGTGGGACCCGCGATTGGGTATTCTCCTGCGCCTTCCGGAGGATGTTCGTCTTCGGGCTTCGGCCGGCCGTTCCTTCCGCGCTCCCACCTTCAACGACCTGTACTGGCCCGCTTCATCTTTTACCGCCGGGAATCCGGACTTGAAACCGGAGACGGCCTGGAACTATGAAGTGGGGGCGGAAAAAGATTTTGAAAAAATCCTGGCCGTAAAAATCGCCGGTTTTTACCGGAATGTGAAGGACCTGATCAACTGGGCGCCGGATTCGAGCTTTGTCTGGCGGCCCAGCAACATTTCCGATGCAAAGGTCTGGGGAGCGGAGGCGGAATTCGTTCTATACCCGGCGAAAGGCTGGGCCGTCCCTTTCAATTATTCGTACCTTTACCCCCGGGACGAGAGCACGGGAGACCCGATTCCCAACAAGCCCAAGCACATGGTCAACGTCGGGGTCGACTATAAAAGCAGTTTCGGCCTGAAGGGCAGCTTGAAGGGGAGATACGTCCAATTCTACGTCAGTCAGGGGTCTACGCTGAACCAGGACTATTTCGTCCTCGACGCCCGGGTCGGGTATGAGTTCAAGGTCTGGCAATATGCGAACGGGGAGGCTTATCTGAGTTTAACCAATGCTTTGGATAAGGAATACCAGACTGTCGAAGGATATCCCATGCCTCCCCGATCCTTAAACGGAGGGATCAGCCTTTTCTTTTAGGCGCTGGGCGCCTCTTTCATACAACAGTGTTTGAAAGAACGAAATATCTTTCATAATGGCCGTAGGGGCACGATGCATCGTGCCCCTAAAAGCTTTTTCCCCGGACACCGGGCCTCGGATCCGTCCTTGTGTTTATGAAGCGCTTTCTGTCGATTTCTATTTTTCTCCACACCCTCGTCCTCCTGCTCCTCTTTTCCTGGGAGAATCCGCGGGCCGACCGTCTTTTTGTTAGAAGCGTGGTGGAAGTTTCGCTGATTGAGCGGATCGAGGGGAAGCCGGATGTCAAAGAAGAAGGGGGGGACAAAAAGCCGGAAACGAAATCCATACAGAAGGAAAATATTTCGCAAAAAAAGGAGGTAGGGGCGACCCGCCGGGTCGCCCGGGCGCAAGAAGAATTAAAGGCCGAAGAGCCGAAACCGGAGAAGATCGATCCCATCCGGAAAGAAACCAGGGAAGAAAAACCCAAGCCGGAAGAGAAGACTCCGTCCGAGCCCCCCGTTCCGAAGGCAAAGAGTGAAGAGGCCCCAATACTGCAGACCGGACTTACGCCGGCCAGCGGGAGCGGGGAAATTAGAGAGGCACCGAATCTGCTGAAAAGCCCCCCAGCCTCCGGGGGAAGAGGGGATGGAGGGGCCTTCTTTCTCGCTTCGGCGGGGCCTGAATCGGGAAAAGAGGGTATTCCCCTCGGAGTCGGCGGGGCAGGTTCCGGGGCAAGACAGGGGGAGGGGGGGGACTCTCGCCTGAGCAGCCTTCCTAAGACTTCGGGCGATGGAGATTCGGTCATCGCCGAGATCATGCGCCGGATCGAAAAAGCCAAGCGCTACCCGAGGGTGGCCCGAAAGATGGGAACAGAGGGCCGGGCGACGGTCCGTTTCAGAATTAAAACCGATGGGAAAGTGGAAGGAGTGGAGCTCACGGAATCATCAGGCTCCGAAATTCTCGACCAGGCTTCCCTCGAAACGGTCCAGCGCGCTGCTCCTTTGCCATACAAGGATGGATGGCTGAAGGTGGTCATCGTTTTTAAAATTCTCTAAAAGGTGTTCACCACAGAGGCACAGAGAACACAGAGAAAGGCGAAAACTGAATTATCCATTGTCCAAGAAACAAAAAAAGAAATATGTTTTTTTGCCAAAATTTAGTCCTTCTCCTTGTCCTCTGTGCCTCTGTGGTGAAAAAAATAAATGGAAAAAGAGTGGATTTTTGAAGACATCGAAGTGGAATCCTACTCCGGCTACAAAGGCGAAGAGAGCCCCCGGGCTTTTGTCCATCTGGGGAAGCGATTTGAAGTCCTGGAAATCCTGGATCGATGGCATGAAGGGGGAGTGGACCCGAAAGCGCTGCGCCATGATTATTTCCGGGTGAAGACCCAGGAGGGAGAAATCTTCCTGCTCCGTTACACCCCGCGGTACCAGTCCTGGACTCTCTGCCGATCCCTCCCGGCGCCGCGGTTTTCGAACAACTGAAAGGCAAATGGGACGCGGATGAACGCAGATTTTCAGGATTCTACCCCCGGCTCCAAAGGCCCGTAGGGGCTCCCGCCACTGCGGAACATCGTGTCCCTACAACCGCTGAACCTCTTTTGGGGGGATTTTTCTTGAACAATGCCCACGGAGAAAATATATACGAGGCTGCCGCGAGGCACGGAATCGACCCGGCCAAGATCACGGATTTCAGCGCCTCCATCAATCCCCTGGGTCTTTCTCCGAGGGCCAAGAAGAAGCTCGGCAAAGAAGGGCTGGCGGCCGTTCTTCGCTACCCGGATACCCAGTGCCGCGACCTCCGCAGGGCTCTCGCCGAATATCACTCGATTCCAGCGGAGACAACCCTTCCCGGCGCTGGTTCCACCGAATTCATCTATTCCCTGCCCCGCCTCCTAGATTTCAAGAAGGTCCTTCTCGTGACCCCGGCCTCCAGCGAATATGAAAACGCCCTGGAGGCCCAAAACCCGGACTGCCGGATCCATTTTTTTGAGACCAGGGAAGAGGACGGATTCGAACTCAGCGTGGGGGGGCTCCTGCTGGCCCTCACTCAGGGATACGATGCACTCTTCCTCTGCAACCCCAACAATCCCACCGGGATCCTGACGGAAAAGAAGGACCTCTTGCGGGTTCTGGCCCGGACGGAAAGAGAGAAGACCTGGTTCATCCTGGATGAGGCTTTTGTCGATTTTGTCCCCGGGGAAACCCTCCTACGGGAAGCGGTTTTTTCCACCCGGCTCATTACCCTGCGGTCCCTTAGCCATTTCTTTGCCATGCCCGGCCTGCGGACCGGGTACATGGTTTCCAACCCAGAGGTCATTCGGAAAATTCAGGAGAAAAAGGAGCCCTGGGGGCTCAATTCGCTGGCCCAGTTCATGGCGTCGGAAAGTCTCCGGGACATGGCTTACGTTGATCGGACGCTGGCCTATATCCAGGAGGAACGGGAAAACCTGATCCTGGGATTGCGAGGAATTCCCGGCTTCATTCCTTATCCCGGTTCCGCCAACTATCTCCTCGTTCAACTCCACCCTTCCCTGGACCTGACCGCAGCCGATCTCCGGGAAAGACTGATCCCCCGGGGAATCCTCATCCACGACTGCCGATCCTTCCACCACATCGGCCCCTATTTTTTCCGCGTCGCCGTTCGAACCCGCAAGGAGAATCACCTTCTGCTCAAAGCCCTGGGCCAGGTGCACAAGCAAATGGTAAAACCGGGGAAAGGGTAAATCCCCGAGGACCCAGAATCTCGAAATTCATCCTCCAGAGATAACCCCTACTCTGGGCTTCTTTCTATAATTTTCTTTATTTACTGAATAGTTAAATACATATCATGGATTAACACTATTTATTTCATTAAAAAAGTCTTGACAAAAAATCCCAGTTTATTATAAGAGGGGGTGGAGGCAAGAACCAGCCGATCAGCATGCAGCAGGGTTGGTTAATTTTTATTCCTATTTGGAGTTTAAAGGAGGATACCAAAATATGCGGGAAACCCTCCAAGTGGTCCTCATCTACGCCTTTGTCTTGGGCTCCATCTATTTGTTGATTTCGCTGGGATTCTCCATCATTTGTGGAGTTCTCCGGATTTTCCACCTCGGGTATGCCTATCTTTTCACTCTGACCGTCTATTTAGCCTGGATGTTCATGAAAGAGCTTGGTTTCGGGTTGATCCCGGCCCTTCTGGGTATGGTGGTGATTCAGTTTGTCATCTCCTATATCATCTACAAGGGAATCATCATGAAATTTGTCGCCCAGGAGGAGATCATCCTTACCGGACTCCTGTTGGTATCCATCGTCGTGGAACAGGCGGTGAATTACCGGTATCCCATCCAAGCCGGGGTCTTCATCAATACCACCCTCATCGAGGGAAGCACGGAGTTCGGAACGGCGGTCATCTCCAATCAGCTATTAGCGGCGGCGGCGATCGCCATCCTCCTGACGGTTCTGTTCATCCTTTTCTTCCTCAAGACCAGAATCGGCCTGGCCATCCGGGCCCTCTCCCAGGATATATACAGCAGCCGGCTCATTGGGATTCACGTGGAAGCCCTTTATACCCTCACGATGTTTCTGATCCTGATCCCGGTCATCATCGGAACCCTCATGGTGGCCCCGGTCTGGGCCGTAGACCCGACGATGGGCTCGCTCTACATGACAACCGCCATCCTGGTGGCCATTCTGGGGGGGTTGGGGAATATCAAAGGGACCATTATAGCCAGCTTTCTCATCGGATTCACCCATTCCTTCGTTTCCTTCGTGCTGGGGGAACCCCGGTTTATGAACTTTTCGGCTTTGCTTCTGGTCATGATCATTCTCATGGTGAGACCTCAAGGAATCGCTAAGAGTGAGGCTCTATGGTAGACACGGAAATCAGAAGAGACCGCATCATCATCCGTTACAAGGGGAAGAAGTGGGACTGGATTCTGGAGCCCCGTTACTGGCGTAACACCCTTATCTGGTCGGCCTTCCTGATCCTTTTTCCCATTATCTCTTATTTTGTCAGTCCCATCCTCCTCAACACAGTGATCTCCGCCAACCTCTACGCGGCCATTGCCATCCCGCTTGCTTTGATGACCCTGGGAACGGGACGGATGAACTTTGGTCCCAACTTTTTCATCGGGGTGGGGGGGTACACGGCCGCCCTTCTGTCCATTGCCTATGGATGGGGACCGCTGGCAACCTTTCCCTTGGCGGTCATCGCAAGTCTGGTCTCGGCCTTGCTCTTCTCACCCCTGGTGATCGTAGCCCGGGGGCTCTATTACGTCCTTTTAACCCTGCTTCTACCCCTGGTTTTCCTGGAAATCACTTTCATTTACACGGATACCTTTAAAGGAGACGTGGGCCTGGCTGGGATTAAGACCCTGGTGAGCACCGGCATGGTCAAGCTCAATTTCCTCATTGCCGCCTTTATCTCCATGGGGATCATGCTCCTTTACCTCTGGGTGGTAAACAAAGTCATCAAATCGCGTTATGGCCTGATCATGGCCGCCATCAATGACGGGGAAGAAGTCGCCCACGGGATCGGGGTCAATATAAATAAGGTGAAGATCCTGGCTTTCGTTTTCGCCTCCGGGATGATCGGCGTGATCGGCTGGTTTTACGCCCATTATTTCGGGACTTTCGCGGGAATTACCTATCTACCCTTAAGCTTCATGATCAAAATTCTTCTGGTGATCTTTATCGGAGGACGGGCGCAGGTTTTCGGGTGCGTGGCCGGGGGCTATTTCATCGCCTTTCTGGAAATGATCCTCATCGTCACCATAGGGCCCATCCAGCCCGTGCTCTTCGCCGTCATCCTGACCGTTCTCCTCTTTGCCCTGCCGGAGGGTCTTTTCGGGCTTTACCGGAAGCGCCGTTACCGCGAGTATATGCCAACCTTGCACGTACGGAGATAGAGCCAGATGTCCGAGATCCTGAAAGTCCGCAATTTGACCAAGAGCTTTGGAGGCCTTACCGCCGTCCACGATTTGAGCTTCGATATCCGGAAGGGGGAGACGGTTGGCCTGATCGGGCCGAACGGGGCCGGCAAGACCACCCTGGTGAACCTCCTGTGCGGGTCCCTGTATGCGGACCGGGGCGAGATTGAAATGGAAGGTGAGATGATTACCCGCATGGCCCCGCATAAGCGGTGTCATCTGGGCCTCAGCCGGACTTACCAGATTCCCCGGCCCTTCCCTGAACTGACGGCTCTCATGAGTGTGGTCACCGGAGCTTTATGCGGCAAGAACCGCATCAACCGGGGGCTGGACGACGCGGGTGCGGAAGCGACTCATTACCTCGAATTTGTGGGACTCTTCAGCAAACGGAATATCCTGGCTCGCGACCTGACTTTCTTCGAACTTCGCATGCTGGAGCTGGCCCGGGCCCTGGCAACTTCTCCCAAGATTCTTTTTGTGGACGAGGTCATGGCCGGCCTGAATCCTGGAGAGGCCCGCAAAGCGGTCCACCTCATCGCTCGGGCCAAAGAAGAATTCGGCCTGACTATCTTTTGGATCGAACATGTCATGGCCGTCCTCATGGAAGCTGCCCAGCGGATTATCGCCATTCAGTTTGGAGAGAAGATTGCCGAGGGGACCCCGGAGGAGATTTCCAGCAACGATACGGTCATCGAAGCCTACCTCGGGGCCGGGTGGAAGAAGGGAACCTGCCATTGAAAAGAAAAAGCGCAAAGGGCATGGAGCTTAGTGCATAGAAAAAAACTGGACGCTATGTTCTATGCGCTTTGCGCTATGGCTTTTATGCGGGGGATTCATGCTTGAGGTAAAAAACCTGAATGTTTCCTACGGGGTCATTCCGGCCCTGCATGACTTGAGCCTGCAGGTCAAGGAGAATGAACTCGTGGCCCTTCTGGGTTCCAACGGAGCCGGGAAAAGCACCCTTTTAAACACCATTCAGGGGATGATGAAACCTGTTTCCGGGTCCATCTCGTTTTTGGGAAAAGAGATTACCGGACTTCCTCCCCACAGGGTGATTGCCGAAGGGATCGTTCAGGTTCCGGAAGGAAGACGGCTCTTCCCCTTTATGACCGTGAGGGAAAACCTCCTCCTGGGGGCCTACCCGGGAAACGCCTGGAGCAGCAAGAGAGAGAGAATGGAATGGATCATGAGCCTGTTCCCCATCCTGAAAGAGCGAGCCCAGATGCAATCCCGCCTCCTCAGCGGGGGCGAGCAGCAGATGCTGACCATCGGCCGGGGGCTGATGGCCCATCCTCGGCTGCTCATGGTGGATGAGCCTTCTCTGGGGCTGGCCCCCGTGATCCTGGACAATCTCTACGCCACCCTGGGAAAATTGCGGGAGTCCAAAATCACCATTCTCCTCCCCGAACAGAATGCCCTGCGGGCCTTGACCATCGGCGACCGGGGATATGTCATGCAGGATGGGAGGGTTGTGCTGGAGGGGAACTGCCAGAGCCTGATGCAGAGCGACCTGGTAAAAAAGGCCTACCTGGGTAGATAAGAAGCATAGGGCATAGTGCAAAGTGCATAGCGAACCTAAAGGGAAAACAAAAGACATAAGCCAAGAGGATGTGGTATGGAAGATTATTTTTCCTACACGGCCAAGCTATTCAATCCCTCCGAAACCACCCAGAAACCGGAGGTCCTGAAAGGCCTCCGGGTCCTGGATTTTTCCCATGTCATCTTCGGCCCCACCGCCACCCGGATCATGGCCAATTACGGGGCCGAGGTGATCAAGCTGGAGCTTCCCTTTCACGGGGACCTCTGGAGGCCGGCCACCTATTGGGGCAAGTATTGGAAGCACTCCAACCCCCTCTGGCATTTCGTGACCCAGAATAAATATTTCGTGGGGCTGGACCTGAAGCATCCGGGGGCCAAGGATATCATCTACCGTCTGGCCCAGATGTGCGACGTGGTAGCGGAAAACTTTGCCCCGGGTACCGCCGAAGCCTGGGGGGTTGGGTACACCCAGATCAGCAAGATCAACCCCAAAGTCATATACCTGAGCTGCTCCACCTATGGTCAGTATGGACCTCTGCGGTTTTACCCTGGCTGGGACCTCCTGGCCCAGGCGGCCAGCGGGGTTTTGAGCCTGACCGGCTATCCGGATACCGAAAAGTTCTATAAATTGCCCGACTACCTGGGGGATTTTATTCCCGGAAATTTCGGGGCCCTGGCGATTCTCATGGCCCTTTACTTTCGGAATAAAACCGGGAAGGGCCAGTATATCGACTTGGCCCAGTCCGAGGCCCTGATGCGCCTCCTGTTCCACTTTACGGCTTTCAAGCAGTCGGGAATGGATATCGGACGGACGGCCAATACGGACCCGACCATGGTGCCGGCTTCCATTTTCAAGACCCGGGATGGAAAATTTATAGCCCTGGCCTGCGCCACGGAGAAACAGTTTGAAGCTCTCTGCGGGGCCATGGGGAAAGAAGACCTGCTGAAGAATGCAGCGTACACGGATCCCTTCGAAAGGTTGAAACCAGGAAATGCCAAAGCCCTGAATGGGTTTGTCACCGAATGGGTGAAGGGGCAGGACCTCGAGCCAATGATCGGCCTGGCCAAGGAAAGAGGTTTTCCCGCTGCCGAAGTGCTGGACGATTACCAGCTCTATCAGGATCCCTGGCGGCGGAAGCGGGGAAGCGTCATCCTTTTCAACGACGAAATGTACGGGGAGATCATCCTGGCTGGTCCTTCGGCTCAGTTGAGCAAGACCCCCTCGCGCACTAAGTGGATCGCCCGGCCGGTCGGTTACCACAACCGTTTGGTCCTGAAGAAGTTTCTGGGGTTGTCTGAAGAGGAGATTGCCGGGCTGGAAAAGAAAAAGGTCATCGGCACCTTTGATGACCGGCCTGGCCTTAAACCTCCTGTTTATTATAACCTGGCCGAAGATCCCATCTTTAATTACGGAAGAGAGGGGAAGAAGTGAGCGGCAAAGGGGAGAAAGAACAGGTATACGCCCGTTATGTTGCTTCGGGGAAGACCCAAGAGCACCTCGCTTCCTGGGGGAAAACCCTGGCCGAGGTCATGAACCCGGAGGGGAAACCCGAAGTTTTGGACGAGGTCCTGGTCCTGGATGTGAGCCAGGAGAATTTTTCCGGCATCATTGCCGCCAGTTTCTTTGCCGAGTTTGGGGCCGAAGTCATCAAGGTCGAACCGCCCCAGGGAGACCCCATGCGGCAGGTCACTCCTTACGGGGCCAACGTCAAGGGAGTCGGGATCCCGTTTCTGGTGGAGGGGCGCAACAAGAGGTACATGACCCTGGACCTCAAGAATTCGGAGCAGGACCGGAAGGATTTTGCCTGGCTTGCTGGAAAGGCGGCTGTGGTCATCGAAACCTTTGCTCCCGGAGATATGGATTCCTGGGGAATCGGGTACCGGCAGTTGAGCCAGCAGAACCCCGGCCTCATATATATCGCCATTAGCCCCTACGGGCACTACACGGAGAAAGCCAAAGAGTTCGCCCGTCAACCGGACGCCGACATCACCTGTCAGGCAGGGTCGGGTCTTCCGGCCCAGGTAGGCGACCCGGCTAACGCCCCCGAGCCTTACAATTGGCCGCTGAAAGCCGGCATGTGGGCCGGGTGGTATATCTCCGGCCTGAGTGCCGCCCTGGGAGGAACTGTCGCCCTTGTTCATCGGCAAAAAACTGGAGAGGGCCAGATGGTGGACATCGCCACCATGGATGCCTACGCCAACATGGTTGGATTTCCTCCGACCATCGGCTACACCTGGGAGAAGGCCCGGCCGCGGATCGGAGTCCTGGATTTTATCCTCTACCCCTACGGGCTGTGGAAATGCAAAGATGGGTACGTAGTCATTGCCGCCCCGCGGGATCACGATTTCCGGGCGCTCTTAAAAATCCTCGGGCTCTGGCATTTGGAGGATGACTGGAGACATACGCCCGACCGGATTCCGGATGTGGTCGATCAGGCCATGATTTTGTATAAGGCCATCGAGGAAAAAACTCTTCAGTATTCCGCTGATCAACTGGTAAAGATGGCTTTGACGTACAGCGCCAAATCAGCCAGGTCCAAATGGCGCGGAGGAGGAGTGCCCATCGTCATGAAGATGATGACTCCCCCCATGACCCTGGAGAGCAAGCAATTCGCCATTCGCAAGGTCTTCCAGGAAGTGGAAGACGAGAACGCGGGCAAGTTCGTCATCAACACCAACTTCGTGAAGATGTCCGAATCCCCCCCGCGCATCAAATGGGTCTCCAGCACCGTCGGGAAAGACAACGAGTACGTCCGTAAAAAATATCTCCAGGATCGTTAAGTCACGCGTGTAGGGGCGATTCATGAATCGCCCCTGCGGAAAAGAAAGAAATTCAGAGGCGCCCAAAAATTGGAAATTGCATCATTTTAGGCCTTTGAAAATCATTCAAAGCCTTGCCGATTTAGCTACCCATCACTGAAATCCCCCCCAACCCCCCTTTGCAAAGGGGGGCAGGGGGGATTTCCGGGAGATCTTTTCAGAGGGGAAGAGTTATCTTTTTCAAAAAGCTGAAGGGTTACCAAAAATCGAATATCCGGGATCCAGTATCCAGCACCCGCGATCTGTTTTTCACGGCTTTGGTTGTGCGAGACCCAAGGGCCTCACAAAATAACCAATAAGGAGGGCAAGCAATGGAAAGATGGCTTAAGTTGGGAGTCGTTTTCCTGGCGGTGGTTTCGCTGTTGTGGCTGGGGACCAGCCCCGCGGCCTTTGCTCAGCCGAAGGGCAAGCCGATCGTCTTTGGCTATGTCGGGAACGTCGCCTCCCCCGGAACCAAACCCTGTATGGACATCCAGAAATACGCCGTGGAGGAGATCAACAAGGCCGGAGGGATAATGGGTCGGCCAGTCGAGTACATTGTCCTCGATGGCAAGGGAGATACTTCTTTGTCGGTCGAGGCGGCCCGACGGCTCATCATGGAGAACAAGGCGAGCTTTGTTTCCATTGAAGGGCGGTCCGAAATTTGCCTGGCGGCCCAGGAGAATTCAGCTGCTCTCGCCAAAGAGTTTCCCCACATCCTGGTTTTCAACGGGCCCATGGCTGCGGAATTAACGGCCAAGATTGTGGATAACCCTGGAAAATACGAATTCTGTTTTAGAGACTGGGACCCGGAGCCTGCCCACTATGGTTGGCTGGACAATTACTTGGGAAAGACGATTCGGGATACAATAAAGGCAAAGAGAATGGCTTTCATCTGGGAAGATTTGGCCTGGACCACGGAGTGGCGCAAAGGCATCGATTACCTTAAGCTCCCCACCTGGGAAGAAGTGGCCAAGCAGAAATATGGGTTGGATGTGGTGTACAGCAAAGCGGTCAAACCCCGGGGAACCATGTACCTCCCTATTCTGCAGGAGATAGCCACAAAGAAGGCTGAGGCGATTTGGTTCGTGAGCTCCTGGTTCACCGATGTCGAGTCTTACACCAAGCAATGGGCTGATTCGGCGGCCAAGGATATCCCCACGATTCTTTATGGGGGGGTTGCTCAAACGTCCGATTTCTGGAGAATGACCGGCGGAAAAGGGCTGGGAATCCTGTCCAATTTCTATGAATCGGAAATTCCTTTCACCCCGAAAACCGTGCCCTTCGTTCAAATGGGAAAGAAGCTGGGGATCCCGCTGCAGATCCACGTCCATATCGCCTATTCAGATATCTACCATTTCAAGGCGGCCATCGAGAAAGCCGGCGGGACGGACGACATTCAGAAGTTGATCAAGGGCATGGAAGATGTGGAGTCGGTTTATTCCCTGGGAAAGGTGAAGTATGAAACCAGGAGGATTAAGCCTTACTTCCACTCACGCATGCTGGTCGATCCCAATAATCCTTATCAAATGTACCCCGGAATGTTCCTGGTAAACATGATGCAGTTCCAGCAGAATGGCAAAGTTTCCTTTATCATCAACGAAAAGAATGAAGTTGTGCCCGGAGGGTACATTCCTCCGGCTAAATTGCGCGCCATGAAATAAATCCTGACGTCCGCAGGCGGACTTCTGAAAAAGAAGTCCGCCCATCAGGATAAACTGCCCATAAAGAAACCACGGGAGGAATTTGGGTTCCTCCCCATATCGTTGCCAGACTCTTTAACAAATTTAACAAGGAAGATTTCTGCCTTCAAGAGAGGCAAAGGGGGATCCCCATCCCCCAGAGCCGATATCCACCAATTTCAAAGCGGCCATTGAAAGAGCTGGCGGAATAGACCACAACCAGAAGCTGATCAAGGTCATGGAGGAAGTGGAAACTACGTACTCCCTGGGGGAGATGAAATATAAGACCAAGAAGATCAAGCCCTACTTCCATTCCCGCATCATGTGTGATCCCGAAAATCCCTACCATCAGTATCCCGAATACTGGACCCAGGCCTAGTTCCAGAAAGACGGGAAGGTGGTCCACATTTCCGGCCACGACGGGAAACCCATCCCCAACGCCTACATCCCGGTTTCCGAGCTGAGGAAATAGGCGCTCACTTACGGGGTGGATCTCCGGCTCATAAGGGGATCCGCCCCGATCTTCCTCCCTTGAAAATCCAGGCCCGGCTTTCCTGAAACTTGACCATCCCTCGTGGATTTGGTATATATCTGTCGTCTGCGGCGAATTGAATGCTGGCGGGTGAGATTCCCGAAATAAAATCCTCCTTCTGCCCCAAAAAGCGAAAAACCAGGAAATTGCCTTTAGCCCAT
>Ga0113563_10000798_pt1 | contig 16475 bp, 14 predicted proteins | sample Mud3Dept3metaG_FD_80117 | JGI IMG/M metagenome (GOLD analysis project Ga0113563, IMG submission 80117) | Freshwater wetland microbial communities from Ohio, USA, analyzing the effect of biotic and abiotic controls - Mud 3 Core 4 Depth 3... | ecosystem: Environmental > Aquatic > Freshwater >...
CTACCTCTCCGTCCTGAACCGGTAGCGCCGCGCCGCTGCCGTCCCGGTCCTAGAATCCCGGGACCCGGCGAGAGGGGGTGGGCGATGACGACGGACACGGAGCGGACGACCGGAGGCGGCGGGCGAGAGGCGGCGCGGGGCGCGCCCGGCGTGCCCTGGCGCGTGCTGCTGGCCGCGGCGCTCGCGCTGGGCGGCTGCGCGCGGGACGGAGGCGCGGCCGAGCCGGTCGTGGGGCGGCCCTGCGAGGGCTGCGAGATCGTCTTCGAGGGGATGCCGGCCGCGCCCGGTGCGAGCGCGCGCATCGCGCCCGAGGGCGAGCCCGGCGAGCCGATGGTCGTCGAGGGCATCGTGCGCAACGCCGCTGGGAAGGCAGCGCCGGGCGTCGTCGTCTACGGCTACCACACCGACGCGAACGGGATCTATCCGCGCGCCGCGACGCGCCACGGCCGGTTGCGCGGCTGGGCGAGGACGGGCCCCGACGGCGGCTACCGTTTCGACACCATCCGCCCGGCCGGCTATCCCGGCACCGCGATCCCGCAGCATGTCCATTTCCACGTGCTCGAGCCCGGGCGCTGCACCTACTACGTCGACGACCTGCTCTTCGACGACGATCCGCGCCTGACCGAGGCCGAGCGCGAGCGGCAGCAGGGGCGCGGCGGGCCGGGCATCGCGCGGCCCGAGCGCGACGCGACGGGCATCTGGCGCGCGCGCCGGGATCTCGTGCTGGGCGAGCGCGTGCCCGGCTACGACGAGTGCGAACGGGGCGAGGGGCGGTCGGGAGGGGGATGAAGTCGCGCGTGATCGAGACGCGGGACCGGCTCGAGCTGCGCGTGCCCGAGCCGCGCGGAGCGTTTCGCGTCCTGCTCCTGCTCGCGGCGCTCGCGGGCTGGGCGGTGGGCGAGCTGGCCGCCGCGCGCGGCCTGCTCGCCGTGGCGCCGGGCGAGCCGACGCGTGCCCTGCGCGGATTCGTGCTCGCCGTCTGGTCGCTCGCCGCGCTGCCGCTCGTCTTCGCGCTGCTGCGCGCCGTGGCCGGGTTCGAGCGCGTCGTGGTGGAGGGCGGCCGGATCACGGTCGGGAGGCGCCTACTCGGCGTGGGCGGCGACCGCGGCTACGATCTCGCGCGCGTCTCGCCGCCGCGCGTCGAGCCGCCGCCGCACCACCTCTTCGACCTGCTCTCGGGCGTGCGCGTGTGGGGGGCCGGCGGCAGCGTCGTCGCCTTCGAGCACGGCGCCGAGACGGTGCGTTTCGGCGCCGGTGTGGACGAGAGCGAAGCGCACGAGCTGGCGCGCCACCTTGCGGCGCGCGGCGTCGGGGCCGCCGCCCGCTGATCGCCGCGGCCGGGTGCTAGCCTTCCTCCGGCCATGCTCTGGCTCGTCGCCGGCCTGATCCTGCTCGTCAACCTCCCGTTCGGTTACTGGCGCGCGGGGACGCGGCGCTTCTCGCTCGCCTGGTTCCTGGCCGTCCACGCGCCGGTGCCGCTCGCGGTGGCGCTGCGCTGGGGTTCGGGTCTCGGCTTCCAGCTCGCGACCCTGCCGCTGTTCGTCGCCGCCTATTTCGGCGGCCAGTTCCTGGGCGGGCGGCTGCGCGGCCGGCGCGCGCGCGCCGCGCTCGGCCTGGTCGACTGACGGGCCGCGGCGCGTCGCGTCAGGCGCCGCCGGCCGGGGAGGGCGGGCTCGCTGGCGCCGCCCGCAGGTCCGGGGATCCCGGGAAGAGCCGCAGCACGACCGTGCGCGCCCGCGCCTCGAAGGCGCGCACGCGCTCGGCGCCGCCGCCCCAGCTGGCCAGGAAGACGCCCACGCCGGTCTCGCCGGCGGCGCGCCAGGCGTGGACGCGGAAGATGCCGTCGTCCAGGTCCTCGACGGTGCCGGCGACCTCGCCCTCGGGCATTGCAACCAGGAGGCGGCCGCGGAAGCGGTCGCCGGTGGCGGCGGCGACCGAGTAGGGCCGGCCCTCGGCGAGCGGGTCGGCAGCGAGCGGGAAGCCCTGCGGCCCGGTCAGGCGCGCCCAGGCCTCGGCGCGCGCGAGCGGCGTCGAGATCGCCACCCAGGCGACGGCGCGCTCGCGGCCGCGGTGGCGCGCGAGGTAGTGGCGCAGGCCGCGCAGCTCGAAGTTCCAGCCGGTGGTGATGCCGTCGAGCTCGTCGTCCCAGGCCGCGCCGCGGCCGAAGCCGGAGTGGACGAGGCGCAAGCGCGTCCCCCCGGCGTGGCTCTCGAGCGTGAACTCCATGGCGATCGTGGCGGGGGCGGCGCGCCCCTCCGCCAGCGGCCGGCCCTCGAGGTCGAACGGCCGCTCGGCCTGCTGGACCAGGCGCAGCCGCCGGCCCGGCTCCCAGCCGTCGATGCGCGTCAGCCAGGTCCAGGCGCCGCCCCACGACCAGAGCACCTCGCCGCCCAGGCGCGGCTCGACGCGCGCCTCGAACGGGAACCAGCGCTCGAGCTCGCGCGGCTCGGTGAGGGCGCGCCAGACCTCGTCGGGCGAGGCGTCGAAGTCGAGCTCGAACCGGAAGCTGCGGGTCGCCTCTTCGCTCATGGACGGCTCCTCCGTGCGCGTCGGCGCGGGTTCAGCGGGATCAGCGGGAGACTTCGGGGGCCGCCGGCGGCACGGCGGGCGCCGGGACCGGGTGGACGAGGGCGGTCAGCCGGTAGCGGCGGCCGCCGGGGGCGCGTGGGTCGTGGTAGCGCGCGAGCAGCGCGCCCAGGGCGTCGGCGAGCTCTTCGGCGAAGGCGGCGCGCGAGGCGGCGTCGGCGAAGACGATCTCGGTGTCGAGGGTCAGGGTCGGCAGCCGCCGTCCCTCGCGCCGGGCTGCGGCGTCGAGCGTGGCGACCTCGCGGATCGAGCGCGCGGCGACCGCGACCTGGTAGGCGGCGCTGCCGCGGTCGAGCGCGGCGCCGGGATCGGCGGCGAGCGCGCCCAGGGCCTCGGGGCTGATCACGAAGGCGCGCGCGGTGGCGCGCACCAGGCGCTCGACGCAGTTGCCCCGGCGGCGCTCCTCGACCAGCTCGACCAGGCCGGCCTTCTCGAGCTCGCGCAGGTGGTAGTGGACACGCTGGCGGGGGAGTCCCAGGCGGCGGGCGAGCCCCGAGGCCGAGCCGGGCTCGCCGCCGAGCTCCGCGAGCAGCCGCTGGCGCGGGCTGGCGAGGAGGGTGGCGGCGCGGTCCGGGGCGGAGATCACGGCGAGGTCCGGCGCGGCGGCAGCGGGAGTCACGGGTCGGAGAGTAGTGCCGACAGGAAAAGCTGTCAAGAATGAATTCCTGACACGTAGCTGCAATCCCGCCCCGACCCCCTCCGAGCCTCCGACCCCGTCCGCCGCAGGGAGGGCGGCTCCCGGTGCACGGCCGGAGTACGGCGCGCGCCGAGCCGGCCCGGCCGGCGCCCGAAGGGCGGCCCGCGGCCGGGCGCTAGAATGCCGGCATGCCCACTTTCGTCTCCGAACTCGAGCCGCGCCCGCTCTGGCGGCATTTCGACCGCATCCTCGCCACCCCCCGCCCGTCCAAGCACGAAGAGGCGATGCGCGCCTTCGTGCTCGACGTGGCGCGCGCCCGGAACCTCGGCGCGCGCACCGACAAGTACGGCAACGTCGTCGTCACCGTGCCCGCCTCGAAGGGCCACGAGAAGGCGCCGGTCGTCGTCCTCCAGTCCCACCTCGACATGGTCTGCGAGAAGAACGCCGGCGTCGAGCTCGACTTCGCCAAGGACGCCATCGTGCCGCGGCGCGAGGGCGACTGGCTCTACGCCACCGGCACCACGCTCGGCTCCGACAACGGCATCGGTGTCGCCGCCATGCTCGCCCTCGCCGAGGCCGACGACGTCGTCCACGGCCCGCTCGAGCTGCTGTTCACGGTCGAGGAGGAGATCGGCCTGGAGGGCGCCTCGGCGCTCGACCCCGCGCTGGTGACCGGGCGCACGCTGCTCAACCTCGACACCGAGGAGGAGTTCGCGCTCTACGTCGGCTGCTCGGGCGGCGCCGGCAGCGAGCTCGCCATCCCGCTCGACACCATGTTCGGCGTCGACGGCCGGGTCGGCCTCTCGGTCAAGCTCTCGGGGCTCAAGGGCGGCCACTCGGGCGTGGACATCCACCTGCAGCGCGGCAACGCGCTCCAGCTCCTGTCGCGCGCGCTCTGGCCGCTGTGGAAGGAGTTCCAGTTCGAGGTCGTGTCGATCACCGGCGGCAACCTGACCAACGCCATCCCGCGCGAGGCCGAGGCCGTGCTGCGCCTGGCTCCCGAGGACGCGGGGGCATTCGGCAAGGCGCTCGACGCCGCCTGCGCGGGCATGCGCGCCGAGCTCGCCACCGCCGACCCCGGGCTGGCCTGCGCCACGGCGCCGGCGGAGGCCCCGGGCCAGGTCTGGTCCGACGTCACCGCGGCGCGCGTGCTGGCGCTGCTCGCGGCGCTGCCCCACGGCGTCATCCGCATGAGCGACGACATTCCGGGCCTGGTCGAGACCTCGACCAACTTCGCGCGCGTGCGCACCGAGGGCGTCGTGCTGCGCGTCTCGATGAGCAACCGCAGCTCGGTGGACTCGGCGCTGCGCGCGCTGCAGAGCCGCATGGCCGCGTTCGCCGAGGTGGCGGGCGGCGAGGCGACGCAGAGCGAGGGCTACCCGGGCTGGAAGCCGGACATGGCCTCGCCGGTGCTCGGCCGCATGAAGGCGATCCACGAGCGCGTGGTGGGCAAGCCGGCGGCGATCAAGGCGATCCACGCCGGCCTCGAGTGCGGCGTGCTGGGCGCCAAGCTCAAGGGCTGCGACATGATCTCCTTCGGCCCCGAGATCCAGCACCCCCACTCGCCCGACGAGCGCGTCCTGATCCCCTCGGTCGGCCGCTTCTGGAAGCTCCTCGTCGCGACCCTCGAGGACCTCGCGGCGTAGGACCCCGGGGCCCGGGCGCGGCTCAGGGCACGCGCAGCAGCAGCCGGAGTGCGACGCTCCAGAGTCCGAGCAGCGCCGCGAGCGTCGCGAGCGGCGGGCGCGCGGCGGTGGCGGCGCCGATCGTGCGGTCGCCCGTCTCCGGCGCGGCCGCCGCGACGAGCAGCAGCGGCAGGAGCGGCACCAGGATCCGCCCCGCCTCGCCGCGCACGGTGCCGGACAGGAGCGTGACCGCGAGCGCGGCGGTGAGCGCCGCCGCCCAGCGCGTCGTCGCGCCGAGCCCGGCCAGGCCCCCGGCGCGCGCCTCGCGCCAGCCGCGGGCGAGCCGGACCCCCAGCAGGACGACCAGCGGCGGGCCGGCGAACAGCCACAGGTCGGCCGCGCCGAGCGCCACCGAGAGCCCCCACGGATGCCGCAGGGTGTAGCGCTCGGCATGGATGGCGAGCGCCCGCAGCGCGGCGGCGAACGGCTCGTGGCCCGCCAGCGCGGTCGCGGCGAAGAGCGCGAGCCCGGTGGCGCCGGCCGCCGCGAGGGTGGCGAGGCAGGCGGCGCGCCGCGCGCGCACGCCGGCGGCCAGCGCGCAGGCGGCGAGCGCGGCGCCGGCCAGGAAGAGCGCCGCGCCGTAGGAGAGGAGCAGGGCGCCGGCCGCGGCGATCCCCGCGCCGAGGCCGGCGCGCGCGGCCGCGCCGCGCCCCGGGGCGAGCGCGCCGGCGGCGAGGGCGGCGGCCGCGGCGGCGACCGGCAGGGCGAGCGCCTGGTCCACCTCCGGCGACATCAACGCCGCTCCGGGCACCAGGGGCCAGAGCGCCGCGACGCGCAGGCCGGAGGCGCGGTCCCCGCTCAGGCGCGTCGCCAGCGCCGCGACCGGCACCGCGGCGGCGGCACCGGCGAGCACGAGCAGCGCGGCACCGGCGAGCGCCGCGGCGATCGAGGCGGAGGTCTGCGCCGGCCGCAGGCGCGCGAGCTCGGCCGGGTCGACCTCCGCGAGACCCGCCCAGGCATTGACCGCGCGCGTCGCGCCGTGACTCGAGCCGAAGAGCGCGAGCAGGGCCCGATAGTAGAGCGGGGGCCCGGGCGGGTGGGTGGCGGAGTGGAGCGGCAGCTGGTCGAGCAGCTCGGCGTGGCGGTCGAGGAAGTCGGCGGCGCCCGCGGGCATGCCGCCGACCGCGACCGTGTGATGCGAGGTGAAGACCGGATCGATCGTGCGCCAGATCAGGGTGCGCGCCACGCCGCCCGGCTCGACCGCGAGCAGCGCCAGGCCGAGAGCCCAGCCGCAGGCGACGATGCCGGCGAGCAACAGGGCACGGGCGCGCCGCCCGCGACGAGCCACCGCGTCGGGGAGTCGCGACGCGACCAGGGCGACCAGCGCTCCGGCGAGGGCGAGCGCGAGCAGGACGCGACGGTCGGGCGCCTTCGGCTCGAGCGCCCAGGTCCAGACTTCGGAGCCTTCGCCCCGCAGCCAGGGCGCGGCGTCGGTCGCCAGCAGGGCGAGCGTCCCGGCCGTCGCCAGCGCGAGCGCCACGGCGAGTCGCGGGCGGGGCGCGGCGGCAGGAGCGGGCGGCGGGACCGTCATCGCGGGGCGAGCGCGGGCACGCTAGCACGGCGGCCGCGGCGCGCTCCGCGCTACGATGCGAGCGGGCGGTGCGAGACCGGAGAGGAGAGGCCAGCATGAGCGACGGCGGCGAGACCCGGAGCGGCGTGGACCGGCGGCACTTTCTCGGCGGGCTGGGCGCGTTCGCGCTGGCGGGCGCGGCAGGGGGCGAGGCGGCGGCCGCGACGGGGCCGGACGCGGCGGCTCCGGCCGGCGCGGCGAACCCGGCGGGCGCGGCTGCAGGCGGCGACTTCGAGCTCGCGGAGCTGACGGTGGCCCAGCTCGGGGCGGGCCTGGCCGAGGGGCGCTGGACCTCCGCGCGGCTGGTCGAGCTCTACCTCGAGCGCATCGAGGCGGTGGACCGCGGCGCGCGCGGCACCCACGCCATCGCCGAGCCCAACCCGGACGCCTTCCGCGAGGCCGAGCGCCTGGACCGCGAGCGCAAGGCGGGCAAGCTGCGCTCGCCGCTGCACGGCATCCCGATCGTGATCAAGGACAACATCGACACCGGCGACGGCATGAAGACCACCGCCGGCTCGCTCGCGCTGCTGCCTTCGCAGCCCGGGCGCGATGCCTTCCTGGTCGAGCGCCTGCGCGCCGCCGGCGCCCTGCTGCTCGCCAAGACCAGCCTCTCCGAGTGGGCGAACTTCCGCTCCACGCGCTCGACCTCGGGCTGGAGCGGGCGCGGCGGCCAGGTGCGCAACCCCTACGCGCTCGACCGCAACCCGTGCGGCTCCTCGTCGGGCTCGGGGGTGGCGCCGTCGGCCAACCTGTGCGCGGCGGCGGTCGGCACCGAGACCGACGGCTCGATCGTCTGCCCGTCGTCGTTCAACGGCGTGGCCGGCCTGAAGCCGACCGTCGGGCTCGTCTCGCGCACCGGCGTGATCCCGATCTCGGCGAGCCAGGACACGGCGGGGCCGATGGGGCGCACGGTCGAGGACGTGGCGCTGCTGCTCGGCGCCCTGACCGGCACCGACGTGCGCGATCCGGCGACCGCGGCGAGCGCCGGGCGGGCCGCGCAGGACTGCCGCGCGGCGCTCTCCGAGAACGCCTTGCGCGGCGCGCGCCTCGGCGTGGCGCGCAACTTCTTCGGCTGGCACCCGGAGGTGGACCGCCAGATGGAGGGCGTGCTCGCGGCGCTCGCCGCGCTCGGCGCCGAGCTGGTGGACCCGGTCGAGATCCCGCACAAGGGCGAGTACGACGACGCCGAGTACGAGGTCCTGCTCTACGAGTTCAAGCACGGGCTCAACGCCTACCTCGGCGGCCTGCCCGAGCGCGGCCAGCCGCGCACGCTCGCCGGCCTGATCGAGTTCAACCTTGCCCACGCCGCCGAGGAGATGCCCTGGTTCGCGCAGGAGATCTTCGAGAAGGCCGAGGCCAAGGGCTCGCTCACCGACGAGGCGTACGCGAAGGCGCTCGACACCTGCCGGCGCCTGGCGCGCGCCGAGGGGCTCGACGCCGTGCTCGCCGGCCAGCGCCTCGACGCGCTGGTCTGCCCGTCGATGGGGCCCGCCTACCTGACCGACTGGGTCAACGGCGACCACTACGGCGGCTCGGCGACCACGCCCGCGGCGGTCGCCGGCACGCCTCACCTGACCGTCCCGGCCGGGCTCGTCCAGGGTCTGCCCTGGGGGCTCTCCTTCCTGGGCGCGGCGTGGAGCGAGGCGAAGCTGCTCGGCTACGGCCACGCCTTCGAGCGCGCGACGCGCGCGCGGCGGCCGCCGGGCTTCCTGGCCACGCTGCCGCTCGGCTGACGACGATGGCCGCCAAGCGCTGCGTGGCCTGCGACCGGGACGACGCGGTGGTGCCGCTGGTGCGGCTCGAGTACCGCGGCGAGCCGCTCTGGATCTGCCCCGAGCACCTGCCGATCCTCATCCACGACCCGGCGCGGCTCGCGGGCCGGCTGGCGGGTGCCGAGCGGCTCAAGCCCGCCGAGCACCACGACTGAGGCCGGTCAGCTCCGGAACAGCGCGCGCAGCCGGGGCTCGAGCAGGCGCTGCAGGGTGAAGCCGCCGAGCAGCGTGCCGAGCGGGAAGAACAGGCAGGCGAGGCCCGAGGCGGCCACGCACAGCGACCAGCGCTCGCGCTTCTGCAGGCAGCGCGCGCCCCAGCCGACCAGCGCGGCGACGAAGAAAGCGAAGAGCACCAGCACGGCGACGGCGACCAGGGTGAACGTCTCGGTCGCGCGCGCGCCGTCGGTGCGCACCAGGCTCGCGTCGGCCGGCGCGGCCATCGCGCGGCCGATCGCCAGGTAGAGCGGCGGCACCAGCGCCGCCATCGCGATCATCGCCGCGAGCGCGAAGTGGAAGTAGGAGAGGATGTCGAAGGTCTCTCCCGCCTCGCGCTCGCGCCCGGCCGGGGAGAGGTGATCGGGTCGGGTCATGCGCGGATCTTAATCGGTCCGCGGGCGCGGAGGCGCGTGCTACATTGCCGCGGCCCATGCGCGATCCCGGCCGTCGATCCCTCCGCGCGGCGCTCGTCCTCGCCGCCTGCGCGCTGGCGGGCTGCGACGCCCGACCGGCGCCGCCGGCGAGCGCGACGCCGCTCGCCGGGCTGCGCGGGCGCCTGCTCGGCCTCTCCGGCTCGCTCGTGCTCGCCGGCCCGGAATGGACGGTCGACGCGGCCGGGCACTGGCGCAGCACCGGCCGCCAGGGGACCTTCGACGTGCGCGTCGAGGGACCGTCCCGGGAGGACCTGGTGCTCGTGCTCTGGCCCGCGCCGGAGGCGCGCTTCGAGGTCCGCTGGGACGGCGAGCCGGCGCCCGTCGAGGTCGTGGGCGGCCGGCGGCGGGTGGTGACGGTGCCCGCCGCCGCCCTCACGCCGGGGCGCCACGAGCTGCGCCTCGTCTCGCCGTCGAGGGGCGCGCCGCTCGCCCTGCGGCGGATCGTGCTGCGGCCCGCGCGCGCGGCGCCGGTGGCGCTCGCCGCCGCCGACCTCGAGCGCGACCAGGCGCTCGGCCAGCTCGCCGAGCTCGGCCTGGCCGGCCGCGGCGCGCGCTGGCGCGACGGCTTCGCGACCCTCGGCGCCTGGTCGGAGCGGATCGACCTCGGCCGCGACGACGGCGGCACCTTCGTCGCCCTGGTCGCGAATCTCTCGGGCGCGCGGGCGCGCTTCGTGGCGCGGCGGCCCTCGCGCGGGCCGGACGGCGAGGCCGCGGTCGAGATCGAGCCCGGCGGCGACGGCGTGCTGCGCCTCGAGGTGCCGGCGGGCGAGCGTCGGATCGAGCTCGACGTCGCCGGTCCGCCGCCGGGAGGGGCCGCGCTCTGGGGCGGGCCCTATTTCGTGCCGGTGCGCGCGCGCGTGCCGGCGGTGGTGGTGCTCACCCTCGACACCACGCGGCGCGACGCGCTCGGCGCCTTCGGCGCCCCGGCCGGCGCCACGCCCCGCCTCGATCGCTTCGCGCGCGGCGCCACGGTCTACCGGCGCGCCTCGTCGTCCACGTCGTGGACCCTGCCCGCACACGCCTCGCTGTTCACCGGCCTCTACCCGGTCGAGCACGGCGCCGGCGTCACCCGGGACCTGCTGGCGCGCGACTTCGAGACCCTCGCCGAGCGGCTCGGCGCGCGCTACGTGACGGCCGGGCTGGCCGGCGGCGCGCTGCTGCGCCACGGCTACGGGGTCGCCCAGGGCTTCGGCCTCTACGAGGTGCCCGAGCGCTGGGAGACGCCCGGCCGGGCGCTCGCGGACCGCGCGCTCGACCTGCTCGCCGAGCTCGACGGCCTGCCGCTCTTCCTGTTCGTCAACCTGTTCGACCCGCACTACCCGTACCTGCCGCCCGCCGACTCGCCGCGCGCGCCGGAGCTCGCCGCGGCGGCCGCGCGCATCCCGGCCGGCAGCCGCTGGCGCGAGCTGGCGCGCGGCTCGGGCGAGGCCTGGCGCGACCTGCTCGAGGGCCGCATCGCGCCCGAGGCGGCGGGCGTGGCCGCGCTGCGCGCGGGCTACGCGGCCGAGGTCGCCGAGGCCGACCGCCAGGCCGGGCGCATCCTGGACGAGCTCGAGCGCCGCGGCCTGCTCGACGCCGCGCTGGTCGTCGTCGCCAGCGACCACGGCGAGTTCCTGGGCGAGCGCGGGCTCTTCTCGCACTCCGCGCGCCTCGATCCGGAGCTGGTGGACATCCCGCTGATCGTCAAGTATCCGGGCCAGCGCGACGGCCGCGCGGTGGACCTGCCGGTCAGCCTGGTGGACCTGTTCCCGACCGTGCTGCGCGCCGGGGGCGTGGCGGCGACGCCGGGCCGCGGCCTGCTGCTCACCGACGAGCGCGCCCTGGCGGCGCGCGCCGGCGTCCTGTTCGAGGAGACCGAGCACGCCATCCATCCGCTGCTCGCCGCCTCGCGCCTCGACCGCGCGCTGACCGGCTTCGACGGCGGCGCCGGCCGGCGCGTCGAGTGGAGCGCCGGGGAGGAGTGCCACGACGGCGCGCCGCCGCAGCGCCGTGTCCTGCCCTGCACGCCCGCGCTGCGCGCGGCCCACGCCGCCCAGCGCGGCGAGGTCGTGGCCGGGGCGCGGCGCCCGGCGGCGCACGGCGAGAGCGAGCTCGACCCGGAAGAGCGCGCCCGCCTCGAGGCGCTCGGTTACCTGTGAGCGCGGCCGCGGACGGGCCGGGCCGGGATCAGGGCGCCGGCGCCGCCTCGAGCCGCACGCCGCGCGCGGCGAGGTCGGCGAGGATCGAGCGGAAGCAGGTCTCGTCGGCGCCCAGGTGCTCGGGCGGCGCGATCCCCGGCCGCGTCCAGGCGCCGCGCGCGAGCAGGCGCACGGCGGCGGTCGCGGTGTAGCCGGTGGTGCGCGCCATCGAGGTCGTGCGCGTGGCGCGGTCGTAGCGGTCGAGCAGGTTCCAGACGAAGCGGCGCTCGCGGCCGCCCGCCTCCACGCCGTCCACCTCGACGCGCATCACGGTGAGGTCGGCCTCGCCCTCCTCGAGCTGCCAGCGCGGGAAGAGCAGCGCCGCGGTGAGCTCGAGCGGGACCACCTGCTGGCCGCGCACCTCGACCGGCTGCTTGCCGAAGAAGCCGCTCTCGCGCAGCACGCGCATCAGCTCGATGTGCCCCGGGTAGCGCATCGTCTTCTCCTTCATCTCGGGGCAGCGCACGGTCGAGATCACGGTGCGCAGGCCGTCGGTGTTGAACGCCTCGAGCGTGCCCACGCCCGGGAAGTCGAGCAGCTCGGGCTCGGACAGCGCCGGGCGCACCACGACCTCGCCGCGCTCGACCAGGCGCGCCGGCCGCGTGTACTCCTCGAGCACGTCGATCGGCGAGAAGCCGGCCTTGTAGCCGTAGGGCCACAGGCGCACTTCGGGCAGGCCGCCGACGTAGCAGACGAAGCGGGTGACGCGCTCGAGCCGGGCGGCGTGGTAGCCGAGCACGAGGTTGGAGAGCCCGGGCGCGACGCCGCAGTCGACGATCGCGATGCGGCCGCGCTCGCGCGCCAGCCGGTCGAGCTCGAACGGATCCTCGGGGAAGAACGAGATGTCGACCGCGTCGCGCCCGGCCTCGAGCACACCGCGCAGGACCTCGAAGCCCATGAACCCCGGCACCGCGCCGAGCACGAGGTCGGCGTCGGCGACCTCGCGCGCGACCGCCGCGGCGGAGGCGAGGTCGGCGGTCCCGGTGGTGACGTGGGGGACGCCGGCGAGGCGCGCGAGCGCTTCGCCCGAGGCGTCCACGACGCGGACCTCGAACTCGCCGCCGGCGGCGAGGTCGAGCGCCATGGCGCCGCCGACGCGCCCGGCGCCGAGCACCACGACCCGTGGCGCGCTCACTTGCGGCCCTCGAGCGCGGTCACGAAGTCGGGGCTGCGCAGGAGCTGGGCGATCGCCTCCTGGAGCGCCTCGGAGAGCGCCTCCTGGGCGTCGGCGAGCTTGTAGGAGCGCGCGATGCGGCCGGCCTTGCCGCCGCTGGTGCCGGTCCAGATGCCGCGCCCCTGGCGGTCGACGACCGAGATCTGCAGCCGGACCTCGGCGTGGAGCGAGTCGTCCACGGCGAGCGAGAAGCGGGTCACCGCGCCGGAGAGGCGCGAGATGGTGACGGTCCGGTCCACCACGTCGGCGCCCATGGCGCGCAGCGCGCGATCGTCGACCACCGGCAGCCCGAGCTCGCCGAGCAGGGCGAGGAAGCGGTCGGTGACGAAGGCCGCGACGTCGTCGGGCGTGGTCGGCGCCGGCGCGGCGACCGGCGCCGCGGCCGGCGGCTCGGGCTCGGCCGGCGCCGCGCCCGGCGCGGCGGGATCCGGCGCCGCAGCGAGCGAGCCGGGTTCGACGCCGCGCGCGTCGGCGAAGGTGTCGATGCGGATCCGGACCTTCCGGAAGCGGGCCGCGTCGATCGCCGGCAGCGCGAGCGCGTCGCGGGCGACGGTCGGCCGCCAGGCGAGCGGCACGGAGGTGAGCGGCTCCCGCGCGGACCATGCGGGGGAGGCGGCGAGAACGATCGGGAGAATCACCATCAGGGCGGATGTGCGCATGGGATCGGGGCCCGCGCGGACGAGCGGGCCGGATCATTCTAGCGGCCGCGGGGTGAAAGAATCCTCGCGTGCCGGATCCCGCCCGCCGCCCGCTCGCCGACTTCCTGCCCGCCGCGCCGGCCTCGCCCGACGAGCTGCTGGGCCGCTTCCTCGAGTGGTGCGCGCAGGCCGGCTTCACGCTCTACCCGGCGCAGGAGGAGGCGCTGCTCGAGCTCTGGGCCGGGCGGCACGTCGTGCTCGCGACTCCCACCGGCTCGGGCAAGTCGCTGGTCGCCCTGGGGCTGCACTTCCGCGCCCTGGCCGAGGGCAGGACCTCGTATTACACGAGCCCGATCAAGGCGCTCGCCTCCGAGAAGTTCTTCGCGCTCTGCGACGAGCTGGGCGCCGAGCGCGTCGGCATGCTGACCGGCGACGCCTCGATCAACCCGGAGGCGAAGGTGCTGTGCTGCACCGCCGAGGTGCTCGCCAACATGGCGCTGCGCTCGGGGCCGCTCCTGGACGCGCCCGAGGTGGTGATGGACGAGTTCCACTACTACTCGGACGAGGAGCGCGGCTGGGCCTGGCAGGTGCCGCTGATCTCGCTGCCCGCCACCCGCTTCCTGCTCATGTCGGCGACGCTCGGCGACATGAGCGGGATCGCGGAGCGGCTCGAGCGAGCCACCTCGCGGCTGGTGTCGCGCGTGACCTCGGCGGTGCGCCCGGTGCCGCTCGACTTCGAGTGGCGCGAGACGCCGCTCCACGAGACGATCGAGGAGCTGCTCCGGCGCCGGCTGGCGCCGGTCTACGTGGTGAGCTTCACCCAGCGCGACTGCGCCGAGCTGGCGCAGGCGCTCACCTCGCAGCCGCTCACCACGCGCGAGGAGCGTGAGGCGATCCGCGCGGCGGTCGGCGACTTCCGGTTCGACACGCCGTACGGCAAGGAGATCCGCCGCTACGTCTCGTTCGGCGTCGGCCTCCACCACGCGGGGCTCCTGCCCAAGTACCGGCTGCTGGTCGAGCAGCTCTCGCAGCAGGGGATGCTCAAGGTGATCTGCGGCACCGACACGCTCGGCGTCGGGGTCAACATCCCGATCCGCACCGTGCTGTTCTCGAAGCTCGCCAAGTTCGACGGCCGCAAGGTCGGCATCCTCGCGGTGCGCGACTTCCAGCAGATCGCCGGCCGCGCCGGGCGCAAGGGCTTCGACGACCGCGGCCTGGTGGTGGCGCAGGCGCCCGAGCACGTGATCGAGCGTCGGCTGGCCGAGCGCAAGGGCAAGAAGGGCGGCGCGTCGTTCAAGCCGCGTCCGGGCGAAGTGGTGTGGAGCGAGGAGACCTTCCGCCGCCTGATCGAGCGCGCGCCGGAGACGCTTCGCTCGCGCTTCCGCGTCACCCACGGCATGGTGCTGCAGCTGCTCCAGCGCGACGAGGAGGTGGACGACCCCGGCAAGCGCAACTTCGCCTCGCTGCGCGACCTGATCGCGTCCAGCCACGACGAGGAGGGCGCCAAGCGCCGCCACCTCGCGCGCGCGGCGGTGCTGGTGCGCTCGCTGGCGCGCGCCGGGATCCTGGTGACGAAGAAGGACTCGGTGCGCGACTACCTCTGGGTGGTGGTCTCCAAGGACCTGCAGTTCGACTTCTCGCTCCACCACGCGCTCTCGCTCTTCCTGGTCGAGATGGTGCCGCGCCTGGAGCCGGAGTCGGAGACCTACCTCGGTGACCTCCTGACCGTGGTCGAGTCGGTGCTCGAGGACCCGGAGGTCATCCTGCGCAAGCAGGCCGACCGCGAGAAGGGCCGCGTGCTGGCCGAGCTCAAGGCGGACCACGTCGGCTACGAGGAGCGCATGGAGCGGCTCGAGGAGATCACCCACCCGAAGCCGCTCGCCGACTGGCTGGCCGGCCACTTCGACGCCTTCGCGCGCATGCACCCGTGGGTGGGCGGAAGCGACATCTCGCCCAAGTCGATCGGGCGCGAGATGATCGAGACCTTCTCCTCGTTCGACGACTACGTGCGGCTCTACCAGCTCCAGCGCAGCGAGGGCGTGCTGCTGCGCTACCTCTCGCAGCTCTACCGCACGCTCGAACAGAACGTGCCCGACTTCGCGAAGACCGAGCCGGTGCGCGACGCGATCGCGCTGCTGCGCACCACGATCGCGCTCACCGACTCCTCGCTGCTCGAGGAGTGGGAGAGCCTGATGCACCCGGAGCTGCTGGCGCGCCGCAAGGAGGAGCGCGTCAAGGTGGTCGAGGCGCTCTGGGTGCGCGAGCTGATCGACTCGCCGCGCGCGCTCGCCGCACGCCTGCGCAGCGAGCTCCACCTGCTCGTCCACGCGCTGGCGAAGCGCGACTGGGAGGAGGCCGCCGAGCGGGTGACCGTGGTGCCGGAGGACCTCTGGGACGCGGCGCGCTTCGAGGCGGCGCTGGCGCCGTTCTACGCCGAGCACGCGGCGCTGCTCGACACGCCCGAGGCGCGCCGGCACGAGTGGACGCACGTCACGCCCGACGGCGACCGCCAGTGGCAGGTCACCCAGACGCTGCTCGACGCCGAGGGCGACCACGACTGGGGCCTCAAGGCCCGCGTCGACCTGCGCCGCGCCGCCGCGGTGGACCAGCCCCTCCTGCGCCTGGAGTGGATCGGGCGCTGAGCGCGGGCTTTTTTTCGCTGCCGTTACGAGCGGCGGCGTCGAAGAGAATGGAACCTATACGGCCCGGTCTGGCCGAATGGCACCTGCGAGGAGGGGTGCTCGACCATGAACCGGGGTCCGGAGGTCTCGAAGTCCGCGCGGCTCGGTCCGCTGGCGCTGGCCGCGCTGGGTGTCGTCTACGGCGACATCGGCACGAGCCCGCTCTACGCCATTCGCGAGTGCTTCTTCGGCCCGCACGGCGTCCCGGTGACGCGCGCCAACGTCCTCGGCGTGCTCTCGCTCGTGTTCTGGACGCTGGCGATCGTGGTCACCCTCAAGTACCACGTCTACGTCCTGCGCGCCGACAACCGGGGCGAAGGCGGAATCCTCGCGCTGATGGCGCTGGTGCGGGGCAAGGTCGGGGAGCGGGGGCGCTGGGCGGTGGTCGGCCTCGGTCTGTTCGGCGCCGCGCTGCTCTACGCCGACGGCGTGCTGACTCCGGCGATCTCGGTGCTCGGGGCCGTCGAGGGCCTGGCGGTCGCCGCTCCCGCGCTCGGCCAGCTCGTCGTGCCGGTCAGCGTCGCAATCCTCGTCGGCCTCTTCCTCTTCCAGCATCGCGGCACGGCGGGCGTCGGCGCGGTCTTCGGCCCCGTGATGCTGGTCTGGTTCGCGACGATCGCCGTCCTCGGCGTCGCCGGCATCGTCCGCCAGCCCGCGGTCCTCGCCGCCGTCCATCCGATACACGGCATCCGGTTTTTCGCCGAGAACGGATGGGTGGGCTTCCTGGTCCTCGGCGCCGTCTTCCTGGTCGCGACCGGGGGCGAGGCGCTCTACGCCGACCTCGGCCACTTCGGCGAGCGGCCGATCCAGCTCGACTGGTTCGGTCTGGTCGGTATTTCCCTGCTGCTCAACTACTTCGGCCAGGGGGCGCTGCTGCTCGACGACCCGCAGGCGGCGGAGAATCC
>Ga0113563_10000800_pt1 | contig 16471 bp, 11 predicted proteins | sample Mud3Dept3metaG_FD_80117 | JGI IMG/M metagenome (GOLD analysis project Ga0113563, IMG submission 80117) | Freshwater wetland microbial communities from Ohio, USA, analyzing the effect of biotic and abiotic controls - Mud 3 Core 4 Depth 3... | ecosystem: Environmental > Aquatic > Freshwater >...
CATTCGCCAGGTTTGTACCTGATGCTACATTTGCTGAAGTCACGCCACCAACTTGTGAAACGACAGTTGCAGCCTGTGTCCCGGTGACATCTCCAGCAAGAGATCCTGTGAAATTGGTTGCTGTTGCAGCAGTCGTGGCAGTTGTTGCTGAGGTAGCTGTTGCAGCATTTCCAAGCAGATCGCCTGTTATACTGCCTGCTGCAAAATTACCACTTGCGTCACGTCTTACGATGGAGCCTGCTGTATTTACATCTGTTGCTGCATTCGCCAGTATTGTTGCTGCATTTATATTTGTGGCAGTTGATCCTCCAACTGATCCTACAGTTGTCGCACCGGAATTGTCAATTGTTACATCTCCACTCATGGTAACTGCCAGTGGTTCGTCACCAGTTCTGCCGATAACCAGCTGACCGTCACTCAATCCAAACAATTCTACAATCTGACCTGCCCGGGAAATCATTAACCTGTTGTTAAGTAAAGGAGTACCTGAGTTTGTTCCTCCGTTAGCTATTGGTAGTACATTTGTTACTTTAGTTGTAAGATCTATTGTACTGTTGGCTATATCTTCATTCAGGATCGTACCATTGGCAATCTTCCCGGTCGTCACTGCATCGTTACTGATCGTAGTTGCTCCTGCATTACTGATTGTGATGTCCCCACTCATAGTCCTGCTGATCCATGAGGTACCATCAGCTATGAGGATGTTACCGTCTGTCGGTGTTGTTGATCCCAATGGTGCTCCGTTAATCCTTCCCACGGTAGCTACACCTGTATTAGTCATGGTTACATCTCCCGATATAAGTGCCTCCGAAGCAAATCCGGTTGCATCCCCTATCCATATATAACCATTTGTCAATGCTGATCCTACCGGTGAGGTCCCCGTTATAAGGGTGTTCCCTGCAAATGTCAGTCTCCCTTTGCTGTCGACAGTGAAAGTGCTCACATGAGTTCCGTCACCATATGTGCCCGGTACTACGGTCGTGTTTGCCAGTATCAGTGATCCAGTGTTGTCTATTGTTGCATCATTGCTCATTGCAACCGAGTTCCATTGCGAACCGTCGGCTACAAGAATATTATTGTTTGTAGCAGTCGTGGCACCAAGGTTTGCTCCGTTGATCCTCCCCACTGTCACAACTCCTGTATTGCTAATGGTTGCATCACCGGTTACGGCAGTTGCCGTTGGTACATTTGTTGCACTTCCAAGAATTATATTAGCACTGGTAAGATTCTCCAGCTTTGAAAATTCTATGCCGGCTGCGCTGTTAATATCTGCATTGAGTATTTCATTGTCCTGTATCTTACCGGTTGTGACAGCTCCGGCACTTATAGTTGTTACCCCGGTGTTGTCAATAGTAACATCTCCTGCCATCAGGACTTCCCGGGCAGTATTGGTATTATCTCCCAGGTAGATCCTGCCATCTTCAAGAGTATTTATGCCAATTATCTGTGTGCCAATATTATCCAGCTGTGTCTGAGCATTGCTGGTCAGAGAGTTAATATATCCAAGCTCATCGTTACTTACAGAGCCGTCGATCAGCTTCGTGGCATCAATTGCCGCATTGGTATGGATATCCGCATTTATGATTGTGCCATTCTCTATCTTGTCTGAAGTCACTGCATTGGCAGCTAACATCCCGTTAACTACCCGGCCGTCACCTATGGTGGTAATTCCTGTGTTATCGATGCTTATATCGCCGGTCATAGTTACCAGCTGAGGATCGTCATTGTCCATACCGACTATTATCTGCCCGTTTGACAGGGTTCCGGCTTCGACTATCTGACCATTTCGTGAGACCATTACCCTGTGATTCTGTAATGCAGTACCTGAATTGGTTCCTCCATTTGCTATCGGCAGTATGCCGGTAACTTTAGTCTCTATATCTATAGTGCCGTCTGTTATATCCTCATTTACTATCAGTCCGGTCGATAATAATCCCGTGGCATCATTGTGCACAACTCCTGCCGTATTAAAAGCAGGAAGTGTGATCGTGTTCAACGAATTGCCAATAGTTACCGGTCCGGTTGATGCCCCCGTATTGATATTTGTCGGGAAATTTGAATCGTTATTCAGGTTGATCGCTCCACCGGAGATAGTTGCCCCCGAGTTGCCAGTCAGCAATCCCTCGGCTGTTATCGTCCCTGTGCCTGTAGTATAAATATTTCCTGTTGTGGTCACATTATCTCCGTCATTGGTCGGAGAAAGCACATTCCCATTGCGGTCCCAGTAACCTATCGTACCTGAATTCGGAGGTGATGATGTCAATGTGCTCGATCCGTCAGTATATACTCCTGAATTCGGTGTAAGCCCGCTGACCGTCAGTCCCTGGAAGGTCGGAGTTGCGCCAGTGTGGATGTCCTGCGGAGTGGAGAGAGTGATAGTTCCGTCACCGTTGGTTACATATACCTGGTTCACCGTGCCTGTAAGGGTGTTCCTGTTTAAAGTGCCCGCCGAGTTGCCAATCAGCAGCTGTCCGTCTCCGTATATGCTGTAGCCTGTTCCTCCGTTCACTGATTGCAGCACCCCTGCCGTTGTAGGCAAAGCACCAAGTGCCGACCAGCTGGGAGCTCCTCCTGCTGTATTCATCAGCAAAGTACCTGTTGTGGCATCCGGTGGCAGTAACTGAACCGGATCTGTGCCATTGCCATAAATCAGATTGTTCTCCGTAATAGCCGGTACTCCTGTGCCTCCGTTGGGAACCGGAAGAACATTTGTCACTTTTGTCGTGAGATCTATTGTTCCGTTGGTTATATCGTTATTAACAATCAGGCTTGTCGAAAGCAGTCCTGTTGCATCATTATGGACAACCCCCGCCGTGTTAAAAGCAGGCAGCGTGATGGTGTTCAAAGAGTTGCCTATTGTTATGGATCCTGTTGACGTACCTGTGTTGATGCTGGTCGGGAAATTGGAATTATTATTCAGCTGGATTGCACCTCCTGATATTATTGCTCCGGCATTACCTGTCAGCAATCCTGCAGAGGTTATTGTTCCGGTTCCTGTTGTATAAATATTCCCGCTTGTTGTTATATGATCTCCTATATTAGTGGGGGACAATATATTTCCTGTTCGATCCCAGTAACCTATAGTTCCCGATGATGGAGGTACTGATGTTAAAGCTCTCGATCCGTCTGTATATACTCCCGAATTTGGATCCAGGCCGTTAACTATCAGTCCCTGGAAAGTCGGAGTTGCACCCGTATGTATATCCTGCGGCGTGGAAAGGACAATTAATCCGGGTGTATGTACCACATTAATCTGATTTAATGTTCCTGACAACGTTTTATATTCGTTGGCATCACCTGCTGCATTCATTCCAAGCAGTTGATTCGATGTTCCCCAGGCCCCGGAAGCAAATGCTTTCCAGCCTGCATCCCAGTACCAGAATGATTTGGTATTGGTATCGTAGACCAGCAATCCTGTTGCAGGGGATGTACCACCGAGGGTCATTCGTTCGCTTGTTGTCATTCTGGGCGCCAGAAATCCTCTAACCGAGGACCTCAGTTCCAGGATTGACGAGGGATCCGGAGTGATTGACACTTCACTGATCCCTACTCCCTGACCCAGGATTTTGCTGTTCCCGAATGCCAGTATCAAAATTACCATGCACAGGACAATTCTGAGCCGCATCAGAAATGTCTGCTTCTCCAGGACCCCTCGGATCGTGTAGGGGCCGGAGAATTTTTTTTGCATTGTATTCATGATATACCTCCTCATTTTGTGGTATTTATTTTTTTTAAAATATTCAACAAACTAACCTGGTATAAACGGGAATATAAGGAATAAAATTATCCGGTTCATTCCCCGCATCTGACAAATAATCAATAAAATAAAAGCTCCCAGGCATGATCAGATTACATAAAAAATATTCATCCGGCTTTAACTTCTTTTTTTTTAAAGCCGATCACTATTCTTATTTTATGTTTTGCCCGTCCCTCACAGATCAAAACGGACTCTCATTTCGTACATGTTAAGACTGCTTCCTGATGAACATAGTTGCATTACAACTGCCCTTTTAATGAATTAAAGGTAGAAATTATTTCAGGAAATGCTAACACTTTTTGATCAGCGGGTAATATTGATAAACCACCGTCTTATTCCCACAGATAAAAACCGGATGGAGTTGTTTCCATCCGGTTAATTATTGTATGAATTTTATGACCCACCCCTTGCTCCTCCAGGGAGGGGATCTGTTCTATCTCACCCTCTCCCACTCCCGCACTCTCGCCCTCCTTCCCATGTGGCGTTGCGCCTTTAAATTATCAACATTGCATCGCCGTAAGTCCCGAACCTGTATTTTTCCTTGACCGCTGTCTTGTACGCATCAAAACAAAGATCATACCCGGCAAAGGCAGCGACCATCATCAGAAGAGTCGAATATGGAAGGTGAAAATTGCTGATCATCATATCGGGTACCTTGAATTCGTAGGGAGGGAATATGAATTTATTTGTCCAGCCGTCGAAAGGCTTAAGATACCCGCTGGTTGAGACTGAGCTTTCAAGAGTTCTGACAACAGTTGTCCCTACGGCACAGATCCTGTATTTGTTATCTTTAGCTTTGTTGACTATTTCCGCAGCTTCCTCGGTTATAATTATCCTTTCAGAATCGACTTTGTGTTTTGTCAGGTCCTCCACATCGACGCTCCTGAAATTACCGAGTCCGACATGAAGTGTAATTTCTGCAAACTCAACACCGATTATTTCAAGCTTTTTCAGAAGCTCACGGCTGAAATGCAACCCTGCAGTAGGAGCGGCTACTGCACCCTCATACTTTGCAAATATTGTCTGATATCGTTCATTGTCATCAGGCTCCACCGGTCTGTTTATGAATTTGGGCAATGGCGTCTCTCCGAGGCTGTAAAGCGTTTGCTTGAATTCCTCATACGTGCCGTCAAAAAGAAACCTGAGGGTCCTGCCCCTCGAAGTTGTATTGTCTATCACTTCTGCAACCAGCAGATCATCTTCACCAAAGTATAACTTGTTGCCTATTCTTATCTTTCTCGCAGGATCGACAAGCACATCCCACAGACGCTGCTCCCTGTTGAGTTCCCTCAACAGGAAAACCTCAATCTCCGCGCCAGTTTTTTCCTTGTTGCCATAAAGCCTTGCAGGGAATACCTTGGTATTATTAAAGACAAGAACGTCCTTTTCCTGAAAATAATCAGTTATTTCCTTGAAAATCCTGTGCTCGAATTTCCCTGTCTTCCTGTTAACCACCAGCAGTCTCGATTCATCCCTGTTCTCAGAAGGATACAGCGCAATAAGCTCCTGGGGCAAATTGTACCGGAATTGTGATAATTTCATATTCGGTCTGTTGTTTCTGTTTTAAGAAATCCTTTATACGTATAAATATCAGATTTGTTTCATTTGTTCTAAAAAACTTTCAAATTTTTCGAGTGTAAAGGCTTCTTCAAGCTTGAACGAGCCTATCGATGTCCTTTCAAGAGCCGAAAGATAACATCCGCTATTCAGTGCAACTCCTAAGTCCCGTGCAAACGACCTTATATATGTGCCTTTACTGCAAAGTAGCCTTATTCTTGTCTCAGGGATACCGAATGAAATAAGTTCTACCTCTTTAAAAACAACATCAACGGGTTCGAGTTTCCTGACTGCACCTTTCCTTGCATACTCATAAGCTCTTTTCCCATCAATAAGCTTTGCAGAGTGGAGCGGAGGTATCTGCTTCTGTTCACCAATAAAGCTCTCCAGAATCGTTTTGACCAGTTCAGGAGTGATATGATCCGTCGGGTAGATGCCATCAGTCTCAGTTTCCAGGTCAAATGAGGGTGTGGTTTCTCCAAAATGAACAGTGGCATAATATTCCTTGTCCAGGTCGCAGAATTCCCCGATCTTCCTGGTGGCTTTACCTGTGCAAATTATCATTAGTCCTGTTGCAAGAGGGTCCAGGGTGCCTGCATGTCCGACTTTTATTTTCCTGATCCTGAGGGTGCTTCTGATCATTATCCTGACCTTGTTGACAAGGTCGAAGGATGTCCAGTAAAGTGGCTTATCGAAAAAGAGAACATGCCCTTCTTCGAAAGTGCTTTTCTTCTCAATCTCCATTTTTACCCAAGGAATACAGATATCAGGCCGACAATGGCACAATATACTGAAAACCAGATTAATTTGCTTTTCCTCACAAGTCCGATCATCCACCGGCAGGCAATATACCCGGAAATAAATGCAGTAACAAATCCGGTCAGGATTATCATTGTTCCGGTGTTTTCGGCATTTACAGGCTCAGTTAAGATTTCCAGTAAATTGGCGCCAATAACAGGAACAAGCACCATAAGGAAAGAGAATCTTGCCATTTCACTCTTACTGTTACCGATTAAAAGTCCGGTTGAAATGGTGGCTCCGGATCTAGAAATTCCGGGTATGACGGCAATGGCCTGAGCAATTCCTATTATGAGTGCATCAAGATATCCGATCTCCCTGTCCCTTTTTTTGGTGAAGTGTGCGGCTGCAAGAAACAGAGCCGTAATCAGAAGCATCGACCCGACAAATATAATATCCCCGTTGAACATTTTTTCCACAGGGTCTTTCAGAAGGATCCCGACAAAACCTACCGGTATCATGGAAACAATTAATTTCAGAATGTATGAAGTCTCCTCGTTCATTTTAAATTTCAGAGTGCCTTCTGCCAGTTTTATCATTTCTTTCCGGAAGACAACTATCGTGCTTAAAACCGTTGCCCCGTGAACCACAATCGTAAAATAGAAACTCGCTTCATGGTCGATGCCGAAAAGTGATTTTGCGATCTCAAGATGTCCCGAGCTGCTGACAGGTAAAAATTCTGTAAGTCCCTGGATCAAACCCAGGATAATAGCTTCAAACCAGTTCATCAATTAAAATACTAAAATAATAATGACCGGAGTCGGAAGCTTATATACTCTGAATTTCCACCTTTTGACTTCTGACTTCTGACTTCCGACTTCCGACTCTTACTCTCCATCCCGCGGTTTCTTCATGATAGCCCATATCTCAAAAACAAAACCTGCCAGCACAACTATGGGAGCAAGAGTGATCCTTCTGAAACTGAAAATATTGTTACTGAATTCATTGGGATTTTCCGATTTGCCGCCAAGCATCAGGAGGAAGCCTATCACTATAATCACAAAGCCTATGGCCAGCAGTTTATAGTTTTCGCGTCCCAGGGCGAAATTCAGTTTCTCCCTTTCATCCTTTTTTGTAACCATAATAAATTAATAATATAGTTTATCTTCAGAAATGCTTAAGTACCTGTTAACGGAAAAATATGTTGAAATAATATTAATCAGGATTCCGACTGCAATTATTGCCGCACCCAGGAGAATGAGGAGGTTTGTACTTTCAAAGCTGAACATCAGGAAAAATTCATTTTCAATAAGATAGAGCAGGGCCATAAGAAGGGTCATTGAAATGAGGGCTGCCAGAAATCCATGGAATGCGCTTTGCATAATGAAGGGCTTCCTGATGAATGACCTCGTCGCTCCCACAAGCTGCATTGTCCTGATAATGAATCTCCTTGAATAGATCGACAGTCTGATGGTGTTGTTAATTATTGTCAGTGCAATAAGGAAAAGGAAGGAGCTGATAACAAGAAGGAAAAGGCTTATCTTATTCACATTCTCATTTATCAGGAAAAGCAGAGATTCCTGGTACCAGACCTCTTTCACAAACGGATATTCGAGGATGTATTTTTCGATCTTTGCCACACTGTCGGGACTGGTATAGTTCGACACCAGGTAAACATCGATTGATGCCGGCAACGGATTATCACCGAGAAAGCTGATGAAATCCTCTCCCAGTTCCTCTCTCATCTTTGCTGCGGCTTCAGGCCTTGAAACATATTCAGTCGATTTTACGTACATTTTTGCATCAAGATCTTTCTGAAGCATCCTGATGTCTGCTTCCTTTGCATCATCATCAAGAATAACCGAAAATGAAAGGCTTTCACGGAAGTAATCGGACAGTTCCTTGGCATTAATAAGTACAAGGCCCAGAATACCAAGAAGGAAAAGAACCAGTGAAACGCTTACAACAAGAGTGGCATACGAGCTTCTCAGCTTGGTTTTTGAAAATCCCGTTTCGTTCTTTTTCACTGTTTGTATCTTTCTTACAAATCTCCTGTTGTTTCCCGCAGAGTCATTCTATTCCGTCCCCAAGTCAACCTATTCGACGACAGTCATCCATCCAAACTCATCAGGCTCATCTCCGTTCTGGATGGCCACAAGCTTGTTATAGAGCTTCATTGTTACCGGACCTGCTTTAGCGCCTGTGCAGTACTCATAGACCATGTTCTCGTCAGGATCAACAATTTTGCCGATGGGGCTTATCACAGCTGCTGTTCCACAGGCTCCTGCTTCAGAAAATGTTGACAACTCACCGACGGGAATTCGTCTTCTTTCAGTTTTCATCCCCATGCTTTCTGCAATTTCAATTAGGCTCATATTGGTGATCGAGTTCAGAATCGAATCGGATTTAGGCGTTATATAAGTATTATCCTTTATTCCATAGAAGTTTGCGGGACCGCATTCATCAATATATTTTTTTTCCCTGGCATCCAGGAAAATGGTACTGGCATATCCTTCCTCCTTGGCGGCGATCAGGGCACGGAGGCTGGCCGCATAATTTCCCCCGACCTTGAACGTACCTGTTCCCAAAGGTGCCGCCCTGTCCACATTTCTGCAGATAACCATATTGCACGGCTTTACACCTTCCTTGAAATATGGGCCTACAGGAGTTACGAATACAATGAAAATGTATTCCGCCGATGGCTTGACACCCACCTCAGCGCCGCTGCCATAGAGTAACGGTCTGATGTACAATGTTGCACCCGATCCATATGGGGGAACAAAGTGCTTGTTCAGCTTCACTGCCCTGAAGATTGCTTCCCTGAACAACTCTACCGGCACCGGGGCCATTTTCACTCCTTCTGCAGAGTGAATTAACCGTTTTGCATTTTCCTCCCATCTGAAGAGCCTTATCTTTCCGTCCTTACCCATGTAGGCTTTTAGTCCCTCGAATGCTTCCTGTCCGTAATGCAATCCGGTTGCTGCAATATGTATATCGATGTATTCAGAAGTTGAAACTTCCAGCTCGCCCCATCTGCCGTCCTTATGCCGGCAGCGTATGTTGTAATCGGTTTTAATATATCCAAAAGGCAATTTTGTCCAGTCAATTTTTTCCATGAGTTTCTTGTTTAACTGATGGCGTAAAAGTACATTTTTAAAATATATTTTCCCCAATTTCCTGATCAGAATCCCGATTCCACATAATAAGCTCTCAGCGCTGCGATCTGATCTTCAAGCGAAACGCTTCGTAAAAGTTTTGCTGTATCGGTTATGAATTCATGATCGATCAATAGCTTCCGCTGGATCTCCGGCCATTCTTTCCGGTTGTGAAGTATTCCATATTCCGCCTCTTCCCTTAATAATTTATCAGCAAGCCTCAGATAGTCAACCCGGCCCAGGTAGTCATATCTTGCATCATGCAGGATATTATCAGATACCGATTCTTTTTTGTTGTTGTAGGAGTTCCGGATAAGCCTCCTGACTTCCTCAATATTTGCCTGGCTGAATCCATACTTTGGAAGGATCTCCTCCACAGTTAAAAGGGAAGCTTCCGTATGTTTTTCATAATCGTAATCAGAAATAAATCCTGTAAAAAGGAAAACAGAAGCGAGCTTAAGGTTTATATACTCTTCATCAGGCAGTTTCTCGGCAGTTGCAAGAAGCTCTACCTGATTACTTATGCTCCTGACAAGTGATGAGTTATGGAAATACATATTCGGCGGAGCCTCATCATCAAACATCTTTGAGACCGCTTCCTCAACATCCTGAAGCTTAATTCTCTGCATTTTAAGGGAGAACCTCTTATTTGGTTTGCCGTCCGGGTCACTCAGTTCAGGAATGATGCCATTAACAAAATACATATCGATCTCTCCCTTGTATTTTACGGGCATCTTGCCCCTGTGCTCACAGATGAAAAAATCCCTGACGAATTCATATGTTGTTCCTGAAATATTTATTTTGCCTGCCTCCCCTGATGATTCCATCCTGCTTGCAGTATTGACCGTATCTCCCCAGATATCATAGGAAATCTTCTTATGCCCTATAACGCCAGCCACCACTGTACCCGTATGGATCCCTATCCTTATATCCCATAATCTCATTCCATCCAGCGCTGAAGTCTCCTTGAGTCTGGTCATGTAACCCTGCATTTCCAGGGCAGCAAGAATCACTTCAACAGGGTTGGTCCTGTTCTTCTCGGGAATTCCTCCCGCACACATGTATGCATCACCAATGGTTTTTATCTTTTCTATCCCCAGCTTTTCAACCACAGAGTCAAAATAGAAAAAGAATTTATCAAGTTCATCAATGAGCACCTCTGGATTCATCTCCTCTGTTAGCTTGGTAAATCCCTGGATATCTGAGAACAACACCGTAACGAAATTATATTTCATCTTGGTTGCCTTACCCGTTTCCATAATCTCGCTGGCGGTGTTCTTCGGCAATACATTTGCAAGCAGATTTTCTGATTTTTCCTTTTCAATTATCAGGTCTTCCGTGCGTGTATTGATTATCTGTTCAAGCATATGCTGGGTACGGGCAAAACGAAGGTTCAGCTGTGTATATAAAGCCCAGATTATTAAAGCTGTAACGCACAAATATAAAAAACCTGCCGTCTCTGAAAAATACCAGACAGGCAGCACTTTAAGCTCCATAATAAGCTTTTCCCCGGCAGTTGATTTAAGATCAGTGAAGGCAACTCTTAATTTATATTTGCCGGCCGGCAGGTTGGTGTATTCCTTAAAACCGGTTTCATTCCACTGGCTCCAGTCATCATCGAATCCCTCAAGAAGAAACCTGTAAACAAGGGAATCCTCTTTACCCAGTTCAAATGCAACATTTTTATGCCTGTGGTCCAGTTTCAGCATCCCTGAAGCGGGATTCTCCTGAGTAATGCTGATTATTGAATCACCATTGATGATAATCCGTTCCAGCGCAGGAGAATCATCTGCGTTCAGAGCACTACTGGCCGGATTGCATGTTGAAAGGATGATTGAAGAAAACAGAGTTATTATCAGATTCCTTCTGAAAAGCATATAAAATGACTATATAAACCATTTCAAATGTAACACTTAATAAATAGCGGTCAAAAGGAAAGGTCAATTTTAAGTATTTTTGCCTTGAAACAGAATTTGTGCATATGGAGATCGTTTTTGCGACTAATAATGAAAACAAGACAAGGGAAATAAGGCATATTCTCGGAAGCAGTTTTACACTCCTGAGTCTGAGCGATGTTAACATCAGTGAGGATATACCTGAGGATGAGCCAACACTCGAGGGAAATGCTATGCATAAAGCGAGGTATGTGAATAAGCTGGTGAAAATGAATGTTTTTGCCGATGATACCGGACTGGAGATCGATGCGCTGAACGGTCTGCCGGGCGTGAATTCGGCCAGGTTCGCAGGGGAGGCAAAGGATTCCGATGCCAATATCGATAAAGCCCTTGCAATGATGGGCCCGACTGAAAACCGGAAAGCACGGTTCAGGACCGTTATCGCTTTAATTCTGGATAGCAGAGAGTATTTGTTTGAAGGTACGGTTAATGGCCGGATCATAAATGAAAAAAGAGGTAGGGGCGGATTCGGCTATGATCCGGTATTTGTCCCTGAAGGACACAATACTACTTTTGCCGAAATGTCGCTCGGGGAGAAAAACAAAATCTCTCACCGGGCAATGGCTTTTGAAAAATTAAAGGAGTTTCTTTATCATCATCAGTCACAGGACAATAAAGAGACTGTTTAACTGTTTAATTCTCTGATGAGAACGTTATTTACCTTTGTCTGCCTGCTTATCATATTCTCCCATGTCACCGGACAAACTCCGGTCGGAACATGGAGCGATCATCTTACCTATACCACGGCAAACGCTCTGGCAATGGGAACAAAAGAGGTTTATGCCTCAACAGGTTCATCGATAATTGTTTATAACAGGGAATTTGATGAGCTCAGGAAGCTGTCGAGGATTAACGGCCTGACTGAGACAGGAATAAGCACTATATGCTGGTCGGAAGAAAAGGATGCCCTCATCATTGCATATTCGACCACCAACCTTGATCTTATTATAAACAACACCATTTATAATATACCGGACATCAGGAGGAAATATATTCCCGGCAAAAAAGAAATAAACAGGATAAGGACAAACGGCAATTACGCATACCTTGCATGCAGCTTCGGCATAGTTGTTATCGACCTGGCCAGGAGGGAGATCTATGATACATGGAAACCAGGAAATGGTATGGAAACTGCTGAAGTCTGGGATTTAGCCTTTGGTACCGGAAAGATCTATGCAGCAACAGGGATGGGATTGTTTTCTGCCGGTTTAACCGATCCGGGGCTTTCTTACTTCGGTAACTGGTCCGCAGAAACCAGGCTTCCCAACCCCAATGGCAAATATACATCAGTGATGTTTTCAGGGAACAGGCTCTATGTCAATAGATCGGGGCTGAATTTCACGGGCGATTCAATTTATGTTATTGATACGAACTGCAGTCTGTTCTCATATCAGCCCGGACTATTTACCAGATCCATCGATCCGGCTCCTGACGGATTTACAGTTTCTTCAAAAGGTTTGGTGAGAAGTTTTTCCATTGACGGGATCCCCGGAGGGACAGTTGCATCATATCCCTGGGGGAGCCCTGATATATCCATGGCAACGGCAGATAACGCAAATATCTGGATAGCCGACCTGGGATCAGGTCTCGTAAGAGTTCAGAATATGACTGATATTTCGGTGCTGACTCTTCCCGGGCCGGGATCCAATGATGCAATCCATGTGACCTCCGTGGACGGGAAAACCATAATCTGCGGAGGGGGAGTCGATGCTGCCTGGAACAACCTCTGGAAAGAACTACAGATTTCGGTCCATGACAACAATTCATGGAATAACATATTTTCAGAGACTCTGTTTGATCCCATGAGAGCTGTTATCGATCCGTTAAACACCAACCATTTCTTTGTCTCAACATGGGGAAGCGGATTGCTAGAATACGATAATAACCAGCTTATAAACCATTATAATGATGCAAATTCGCCGTTGCAAACGATTATTCCCGGTAAACCTTATGTAAGGATCTGCGGCATGGCAATTGATAAGGATCGAAACCTTTGGATCACCCAGACCGAAGTGCCGGGAAGTATCAAGATCCTGAAACCCGACGGAAGCTGGATTGTGAATCCGGTAACAATTGATATTCCGTCAGTTGGAGACTTGATCATCACCCAAACCGGGCACAAGTGGATAGTGATACCGAGAGGCAATGGCCTATTTATCCTGGATGATAATGATACACCCGATTATTTTGGGGATGATGTTTCGGGAAGGATGGCGGTAACCGACTCGGAGAATAAAGTTTTCTCCTTTGTAACCTGCATTGCAGAAGATCTGGACGGGAACATCTGGGTAGGCACTGACCAGGGCCCATTGATCTATTATAATCCGGAAAGAGTTTTCAATGATGACCTGAAGGCATTCCGGATCAAGATACCGCGAAACGACGGATCCGGACTGGCTGATTACATGCTGGGTACTGAAACAATAACATCGATTTCAGTTGACGGAGCCAACAGGAAATGGATCGGAACAGCAAGCTCCGGTGCATATCTTCTTTCCCCCGATGGTACTTCGCAGATAAGAAATTACAATGAAGCCAACAGCCCTTTGTTCTCAAATTCAATAACAAGCATTTCGGTCGATGATAAATCCGGCAATGTCTGGTTTGCCACTGCAAAGGGTGTACAATCGGTACGGGGCGATGCAACTGCCGGAGCTGAGAAGTTCTCTGAAGTCTACGCTTTTCCAAATCCGGTAAGGGAGGATTACTATGGCAACCTTACAATAACCGGCCTGATGAGGGAGACACAGATCAGAATAACCGATATCAGCGGTAACCTGGTCTTTAAAACTGTTTCTGACGGAGGTCAGGCCACATGGGATCTCACAACGTACAACGGTGAACGTGTAGCCACCGGAGTCTATATGGTCTTCTGCGCAAGCAGTGACGGATCCGGGTCGTGTGTAATTAAAGTGCTTGTGATAAAAAACAAATGATCACTCAGTAATAAGTCTCCGGATCCTTTCAATCTGAAGCTTTTTGTTTACTTCCCTGAGGCTTCTCGCTGTCTTGGTAAAATACTGATGCCCGGAAATGAATTTTACCTGGATCCTGTTCCAGTCACTAAGAGATCCCATTTTGTTCTGAGCTTTGAGCTCCTCAAAAAGTGTGTTTGATACAGGAATAAAATCGCTTCTTCCAAGGTAGTCCAGGTCAGAGTCGCAAATGATCTCCTCAAGCAGACTTGAAGGTTTTGGAGGAAGCTTGGTTGACATAATTATCGAACAGATGCGATCGATCTGATCAGGTGAATAGTTGTACTCCGGCAGCATCTCTCTTGCTATAACTGTGCTGTGATATTCATGATTGTCGTATACAACCGTATGCCCTGCATCGTGGAACAAACCTGCTGTCTTTAGCAGTAGTATCTCTTCATCAGTGCATCCCTCTGCCCAGCCGATCAGCTCCACTTCGGTAACAACATCAACAGTATGCTTCACATTGTGATAATACAGATAATCAGGCAATTCTCTTTCGAGTTTGTCAAGGATTATCTCCTGGATATCGGTAAACTGGATAAGCCCGAATTTTATGTTGAAGGCTTCGTTATGAACAGCACCTTTACCCTCAACAGAGAATTCAGGCTTCAGACCTTTTACCCTGTACATCTGAAGATTGCCCTTGTATTTCACGGGAAGCTTGCCGAAGTATTCGCAATCAAAAAACTCTTTGACCAGTTCATAAGTCATCACTGATATCAGGACAATCCCGTCTTCAGAAACTGTTTCAATACGGCTTGCAGTGTTTACAGTATCACCCTTGATATCGTAGTTTATTTTCTTCTTCCCGGATATGGTGGCAGTCACCGGTCCGGTGTGGATCCCGATCTTAAGTTCCCATAGCCTTTTTCCTTCTCCCCTTTTATTCAACTCATAGCTTATCAGGTAATTCTTCATCTCCAGGGCAGCCATTACGACGTCGATGGGATTTGTTATATTTTTTACAGGAATGCCACCGGCGCACATGAATGTATCTCCGATAGTCTTTATCTTTTCAATCTTGTACTTTGTTACAATCGCATCAAATTCAAACAGGATCTCATCAAGTTCATCCATAACAGCTGTGGAATCTGTTCCTTCGGTCAGGATTGAAATGCCGCTTATATTGGAGAAGAGAACTGTCGCCATATTGAATTTCAGCGACTTCTCCTTCCTTTCTACATCTGTACTTTCATTCAATCCTTCAGGAAGGATACTTTCATGAAGAGCTTTTATTTTCTCATAATCCCTGGTTAGCCTGTCGTTCTGTTTCTCCAGCTTTTTAATATGATCCTCAAGCTCCTGGTTCTGCTTTGCCAGCTTCGCGATCCTTTTTACGAGCTCTTCATTATTTGTGCCGACCATAAGACAGTATCTTTAGAGGTAAAAATAGTAAATTTGGGGGATTTCAAGGCAAATGTGCACACATGATCGATTCGACTAAAGCAATAGTGTTACATCAGATCAAGTACTCCGACTCGGGTATTGTTGCTCAGCTTTATACCCGGAAATTCGGAAGGCAATCATGTCTGATCAGGGGGATGAGGAATAAAAAATCAGGCAAGCATAACGTATTTTTCCAGCCTATGTCCATTCTTGAACTGATTCTTTATCATAAAGAATCAAGGGGCATGCAGGTGATGAAAGATTTCTCCGTATCTTATTCACCATCAGATATATATTCGAATGTTAAGAAAGGCAGTGTGGCAATCTTCCTTGGTGAGGTGCTTACCTCCGTCCTGAGGGAAGAGAGTGCCAATGAAGGATTGTTTGATTTTATCGAGGATTCTGTTGTTTATTTTGACGGTTTCCGTGAAGATTTTGCGAATTTCCATCTGGCTTTTCTGGCCGGACTGAGCAGTTACCTTGGCTTTGAACCGCATCCGAAAGCCTTCCGGGAAAAGTCTTACTTCGATATGCTGAACGGTGCCTTTGTAACATTGCCTCCCGGCCATGGATATTACGTTAATGCTGAAATCTCAGACATCCTGGCAGCGTTTTTTTCAACTTCATATGAAAAAATAAATAACATTATCCTCACCGGATCTTTACGGAATGAAGTTCTTGAAACATTTGTAAAATATTACTCCCTTCATCTTCCCGGATTGAAAAAAATGAAGTCCCTCGAAGTCCTGAAAGAGGTCTTTAGTCAGCAGGAAAATATGTGATCCGAATTTTAACTATCTTAGTATTAATAAGAAAATCCGTGAATGCCCATTATTACTTCTATATTCAATTTGCTAAATACCAGGCGTTTAGAACAGATAGACCTATTTAAGAAACATCCGGTTGAAATTCAGCAGAAAACTCTTTTTGACCTTCTTGGCAAAG
>Ga0113563_10000801_pt1 | contig 16465 bp, 13 predicted proteins | sample Mud3Dept3metaG_FD_80117 | JGI IMG/M metagenome (GOLD analysis project Ga0113563, IMG submission 80117) | Freshwater wetland microbial communities from Ohio, USA, analyzing the effect of biotic and abiotic controls - Mud 3 Core 4 Depth 3... | ecosystem: Environmental > Aquatic > Freshwater >...
AATGGCCGGATTGCAGGGGATGTTAAGAAGGTCACTTTATATCGAAGGAGAATTCAGTATTTATATGATATTTGCTGGTATTTGCGGAGGATTGCTGTTAATAGCCTTCCTGGCTTTCTTTATAAATATAGTCATGAGTATTGGATTACAGGGAGTGCTTGGAATTTTCAAACCATCGAAAATGGATTCTAAGATGTTATTACCGGAGCAACTGATACACTGATGATTTTTGTCATCTCTGTTTTTTTGTGACAGGGGATAAGAAGTTCCAGGTTCTTAGTTCTAAGTTCTCGGTTTGTAAATTCAATGGTATTTTCATTTATTGAAATGTTATAACTTACCAGTTGTAAAACCACTATCAATGAAATGAAAATAACTACAAAATTTTTGCAGATCCTAAGCGGGATTTGCATTCTGGCAGGTATAATAATTACCCTTTTAGCAAGAAGATATAATGCAAACCTTCCGGATGATCCAAGAAAGTGGTTGGAATGGGTCAGTTATGGGATTATGATCATTGGATTGATCCTGTTAATGCCCTGGATAAAAGATAAAGAAAAAAATTAATCCCAGATGAAACAATTTTATGTTAATTGTTTTTTCATTGTGATCATTTCAGGTTGTACATATTCCGTGGGATCAGATAAACAAAGAATTGCCAGCGAAATGGAAGAATCTTTTAAAACTGAGTTGCTGGAAGTATTTTATCCCCTTGTCATCGATTCGGTTTACGGTGGCTTCCTGAGTGATTTTACATATGACTGGAGGCCCGCAAAGCCTCAGAATAAAATGATAGTAACCCAGTCAAGACATATATGGACTACTTCAAATGCAGCCATGTTTTTTAAAGATGATACATATCAAAAGATTGCCGAACATGGATTTCATTTTCTTAAAGATAAAATGTGGGATAGTACCTATGGCGGATTTTATTGGATCCGTACCAGGGAAGGAAATCCTTTCGAAACTGCAATGGGTGATGGAAAAACTGCATATGGTAATGCTTTTGCTATATATGCTCTTACAAACTATTTTAAAATATCAGAGGATAGTTCTGCACTTAGGCTGGCTCAGCAGACTTTTTTATGGCTCGAACGTCACTGCCACGATCCGGAATATGGAGGATATTTTAACAATGTTACCAGAGAAGGTTTATTACGGGAGGATGACAGTGAAACAACAGCACGATTTGACAAGGCCGGACCTGACTGGAAAGACCAGAATTCATCCATTCATCTGCTTGAAGCTTTCACAGAGTTATATAAAATCTGGCCTGACAGCTTATTGCACCAGCGCCTTCTGGAAATGCTTTACCTGATAAGAGATACAATCACAAATGAAAAAGGTTATCTGACTTTATTTATGAAAAGGGATTGGACGCCCGTATCATACCGTGATTCATCTGATGAATCGAGGAAAGCTAATATTAGTATGGATCATGTTTCCTTTGGTCATGATGTTGAAACGGCATACCTGATGCTGGAAACTTCAGATGCACTGGGAATGGATTCCGATCATAAAACATTAGCCATTGCAAAAAAAATGGTGGACCATTCACTATTGACAGGTTGGGATGATGAAAATGGAGGATTATTTAATGAAGGATATTATTTCAAAGATTCAGATTCAATTTCAATCCTCAGTAATGCTAAAGTCTGGTGGGTCCAGGCTGAAGCTCTTAATTCCCTTTTGTTAATGTCACAAATTTTCCCTGAAGAAGAAAAATATTACCAGGCATTCCTTAAACAATGGGAATATATGAAGACCTATCTGATAGATCATGAATACGGTGGCTGGTATTATAATGGCATGGATAATAATCCGGAAACAACAAAAGTGAATAAAACATCTGACTGGAAAGTCAATTATCATGAATCCCGGGCATTGATGAACTGTGTTGAAATGCTGACAGGGGAAAAGAGGAGGGAGGAAAAGAGGGAATGAGGGAAAGAGAGACTGAGAGATGGAGAGAGGGAGCGAGGGAGCGAAGGAGCGAAGGAGTGAGGGAGCGAAAGGGCGAGGGGGCGAGGGGACGAGAATAGAGAATCCCGATCTTCATCGGGGCAGGCCAAGAACCGAGAACTGAGAACCGAGAACTATTTAGTAGCTTCTTTAAATTGTAGCATACTTTCCTTACTGTCAAATTCCTTGAAACGCTTACCTGTCCCATCCAGCATGTAGTAATAAATTCCCTTGCCCCGGGGGCCAAGTTCATACTGGCCAATCAGGAAATAACCTGTAAATTGTCCGGATCTGAGTAGTTCGAATGATTCCGCACTGAAAAGTTGATTCCATTTTCCTGTTGAGAGATCCAATCTGATCAGTTGATTTGTTGTTGCAGTATGTGCTGTAAGAAAATACAGTGAACCTTCATCCAGAGACAGACAGGGATTTTCAACATTTAATATTTCATACGTATTATCCTTGCCATCTTTGAATGGTTTCTGTTCGGATATAGTGGTTTCCAGAAATGTATTAATATCCACTTTCATGATTTTCTTCCGGCTATATTCTACATCTCCTTTAAAGATTCTTTCATTCCTGAAAAATAAAACTTCATTTGTAGATTTTAACATGAAAGGTTTCTCATTGGTCTTAGTAAAAGTGAGTTGTTTTGTCTTACCATCGGGGAAAGTGATAAAAACATCTCCTTCCTTTACAGAAGCTTTAATTTCGGGGGCGGTTAGGAGGGAATCAGGTATATCAACCTGGGCATTACCTGTCAACGACAGGAATATTAAAAAGATATAAAGAGAGATTATATTTTTCATAATCGAATAAATATTAAAACATAATATCCTGTGATTTGACTAATAATAAAATGAACGTTATATGCTAAAGTTTTATTGTAAAAAATTCAAGTGTGATCATTAATCGCTGGTAAATATGAACTTGTTAAGCTGACTTAAAATAAAGCAATATAAACTTACAATTTTAATCAATTCGTTAATTTATAAGAATCTAAAATTAAAACGATTATTCTCGATTAAATTCTGGAATCAATATTTAAGCAAATATTTAAACGATATTCTATATTATTATGTTATTTTTAGAAAATACTTCTTAAATCTTCTTAATAACATTAAAATAACTAAACTTGTTATTAAAAAATCCCCATTTAGTTGTAACTAAATTCCAATTTTTTTATGGCAAATATCTGGATTAAGAAACCGCTGAATATTCTTATGAATGAAGTTACTGATGAGGAACACGGTTTAAAACGAACCCTCACCAGACTTAACCTTATTACCCTGGGAATCGGTGCCATTATCGGTGCAGGAATTTTTGTTCTCACTGGTCAGGCTGCAGCTGCTTATGCTGGTCCCGCGGTGGTACTTTCTTTTGTTGTAGCAGGTATTGCATGTGCGTTTGCAGGTTCTTGCTATGCTGAGTTTGCCTCATTAATTCCAATTGCAGGTAGCGCCTATACATATGCATATGCAACTCTTGGTGAATTTATCGCCTGGATAATCGGCTGGGATCTGATCCTGGAATATTTATTTGGCGCCGCCACCGTTGCAGTTGGATGGTCGGGTTATATAGTGAGTTTCTTTAAGGATATCGGAATTGTAATTCCTGCCTCGATGGCCAGTGCTCCTTTGGCATTTGATGCTGCAACCGGCTCATGGACCACTACTGGCGCGATAATTAATTTCCCGGCTGTTTTCATAATAGCCGTTCTGACCACGCTTCTTGTTATTGGAATCAAAGAATCAGCAAACTTTAATAATATCATTGTAATCATTAAAGTAACGGTGATACTCTTATTCATTGGTTTCGGATTATTTTATGTTTCCACAGCTAACTGGGTACCGTTCATTCCTGAAAATACAGGTGAATACGGCCATTATGGTATAAGTGGAATTTTAAGGGCTGCAGGAGTGGTTTTCTTTGCTTACATAGGTTTCGATGCAGTTTCAACTGCTGCCCAGGAAGCTAAAAATCCACAAAAAGATATGCCTTATGGAATTCTTGTTTCTCTCATAATTTGTACTATTCTGTATATTCTTGTTGGCCTCGTGATGACTGGTATTGTTCACTTTACTAAACTGAATGATCCGGCTCCTGTTGCAGTTGCGGTAAATGAAGCTGGTTCCGGTTTAATATGGTTAAGATTCCCGGTGAAAATTGGTGCGATTGCAGGCTTGTCATCGGTTGTTCTTGTAATGCTTATGGGACAGCCAAGGGTTTTCTTCTCAATGGCACGTGACGGACTACTTCCAGCGGCATTTGGTAAAGTTCATCCTAAATTTAAAACACCTTATGTGACTACGATCCTCACTGGGACTGTTGCAGCGATTGTATCAGGATTATTCCCGATTGGATTACTGGGCGAACTTGTGTCCATCGGAACACTGCTCGCTTTTACAATTGTTTGCGGGGGAGTGCTGGTACTTCGTTATAGAGAACCTGATCTTAAGCGTCCTTTCAAGACTCCTTTCTTTCCTTATGTACCTATTCTGGGAATGTTGACTTCTCTTTTGGTGATGGCTTCGCTACCCCGTGATACCTGGATACGGTTGATTGGATGGATGGTCCTGGGAATTATAATCTATTTTACATATGGAAGAAAAAGGAGCAAGATCAGAAAATTCAATTCTTAAAATAATTCTTTTGAAGGTTTCTTCTCAATAAATGAGGAGGATTTTTCGTTTCAGGATATGATATTATTCTTCAGGTTCAGTATGAACATGTATTTCGCACCTGTCCACTATTTTTAAAATTTTTTCTTCCACTTTATGAGAGATTTCATGAGCTTGCTGTATGCTGAGTTCAGGATTTACATGGATATTGACTTCAACGAAAGTATCTGCCCCTGAAGTTCTGACTTTAAGATCATGATAATTTGTAATTTCTTTAATTCCTTTGATTGCCGATTCAACTTCATTGTATGTGCTCCTGGGGACCGTATCTAAAAGAACTTCGATGGACTTTTTGCCAAGCTGATAAGTTGCAAAAAGAATGATTACAGCCACCAACAATGCAGCTATCGGGTCTGCAAAATAATATCCAAAATTAGCACATATCAATCCCAGCAATACGACCGCAGAACTCCAGATATCGGATGAAAAATGGAGAGCATCAGCTTCCAGGGCCTGACTGTTATATTTTTTAGCAGTAATTCTGAGAATTCGTGTCCTCCAAATATTAATGACAATGGAACTGATTACTACAATGTAGCTCCATATATTCACTTCAATAAGCGTTTCACCTGATGTAAGCCGTTTGATGGCTTCATATATAATCCAGATACAGGTAATGAATAATAAAATAGTTTCAATAAAAGCAGATAAATTTTCAATTTTCCCATGCCCGAAGTGATGATCGGTGTCCGCAGGCTTATCAGATATTCTTACAGAAAAATAGGTTATTACGGCAGCAAATAAGTCCAGAATAGAATGTAATGCTTCTGATAAGATTCCGAGACTTCCGGTAAGTAATCCAATTACTAATTTGAATCCCGATAAAAAAATAGCAGCGAAAACAGATATTAAAGCGACTCTTTTTTTTTCTGTACTCATACAAATTGAGAAGATGATAAGTAAAAGTAAAAAAAATGAGTTAATCTATTTTACCTGTACCAGGAGCCAGGTATCAGAATACTTGGGATATTTTTCACGGATGCGGCTGATTTCTTTCCTTGCAGTTAAAATATCATTTGAACCCATCACAGAAACCCTGTAAAGGCCAGCTTCATTTTTAAGCAGATCAGAAATAAATCCATCTTTTTCAATTTGTTTCTGATAATTTCTGGCATTGTTTGGATTTCTGAAACTTCCGATGATTACGAAATATTTATCTGGTTCAGGTACTACATTGTCTAATGTAACCAATTTTTCTTCCACTTCAACAATAGGTTCTTCGGTAGTTTTTTCGGGAATTGATTCAGTTTGGGGAGAAACTGAAACGATATCAGTATTGTCAGGGTTTACAGCAGCTTTTCGGGATCCGCCACATGCAAACAGGAAAAAAAACAAAATGACTACAAAAAACGGAAATGTTTTCATCATGTAATTATTTTAATTAGTACACGAAATTAGATGTTGACTGACCAGAGTTTACAGTACAAATCATAATATTATTAACATACATATCATCAAAATTTAGTCTTTTCAAAGCCTGAAATACAATTCAGAATTACCTGAACAGGTTGTACCTGAAAATGCAATACATTGCACGGAATCCATCTTTCCAGTTAATTTTTTTCCCCTCTTCATACCTGCGGCCGTAATATGAAATACCCACTTCATATATCCTGATCCCTGGAATTTTTGAAATTTTAGCAGTCACTTCAGGTTCAAAGCCAAATCGTTTTTCTTTGAGTTTAATATTCTTGATTATTTCTGATCTGAAGCACTTATAGCCAGTCTCCATATCAGTCAGATTCAGATTTGTAAAAATGTTCGACAGGAATGTAAGTAAACGATTACCCACAGTATGCCAGAAAAATAATATCCTGTGTGGATTTGATCCCATAAAACGTGAACCGTACACCACATCTGCATATCCGTTATTGATTGGATCAATCATCTGTTTGTATTCATCCGGATTATATTCAAGATCAGCGTCCTGAATAATCAGGCAATCCCCATTGGAATGCTGAATACCCGTACGAATGGCACTTCCTTTTCCACTATTTACCTCATGACAAATAAATTTAATGGTATCGGAATGACTTTCTTTTATAAACTGTTCAACAATCTTTATAGTATTATCGGTAGAATGATCATCCACGATAATAACTTCTTTGTTTATTGGACCAATGTCAACACGGAATATATTTTCAAGAACACTTATAATGGTGGATTCTTCATTATATACAGGAATGACAATAGAAAGTAATTTGATATGGCCGGTCATGTACTATAATTTTAAATAGAATGCCTTAATTCCATTTCCTGTCATCGACAAGTCTGTCCTGAAAGTCAGAGATACGTGAAAATATACTACGAATGGTACTGCGTTCAATTTCAGTAAGATCCTGGGCAGAAATAATATTTTTTGGAATTTCATTTTCGAGGATGGCAGAAATTTGTTGTTTAAATCGTATACTCATAAGAAAATCATATGCATGAATAATTTCATCATATTCTGCTCTTTCAAGTTCACCTTTCTGGAAGATTTTTTCCAGCCTCAGGAGTGTATTGGATTCTGAGATTCTGTGATATAATGAATAAACCCGTGCAAAATCCGTAATAGGCATGATCCCGGTTTTGAGGTCCATAACCTCTGTTTTTGCTGAAGGAGAATCTGATGTTGCGGATTTAAAAATATTCACCGGCATTTTATATTTGAGTGTATCACTTGCCAGTCTCTTGTAGAAATCAGAACGGTCGTAAGTGGTTTTGTCAATATGAGCCCGAAGCTGCCCTGCAAACAGAGGATCACCATAAACTGTCCTGAAATCAAAGAAAATGGAAATTCCAAGTGATCCATTAATGGTTTCATTTGTAATCCAGTTCGTAAAATAATCTTTCCACTTTGAAACCGATTGACACCATTGTGGATTACCGGCCATAATTTCCCCTTTGCAGTAATTATATCCTATTCTGTCAAGCCACAGATTGATTTTCTGTCCGAGATACAGGAAATACTTATTAACGTCGGCCATTTTATCATAGGAAACATCATCATAAATGATGGCATTATCCTGATCCGTCACAAGTGTTTGCTCCCGCCGGCCTTCACTTCCCAGGGCCATAAATGCGAAATTTACAGGAGCTTTACCCATTTCTTCAATGGCAAATTTTACTACCCTGTTTGTAATAGCGTCCGTCATCGTACTGATCAGGTGGGTTATATTCTGTATCCTTGCACCACTGTCAAGGAGTGTTTTAACCAAACCGGGGATCTTATTATGGATGACTTTCAGATGATCAATGGTTTTGGCATTTTCAATTTCCTGAATGAGAAATGAAATGGAATTTCTCTGGACCTCAATCAGATCTTTATTACTGAAAACACCGACAATATCTCCCTTTCTGTCAGATACGGCCAGGTGGGAAATACCTTTATCCTTGACCAGTAGGATTGCTTCAAAAAGCAAGGCCTGATCTGGAATGGTTGTCAACGGAGAACTCATGATCTCATATACCGGTTTATGAAAAGGATGCTCTCCTGCTACAACCCGGTTTCGGAGATCAGTATCTGTAATAATTCCGATGTATTTCCTGTCATCCTGAATGATCAGTAATGCATCCCTGTCATTTCTGCTCATTAATGTTGCTGCTTCGAAAATGCTTTGATTCATATGACACCGGATGGATTCTTTCATAAAAGAGGTTATGGGGAGGTTCATCAGTAAGAGTGATGATTGCAGCTCATCAGAAAGAGAATCTTTTTCTATGTCAGCTTGTTCTTTTCGGCTGATGTCTTTAATGATGAAAATAATACCTTCTTTTTCCAGGTATTTTATTGCTGAAGCCATAACAATTACATTTCGAAGCTTACCATCATTGCAAATTACCTGGGATTCATAATTGGTCGTTTTTCCTGATTCGTCTAATATTTTCTCCAGCTTTTTCAGGGAAAAATCCGGATCTGTTTTTTTAATAAAAAGATCATTAAAGTTCAGCCGGGAAATTTCCTGTTGAGTATAACCTGTCATTGCCAGAAAGATCAGATTCGAATAAACAAACTTGCCATCGATAAACATAAGTGTTCCATCAGGTGATATTTCCACAAGTGCTTCATATTTTTCTTTTGTGTTCTTCAGTTCTTCTTCAGCAAGGGCACGTTTTTTTTCATTTTTAAGGCTCTGTCTTATCAGGGATAAAAGCAACAGGCCGACAGTCAGGAAAATTGCACCAGATATGATCCCCAGGCGTAACTTCATCCGGTGTATTTCTTTCTGAATATCTTCAATATAGATGATACTCGAATCTGCTTCATTATCAAGCTGACTATCAATATTGGGAGCCTGGTTGGTTATTTCATGAACAAGTTCACGTTTCTTTTCGAATAACTGTGATTCAAAACGGGGTAAAATGAATGCCAGCAATAATACAACGTATAAAGCAATTGTAAGTAATGCAGGAAGGATGTAATTTATAATATGTCTGAAACGAATCCTGTTTTCGTTCATTTATTTGTTTTTTCTATCTCATACAAAGTTAATAGTATTAGCATATATAATGAAGTTTAAAGCTGAATTACATCCAGTTCAGGAATTTCAGTGTTAAGGATCATAAGGCCACTTTTACTGTCTCCCCGGGTTATAGCAGGACCAACAATAACCTGTGGGACCATCTCAAGGGGGATTTTACTGAAATGGTTATATCTGAAATGGTCTTTTGATGCTATGGAATAACCCTGAAGATGCCCGTGTCCTGCAATACCTAAAAGACATTTTTGAGATTGCATGAACTTCAGATGCGGTCTGAAATCTTTAATTGAATCAGGAAAATATTTGGATGAACCAGTAAGGTCAGGAAACAGGAAATGAGTAAAAAGAATTGAAAAATTACTGCAATCTATGACAATGGTTTCCGGGAGTTCCGACAGATAGGCAATATTTTCTGTTGATATGGATTCATCTATTTCATCATCATATAACCAGATGGAATTATTTGAAAAATTCATTCTTTCCGGCAGGCTCAACTTAAACCAGTTATCAGGGTATTTTTTCCCTTTTAAATATTCCGGCAATCTCATCGACCAGTACATGTCGTGATTCCCGGCAATTACTTCATCGCAGTGTTCTTTCACAAGGTCCACACATCCATTCAAATTTCTTCCTTCAAGATTCTCTTTGTAATGATAGCTGTAGCCAACAATATCTCCCAGGCAAACAAGCCTGTCATATCCTCTGGTTTTTAATATCTTCAGAGCTTTTTCCAGGTTCAGAAGGTCTGAATGGATATCTGATATTATTCCAATTTTCATTGAAGAACTCAAAATTTAAAAAATAATCAAAAAAAATAATATTAGAATTTTTCAGGAAAAAGTCCGTATAATCCTTCTTCACTGGCCATACAGATTCCCCTTTCCGTTATCAATCCGGTAATTAACCGGGGAGGTGTGATATCAAATCCATAGTTAGAAACAGGGCTGTCTGACTCCATGATCTGAACTTTTATTATTTGTTTGTTTGCTAATCCCTCCACATACCGTACTTCATCCGCATCCCTTTCTTCGATTGGGATATCGTCAAATGGCCTTATAATATTCACGTCAATGGAAGATGAAGGCAGGGCTACAAAGAAAGGAACTTTGTTATCACTGGCAGCAAGAGCTTTCAGATAGGTTCCAATTTTATTGGTCACATATCCTGAACGGGTTGTCCGGTCAGTACCAACAATTACCATGTCAACCATGCCCGCTTGCATCAGATATCCACCTGCATTGTCCACTATTATGGTATGGGGCACACCGTGCTGTCTAAGTTCCCAGGCAGTAAGCCGGCTTCCCTGGTTTCTCGGACGGGTTTCATCAACCCATACATGCACAGGGATTCCTTTATCGTGCGCAAAATAAATTGGAGCAGTCGCTGTCCCATAATCAATACATGCCAGCCATCCTGCATTACAATGGGTAAGGATATGTACAGGTTGTCCGTGCTTATTCAAGGCAATTTTTTCTATCAAAGGCAGTCCATGTAGTCCGATTTGCCTGCACTTTTCCTTTTCTTCTGATAGTATATCCAGACTGATTTTTAAAGTAAGACGTATCAGATCTGTACTGTTATTGGTAGTTTTAATGGCTTCAAGCTGCCGGGCTATTGCTGTTCTCAGATTTATTGCCGTTGGGCGAGTGGAGATCAGTCTGTTTGCATAAGAATAAATATGCTCCCTGGGATTGGCCATATCAATGGTTTCCAGTGCAGCTAAATAAATTCCAAAAGCGGCGGTTACACCAATGAGCGGTGCTCCTCTTACTTTCATTTCAGAAATAGCCATAACTGAATCTTCAGCGGTATGAAGCTCATCCTCAACAAACCGGAAAGGAAGATAATTCTGGTTGATGAATTTTATTACACCCTTATCTTTTTCTTCCAACCATATAGTCTGGTAGGTTTTTCCGTTAATCAGCATCAGATTAATGAAATTAACTTAAAATATCAGTGAATTTTAATGGATCTGCCAGGTGAAAGGTTCTTATTCCAAGTTTTGTTGCACTTTCCACATGAATCAATATATCATCCACAAATAACGTTTCTTCTGGTACCAGTCCATGGTGATTAAGGACATATTTAAAAATCTCAGGGTCCGGTTTACTCAGATGCAGATCATGGGAATAATATGCCTTCTCAAATAGTACAGACAGGTTTTCAATTCCATGATCCTTTTTTAACCGGTTATTATATTCCTTCTCGTGTATTGCATTTGTATTACTTAGCAGAAACATCCGGTGTTTTTTACACAACCGTTGGATCAAAGGTATGGAACCTTCAAAAAAGCCTCCAATCATTGAGTTCCATGCTTCCACAATAACTTCATCGGGGGGATCATTTTTACTAATTTTTCGGACTTCTGAAATAAACTGCTCCGGAGAAATCAGCCCAAGTTCAAATTGTCTGAAGAAAGGAAACTTTGAAAATACAATATCCAGTTCCTCCAAATGTGGAAATCCGAATTCTTTGAAAGTATTTATAGTATTATCCAGATTAATCTCCAGGATCACCCTCCCTAAGTCCAGAATAATATTTTTAATGTTCTTAAGATCGATCATAGCGTAATTATTTAAGGATCTAGCCAATCGTTACAATCCTTTATTAAATGAATCAATTCATTAATGGCAATTTCTTCAGGGATATTTTTTTTGACAGCAATTTTTTGTTTGAAAAGAGTAACTTTTCCGGGAGCACTGCCCACAAAACCATAATCTGCATCAGCCATTTCACCGGGGCCATTGACGATACAACCCATTACTGCTATCTTAAGGTGTTTTAGATGCGATGTTGCTTTTTTTACTTTCATAAGAGTATCCTGAATATCAAATAAAGTCCTGCCACAGGAAGGGCAGGAGATATATTCTGTTTTAAAAATCCTGGATCTTGCAGCCTGAAGCAGGCTAAAAGCAAGGTGTGTGTTTTCAGAAAATGTAAAATTTGGATTCTCGAGCCATATACCATCTGCCAGCCTGTCAACAAAAAATCTTCCAAGTTCAGAAGAGACTTTTAATAAAAAAAGCTCTGCATCAGGATCAGTGTATTCAGCACGAATGATCACTGGAATAGACATTCCGGATTGTAAGATTGTTTTCAAGGAATGAAACAGGGAAAAGTAATTGCCGGGAGCGATATGTATAACAAGGACATTTTTCCCGGTGTCATTCATAATTTCTGTTTCTGTTAAGTCTTTTATTTCTTCAGGGGAAATATTAATAAAATTTAATAAAGGTGATCGCTTTTTGTTTGTTTTATATTCGTTTAAACTGAAAATGGGTACACATTGAATTTCTTTATCCACGGATGGCTTCCAATGATCAGGATTTACAATAAAAAAAGTTCCTTCATTATAACTTTTTAATGTATTTCCTGAAGTTATGAATATAAAATCCGGTGCGATTTCATTAATATTCATTACAGAAATGTGATCAGACGAAATTTCATTGCCAGGATCCCAGCCCGGTTCTTTAAATTTATCTGCAGTAGATATTACCACTGGAACCTTTGAGTCCCCGATATTCAGAACGCTGCTGGTATTTTTCTTAAAAGATAATAATTGTTTCCAATCCGGATTTTGATCTGATCCACACCTGATTTTATCAAATATTGAGACGAGTTTCCTGGCTACCGGTACCTCTTTTTCCGGATCCTCGGTTAATGATATTCTGATTGTATCACCTATTCCTTCACCCATTAAGGTGCCAATACCTGTTGCTGAACGAAGCCTGCCGTCTTCCCCTTCTCCTGCTTCTGTAACTCCAAGATGAACGGGGAAATTCATTCCTCATCCATCATGGTTTTTACAAGCAGACGGTTTGACCAGATCATGATTCGTGTATTGCTTGACTTTAAAGAGACGACAATATTATTAAAACTTACTTCTTCGCAGATCCTGAGATACTGCATAGCAGATTCAACCATTCCTTCAGGAGTGTCACCATATTTATCCATGATTCTCTCAGACAATGATCCGTGATTAACTCCGATTCTGATTGCAGTATCATTTTTCTTGCAGGCTCGCAGAAGAGAAATAAATTTATCCCTGAAATCCTCTCCTGCGAAATTTCCAGGGTTAATTCTCACTTTTTCAACTATACTTGCAGCTGTTTCTGCAATTTTAGGATTGAAATGAACATCCGCGTTTAATGGTATATCAAATCCTCTTTTATTTAGTACACTTTTAATATTTCTCAGATTTTCCGCTTCCCTCTGATTTCTTGCCGTTAATCGGACAAAATCTGAACCTGCCTGAATAATTCGGATACATTGTTCGACAGACGCATCTGTATCCATTGTATCCGTATTCGTCATTGACTGGATACGAATGGGTGCATCCCCTCCAAGTTCAATTTTTCCTATTTTTATTTTACTACTTGGATACAATTGTGTTTATATATTAATGTAATGCAGCATCCTGAAATCTACTTATATCCTCCAATCGAAACCGTCTTTTGTATCACGGATTTCAACGCCAAGTTTTTCCAGTTCATTTCGGATCTTGTCGGCGGTTTTATAATCCTTATTATTCCTTGCTTCAATGCGGATTTTGAGCAATAATTGGATCAAACCCTCAAGAAGTTCTTTATGTTCGGATGTTTGTGATTCTTCCTTCAGGCCGAGGATATCATATACAAAAATCCGGTACATTTTCTTCATTTTTTCAATGTCAGTAGAAGTTATGGTATCATTACCTGCTACAACAGAATTAATTTCTCTGACGCCATCAAATAAATGTGAAATAGCCACTGGGCTGTTCAAATCATCATTCATAGCATCATAGAAATTTTTTTCTGTCTTTTCAGGATTAATAGTTGATTTTTCTGAAGGATTGATTTTGTGAAGATTTTTCATTCCTTCCTTCAGCCTGCCTAATCCTTTTTCAGCTGCCTGTAATGCTTCATTTGAAAAATCAAGAGGGCTGCGATATTGGGCCTGCAGCATAAAGAACCTTATAGTCATAGGACTGTAGGCTTTATCAAGCAGTTTATGTGTGCCGTTAAAGAATTCTTCGAGCATGATAGAATTCCCAAGTGATTTACCCATTTTCTGGCCGTTGATTGTAATCATGTTGTTATGCATCCAGTAACGGACAGATTCTTTCCCCTGGTATCCTACTGTCTGGGCAATTTCACATTCATGATGTGGAAACATAAGATCCATTCCACCTCCATGGATGTCAAATTGTTCACCAAGATATTTTCTGCTCATTACGGAACATTCCAGGTGCCATCCGGGAAAACCTTCGCTCCAGGGTGAAGGCCAGTGCATTATATGTTCGGGATCTGCCTTTTTCCACAATGCGAAATCAAGAGGATTTCTTTTATCAGATTGTTTTTCAAGATCACGGGAAGCCGTCAGCAAATCGCTGACAGATCTTCCTGAAAGTTTACCATAATTGTACTTACTGTTGTATTTATCAATATCGAAATAAACTGAACCATTACTTTCATAAGCAAATCCATTTTCAATTAATCTGGCAACCATTTGCTGCTGTTCAATGATATGACCTGATGCCATAGGTTCAATTCCCGGGGGAAGGACATTCAGTTGTCTCATCTTATCGTGGTAATGGTTCATATAAAGCTGCACCACTTCCATTGGCTCAAGTTGCTCAAGCCTTGCTTTTTTGGACACTTTATCTTCTCCTTCATCTGCATCATGTTCAAGATGTCCCACGTCAGTTATATTCCTGACATAACGCACTTTGTATCCAAGGTGATTCAGATACCGGTACAATAAGTCAAAAGTAATGGCTGGCCGGGCATGACCCAGATGAGGATCACCGTATACAGTCGGACCACACACATAGAGGCCGACATGAGGAGGATGCAGTGGCTCAAAGACTTCTTTTGTGCGGATTAAGGTATTATAGATAATTAATTTATTTTTCATGACTGATTATTGGTAGTAATGTCTTTATTTTGTGTAATTCTCAAATTTACTAAATTTCATCATGGCTAGAAAAGGCAAAAAAAGAAAGTCATCCCGGACTTCCAATGACAGGAATTCATTAACGGATGCTGTATTGGGGATATTTACCCAAAATCCCAATAAAACCCTGAATAATAAACAGATCATCAGACTTCTTGAAATACGGGATAATAATGCACCGAGAATGATAAATGACACACTTGAATCACTGAAAGAAAGAGATGACCTGTTGGAGATATACCCTGGTAAATTCAAACTTAAATCAAAGGGAGGATATGTACAGGGTAAAGTGGATATGACTCAGCACGGGTATGCCTTTATATCATCAGATGATTATGAAGAAGACATTTTCGTTTCCCGTGATAATCTTAACAATTCACTGAACGGAGATTATGTGAAAGTTTTCCTGTATGCCAGGAGAAAAGGGAAAAGACTGGAAGGTGAAGTGGTTGAAATTCTTGAACGGGCAAGAACAACTTTTGTTGGAATCGTCGAAGTTTCACAACATTTTGCATTTCTGAACTGTGGTTCGAAGGCAATGCCTTATGATTTATTTATATCTCCGGGGAAACTCAAGGGTGCTAAAGATGGTCAGAAAGCCATCGCCAGGATAATAGACTGGCCGAAAGATTCAAAGAATCCGGTCGGTGAGATTTTAGAGGTATTAGGTGATCCCGGCGAGAATGATGTTGAGATGCATGCCATACTGGCAGAATTTGAACTTCCATGGAAATTTCCTGATGAAATAAACCGGGCTTCAAACCTGATCCCTGATAAAATAACAAAAGAAGATTTTAAAGACAGGAAGGATTTCAGGAATGTACCTACTTTCACTATTGATCCTTTTGATGCTAAAGATTTTGATGATGCGCTTTCACTGAGAAAGCTTAAGAATGGTAAATGGGAAATAGGAGTTCATATTGCCGATGTTACCCATTATGTTAAACCGAAATCGGTTATTGACCAGGAAGGTTATGAAAGAGGAACATCTGTTTATCTTGTCGACCGCGTAGTACCAATGCTACCTGAAAAACTTTCAAATTATATTTGTTCACTCAGGCCGAATGAGGAAAAACTTTGTTACTCAGCTGTTTTTGAAATGAATGATAATGCGGATGTTCTGAATGAATGGTTTGGCAGAACCGTGATCCGGTCCGACCGGAGGTTTTCATATGAAGAAGCACAAGATGTCATTGAAACCGGTAAAGGCGATTTAAAAAATGAAATATTGACACTTCATAAGCTGGCTCAGAAGCTCCGGGCGGAGCGATTCAAGAGTGGCTCCTTTTCTTTCGAAAGGGTTGAAGTGAAATTTGAAATTGATGAAAAAGGATATCCTCTGAGGGTCTACTGGAAAGAGAACAAAGAATCGAATCAATTGATAGAAGAATTTATGCTACTGGCTAACAAAAAAGTAGCGGAACT
>Ga0113563_10000802_pt1 | contig 16464 bp, 10 predicted proteins | sample Mud3Dept3metaG_FD_80117 | JGI IMG/M metagenome (GOLD analysis project Ga0113563, IMG submission 80117) | Freshwater wetland microbial communities from Ohio, USA, analyzing the effect of biotic and abiotic controls - Mud 3 Core 4 Depth 3... | ecosystem: Environmental > Aquatic > Freshwater >...
GATATGTTTATAAACCTGATAAAATATACTCTGAGGTCTTTTAAAAGACAGCGATCTTATATTATAATCAATATTCTTGGCTTGTCGATCGGTATAGCCTGCAGCCTCGTTATTGCGATTTTTGTATTAAATGAAGCCGGGTATGACAGGTTCAATGTCAAAAAAGACAGGATATTCAGACTTGTCCTTAATGGTAAGATCGGAGGACAGGAAATAATAGGAGCTTACACGTGTGCACCTATTGGCCCAACCATGGTGAAGGAATTTCCGGAGGTTGAAGATTTTCTAAGGATGGATGGGCGTGGACCTACTGTTGTTGAATATAAAGACCAGACATTTACAGATGATCATGTGGTTGAAGCAGATTCTGCGTTTTTTAATTTCTTTTCTATTCCTGTCATAAAAGGAGATCCTGAGAATATGCTTAATGGACCGAGGAAAGCTGTGCTGTCGGAATCAACCGCAAAGAGGATCTTCGGAGATGAGGATCCGATAGATAAAGCAATAAAAATCGGAAATGATACGGCAAGATTCATCATTTCAGGCATCATGTCGGATATCCCCGGCAACTCTCATTTTGAAGCGAGCATCCTTACCTCATTCATGACAAATCCAAGGTCGCAAAATCCGATATGGCTTAGCAACAGCTTCAGCACATATCTGTTGTTAAAGCCAAAGGCCAGTTATGTTACAGTAGACGAAAAGATACCCGCAATGCTTGAGAAATATGTCGGTCCGGAAGTTCAGCGTTTCATGGGAATTTCACTTGATGATTTTACTGCACAGGGTAACAAGTACAACTTTTTTCTTCAGAACCTGACTGATATACACCTTGATCCTTCAATCCAGCAGGAATTCAAGGCGGCCAGTGATCCCAAATACCTTGTAATCTTCGGCAGCATCTCTATTCTGATAGTTCTTATTGCAGCGATAAATTTCATGAATCTGGCCACTGCACAGGCATCAAGAAGATCGAAGGAGGTGGGGATAAAGAAAGTAGCCGGGTCAACACGCGGTTTGCTGATTGGTCAGTTCCTCTCCGAATCTTTTATTCTGTCATTAATTTCCCTATTAATAGCACTGATTATCATTAAGATCACTCTGCCATATTTCAATAACCTGTTAGGAGCTAACCTGGGGCTGAAGCTCTTTGACGCCTGGTACAAAATCCCTGCATTAGTCGTTTTTTCGCTTATGGTGGGCATCATGGCGGGAAGTTATCCCGCGCTTTTCCTTTCATCTTTTAACCCGTACGAGGTTCTTAAAGGGAGTGTACGGGGCAGTATGCATAATGGTACAATAAGAAGGGTGCTGGTAGTATTTCAGTTCGCAGTTTCAATACTACTTATTACAGGAACACTGGTAATGTACCGCCAGATATTTTTTATGCTTAATAAAGATGTCGGATTCGACAAGGAGCAGATGCTTGTTATAAACAGGGCAGGTGCTCTTGAATCGAGAGTTGATGCATTCAAGGATGCTGTTAAGGAGATCCCGGGTGTGATAAATATTGCCAGCTCAACCGCCGTTCCGGGCCGCAACAACAACAATAACGGTTATGGGCTGGAAGGAAGGAAGGATGAAACAATTCTTATGACGACCAACTGGATTGACTATGATTATATTAATACATACAGGATGACCCTGGCAGAAGGCCGCAACTTCGATAAATCCTTTGCCACTGACAAACAGGCCTGCATTATTAATGAAAGTGCAGCAAAGAATTTTGATATTACCGATATAGCTAATACGCGTTTCATGCAACCAAACGATTCAGGCAGGTTCACTTATTTACAGGTAATAGGTATCGTAAAAAACTTCAACTTTGAATCGCTTCGTAATCCTATTCAGCCATATGTCTTCTGCTTTAAGGATGTTGATAATCAATGGGGATATGTAACTGTCCGGTTATCCGCTCAAAACTTTCAGCAGACAATCACCGAAATTGAGAAGAGATGGAAAGAGTTTACATCAAATGATCCACTGCAATACTACTTTGTCGATGAAGATTTTAGACAGATGTATATCCAGGAGAAGCAGAATGCGCAGTTGGCTGTGATATTCTCAATCCTTGCAGTTTTTATTGCAGCCCTCGGGTTGTTGGGGCTAACATCTTTCACCGTTGAACAGCGGACAAAAGAAATCGGGGTGAGGAAAGCTATGGGATCATCTGTTGCGTCAATCTATCTGGTCATTTCAAAGGAAATTATTTTTCTCGTATCAATATCTGCCCTGATTGCGTGGCCTTTGATTTATTATATTGCCGGCAAATGGCTCGAGAATTTCTATTTCAGAATAAATCCCGGAGCATTCAGTTTTCTTGCCGGCCTCATGATAGCTGTTATAACTGCACTGATCACCATAAGTTACAGGATTTTGAAAGCCGCAAGGGTAAATCCTGCACAATCACTTAAATACGAATAAACCAATTTTTTATGTTCAGAAATTACCTTCTTGTCACCTTCAGAAACTTACTGAAAAACAAGATATTCACTCTTATTAACATTGTGGGGCTGGGTATTGCACTCTCTGTCTGCATCGTTGCTTTCTTCAATCACATGTTCAATTATGAATTCGACAGGACTCATGAAAACTTCAATGAAATTTACAGGGTAACATGTTTCAGGGATATGCAGGGCAGGGAGCAGGAATATGGAATAATTCCAGCAACCCTTGGGCTTGAGATTAAAAAAGATATTCCGGGAATTGAACGGTCCGCACGGCTTTTGAGAAGCAGTTCTCCTGTAAAGGAAGGGGATGATGTCTTCCCCGGTCAGATATCTTATGTTGATCCTGAGTTCCTTGATATATTTACATTTCCTGCAGTTACAGGAGATATAAAATCCGTTTCCGAACAGGGAAATGTCCTGGTAAGCCAGACCATGGCAAAGACACTTTTTGGTGATGAATATCCTATCGGCAAGACGATCTCCATAGTAAATGACAACAATAAGGAATTTTCATACAGAGTCGGGGCTGTATTCACAGATCTTCCTGAAAATTCCAGCTTCAGGATCGATATCCTTACACATTTTGACAACTTCCTGCTTATGTGGCAGATTAAAGATACGGACTGGAAGAACTGGGCAAATGCCCTTTTCATTCAGGTACATGATAAAGCTCTTCTTCCTTCGATTTCCCAGTCGCTGAAAAACTATCTGCCTGTTCAGAACAGGGCAAGAGAAGACTTCCGTATAAACAGATTTTCACTGGTCCCCCTGAAAGAGGTAAGCTCCAACTCGAGGACAACATGGTCATCAGGACTTTTTCCATCGTTGCATCCCGCTGCGGTTGTCTCACCACCCATAATGGCGATCTTCATCCTGCTGATAGCCTGCTTTAATTTCGCCAACACTGCAATTGCAATATTCAGCAAGAGACTTAAGGAAATTGGGCTAAGAAAGACATTTGGTGGCCGAAGAGGCCAGCTTGTCACCCAGTTTATGTTCGAAACTCTTATAGTTTGCCTGCTCGCATTGCTGATCGGGATTGCCCTGGCCTCAGTCCTTGTACCAGCTTACAGCAACCTCTGGGCATATATGTCGATATACCTCACCTTCAGCCAGTACGGTTTCTTCTGGATCTTTCTTCTCCTTCTCCTTTTACTTACAGGCTTTCTCGCAGGAGTCTACCCTGCATTACATATGAGCTCATTCAGCCCTGCCAGTGTGCTGAAAGGCACTAACCTCTTCAGGGGCTCAGGAAAGCTCTCGGCAGTTCTCCTGACTCTCCAGTTCACAATCTCGATCATGGCACTTGTAATGGGTATCGTATTTGCAAAAAATGCTGGTTTTCAGAGAAATCTTGACCGGGGGTATGACAAGGATAAGCTTATTGTTGTACCACTTCCGGGAGAACTATACAACTCTTTCAGGAATGAGATCATTTCCAATCCAAAGATTCTTTCAGCTGAGGGGACAATGAACCATATTGGCTGGGGAACCTACAGAAGGCCAATAAAGGATGCTTCAAAACAGCTTGAAGTGGATGTTATGGATATTGGTCCGGAATATGCCCAGACTATGGGTTTGCGTCTGAAAGAAGGCCGGTTTTTTGATAAGAACAGGGTTGAAGCAGACAGGTCAACCGGATCAATAATTATAAACCAGAAGCTCATTGAGGCTTTTGGCTGGCCTGATGGAGTAGGAAGAACCGTAACCCTTTACGATACAACCACACTAACTGTGATCGGCGTGGTGGAGGACTTTTATACCTCAGGGCTCTGGCAGGAAATTGAACCTTTAATGATGAGAATTTCCGGAAGCGACCGGTTCTATACGATGGCTGTCCGGGCAAATCCCGAAGATCTGCCCGGTGTTCTCGATTTTGTCAGCCAGAAATGGAAGACTTTGGGAACGAATCAGATTTTCGGAGGGATGCTCCAGGAAGATACAATGCATGAAGAAAAGGATATTAACGGCAGCATACTTAAGGTTAATGTGTTCCTGGCAATTATAGCCGCATTATTATCGCTTATCGGGATGTATAACCTGGTTTCCCTGGATATTATTAAACGAACTAAAGAGGTGGGAATAAGGAAGATACAGGGAGCTCCCATACCTGTTATTATGTTTCTTGTAAGTAAAAAATTTCTTGTCGTCCTTTTGGTTGCATCAATACTCGGCTGCATTGGCGGATACTATATGTCCTTTATGCTGCTGGACTCAATATGGGATTACTTTGTTAAGATCAGTATAGGAATCCTGCTGCTGTCAGCGTCCATTATGATAATTGCAACAATTGTTACAATAAGTTATAAGGTTGTAAAGGCTGCAATGAGGAATCCGGCGGATTCGCTCAGATATGAATAAGACCGGTGAGGACCCCCCCGGCCATCAGCCAGGTCGCTGATGGCCTGCCCCCTAAAGGGGGCCTAATACACACAGATATTTAGACAATTAGATTATGCTTGAGAAATGGATATAAGTATAATTTGCTAACAAACAGAAAATTAGCCCCCCTTCAGGGGGGGTGGGGGGTCAGGTGATATCAATACATCCTGTTTATCAGCTGACCTATCTCATCCCGCTTTCTCAGAGGGAAACTATGACTCTTCCCGTCACGGGTGATTACATTGATTCCTTTAACCAGAAAAAGGCTTTTATTATAGAAAATAACTTCCAGTATGTTTTCGAAAAGGATCTCGAAATTGAAATGTTCCAGCTGTTCGCTTAATGTCTTGAAATATATTCTTTGATTAGTCACAATCAGCTTTCCATCTACTTTTTGTTTATCAACTACCTGGTTTGTGTCACCGGCTTTCAGGACAACTTCATTCGGATTTAATTTGACTGTCATGTTCTTGCAGTATTATTAGGTATTACAAATATTCTTTAGAGTTCAATCATCATAAAGACGGCACTTCAGACAGAAAGTTGCAGAAAGACGGGATAATTTTAGAAAATACTTTAAAGGGTTCATTATTTCAAAGTCAAAGCAGTATTTTACCGTTGCGCCGTTGCTCCGTTGCTCCGTTGCACCATTACGCCTTTTAATATACATCAACCCCATTGTCTAATAATTAGACAATATTTCTTATTTTCGTATTTCAATTAACAACCGATGAGCAAAGTAACCGATAAGCTTGTACTTGGAGCCTCACCCACGATGATCAATGTAATGAACATTGTCAGGAGGATTGCTCCGACAGAAGCAAATGTGCTGATAACAGGCGAAAACGGAACGGGAAAAGAGCTTATTGCCAGGGAAATACACAATCTCTCGGGTAGGGCAGGGGAGCTTATGATCAGTGTTGATATGGGGTCAATAACCGAGACGCTCTTTGAAAGTGAGCTGTTCGGACATGTAAAGGGCGCCTTTACCGATGCCAGGGAAGACAGGAAGGGAAAATTCGAGCTTGCCACAGGCGGAACATTATTCCTGGATGAGATCGGCAATCTCTCACTGCAGTCACAATCAAAATTATTGAATGTGCTTCAGAACAGGCAGATTGTACGGGTCGGTTCAAACAGGCAGATACCTGTGAATATCCGGCTGATCTGTGCCACAAACTGCGATCTCATGAATATGGTCGGAGAGGAGCGGTTCCGCGAAGATCTGCTCTACAGGATCAATACCATAATTATTGATGTCCCGCCACTTCGGGACAGGGTTGATGATATCCCAATCCTGGCAAGTTATTTCCTGAAAGTTTATTGTGAAAAATATAACAGAGAACCGATAAAGATCAACACCCATGCACTGGAGAAGCTCACCAATTACAGCTGGCCGGGTAATGTCAGGGAAATGCAGCATGCCATCGAGAAAGCCGTGATCATGAGCGATTCACCAATTCTTCTTCCTTCAGATTTCGAATTCAGACCGCCATCAGGAAAAGCTCACCACACTGAGCTGACTCTGGCGGAAATGGAGAAGAAAATGATACTTGATTGCCTGAAGAGACATGGCAACAACATCAGCGTGGCTGCAGCAATGCTTGGCATTACCAGGCAGACTCTCTACAACAAGCTGAAGAAACTCGATTATGGCCTCTCTCAGCCTACTACCTGACCATCGAACAGGTTCACTATCCTGTGAGCATAACCTGCATCTCTGTCGTTGTGTGTGACCATTATTATAGTGGTACCCTCTTTATTCAGTTCTGTAAGAAGGTTGATCACTTCAATACCATTCTTTGAATCAAGATTACCTGTGGGCTCATCGGCAAGGATCAGTCTGGGATTCGCAACAACTGCACGTGCAATCGCTACTCTCTGCTGCTGTCCGCCCGAAAGCTGCTGTGGAAAATGTTTTGCCCTGTGGGTGATCTTCATCCTTGCAAGGGCATCTTCCACCTTTTTCTTCCTTTCGCCGGCTTTCATCTTCAGATAAATAAGGGGAAGTTCAACGTTCTCATACACATTGAGCTCGTCAATCAGGTTGAAGCTCTGGAAGACAAAACCGATGTTACCTTTGCGGAATACGGTTCTGTCGCGCTCCTTAAGGTTTGCAACCTCTGTGCCGTTAAAAAGATAGCTTCCGGATGTCGGATTGTCTAGCAATCCGAGGATATTGAGCAGGGTAGATTTCCCGCATCCCGATGGGCCCATAACTGCAACATACTCACCTTCTTTAACATTCAGATTCACTTTATTGAGAGCTGTTGTCTCAACTTCCTCGGTCCTGAAGACCTTGGTCAGATCGTTAGTTTTAATCATTGCATAAAGTATTAGTCGTTATTTTACTTTTTAAACACAAGTTTTTCATTTTTCCCAAAAGATTCATAGCCGGAAATAATTACTTTTTCACCCATATGAAGCCCGTCAAGTACCTCATAATATTTCGGATTTTTTCTGCCAATGGAAATATTGCGTTTCGTCGCAAAGGATTCTGAGGGATCAAGGACAAATATCCACTGCCCTCCTGTCTCCTGGAAGAATCCGCCGATGGGCACCATCGTGGATTCCTTTGGCTGGCCAAGCTGCAGGCTGGTATAATATGTCTGGCCTGCTCTGATGTTATCCGGCATGCTGTCAACAAAAACCATGTCTATCTCAAAGGTTCCGCTCCTGACCTCAGGATAAACTCTTCTCACAACAAGACCAAATTCATTTCCCTGTCTGTCGAGAGTTGCTGTCAGCTGTGTTTTAACCCTGTCAATGTAATGTTCGTCGATCTGTGCAGTGACCTTAAAGGATGTCAGGACATTTATCTGGCCCATATTTGCACCTCTCTGGATTGACTGACCGATCTCAGGGGTTAACAGACCCAACTGACCGTCTATCGGGGCTCTTACATTAAGGTTTTCAGCCCGGTTTCTTACCAGCTGAAGGTTTTTCCGCATATTCTCAAGGTTGGCTGTAATTGTGCTTACCTGAACCGATCTGAAAATCGAATCCTGCCGCTGGCGTTCAATAAAAAGCTCCTGTGATTGCCTGGCCATATCAAGATCTTCCTTTGATCGCAGGAACTCCTCCCTTGAAATGAGATTATCTTTCATAAGGATCACATTCTGCTGGTAGTTACGTTCTTTTCTTTCAATATCATATTTAATGTTGAGAAGCTGGGTTTTTATCGCAATTCTTTCCTGTTCCATCGTAACCTGTGTATTCCTCAGGAAGTTTTCCTTTTCGGCAAGCTGTGCTTCACTGTCGAGGATATTGAGGTAAAGGTCCGGATTGGATAATCTTAAAATAATATCTCCTTTTTTCACCATTGCTCCCTCTTCAATCAGCTTCTCCTCAACCCGTCCGCCTTCCTGGGCATCAAGGAAGATAGTACTTATGGGCTCCACTGTACCAGGGACAGTGATATAATCGTTGAACTGACCAAAGACCACTGACTCAATTATCAGCTTGTCCTTTTCCACCTTATATGTTGAGGTCCGGTCGGTGAAGAAAGCCATGTAGAAGAGTACTATTATTATTATCCCTATTGCTATATATCCGATATGCTTTTTCTTAAGACCCTTTTTCTTTTCTATGGGTTTGTCCATTTTTTCAACAGGTGTATCCATTACCACGTTTGTTTTATCACATTAATTAAAAATAATATTCTCATATTCTCCGGTTGAATAAAAATTGATGGAAAGCTTCCTTATTACCATCTGAAGTTTAGTGCGTAATGCTTCAGCTTCTGCCCTGAACAGGGTAGTTTTTGCTGCCGAATAATCTGTCACGTCAACAAGTCCTGATTCAAACTTTTTTTCAACGGTTTTGAATGATTTGTTGTTGTACTCCAGATTCGCCCGGGCAGCCAGATATTCGTCCTTTCCCCTGGAATAATCGAGACAGGCATTCTCTATTTCAGTGTAAAGATTATTCTTCTCCTGTTCAAGCCTGAGCGAGGTGTCGTCTTTTCTGATCTTCGCATTCCTTATGTTCCTTCCCAGGGTGTAGTTGTTAAAGATCGGAATGTCAAGTGATAAATAGACAGCCTGGCTGGTATTGTTCTTTAGCTGGCTTGAATAGGAGAGCTGTTGGGGTGCCTCGTCACTGAGTATTCTGTAATAACCGGTAAAGACAGCGCCACCTATCGAGATTTCAGGAGCCACCAGACCCCTTGCAGCCGAGACCTGCTTTTTGTTCGCTTTAAGTTCATATTCAATTGCTTTTAGCCTTGGAAGGATTTGTGAGGCTATACGATAAATGCTGTCCGTCTCATAGCTTTCGTCGCTTATCAGCATCTTTTCCGGATCCGGGATCAGCAGATCAAAATCCGATTCAGGGTCAAGTTGCAGCAAATGCTTAAAGGTTGTCAGAGCCTGACTGGCTGTGTTGTGTGCTATGGTATATGACAGCCTGTCGGCAGATACCTGGCTCTCCATCTCATACTGTTTCGAAAGAGCCTCCTTGCCTGTTTCCACCATTTTAGAAATTCTGAAATTCTGCTCTTCCGAAAGCCCAAGCTGCATTTTGGAAGCCTCTTCAAGACCTTTTGCATAAAGGACCTGGTAATATTGTCCCAGGATCTCAATTATAAGAGTATTCCTTGCGATCTTCTCTGCTTCAAGTCCTGCCTGGTACATGAACCTGTTGGCCGCAATTGTATTTAGCGTCGCAAATCCGTTGAAAAGATTGAGATTCGTGTTAAGAGAGTACGAATTGCTGATGTTCTGCTCAAATGTTATCAGGTTAGTGACCGGGTCGATCGACCTTCCGAATCCTACGCGGGCATCGGATCCGAAATTCAGTGAAGGCAGGACATCCATCCTGGATTTCAGCAGGTTGGCTTGCGATGTCTCGGTCTGCAGTCTCTGCCTCTTTAAGCCAATATTATTTGTAACGGCATAGTTTATACACTCTTCGAGTGTCCAACTCTTAACCTGACCCGCCGCTTCAAACCATACCAGGGTAAATAGTAGAATTGCTGTCCAGAAAGGCCTCTTCATCATTTTTCAGATTGATCTCATTAATTTGAATTGTTTAAACAAAAAAAATGCCAGTTATTTTAACTAGCTTATAATCTGCTATATATATAGGATTCTAATAATATCATGTGTAAAATAAATAGACATATAACTGTCTAATATTTATACATAATAAGGAATAACCATAATAGAATATTCAAATCCCGCTACACCTTTGTGCCACAGTTCTACTGTACCCTTGTACTACCAGGCATTGTATTTAAAATGTAACTTTTTATCTTCGTTTACGTAAATACCTTATTTCATATAAAAGACAGATGAGGATAACCGATTGTATTAAATTCTCGAATGAAAATCCTGTATGCTACCTCGCAACCGCAGAGGGTGATCAACCGCGTGTTCGTGCTATTGGATTCTGGTTCGCAAACAAAACAGGTTTCTACTTTCAGACGAGCTCTTTTAAAGAGTTTCCTCTTCAACTTGCAAAAAATCCCAAAACTGAAGTCTGCTTTTATAAACATGAAGGAATGATGGGTACCATGTTGAGGATTTCAGGGAAGGTTGAATTCCTGAACGACAAAAAACTCAGCAAAAAAGTTCTGATTGACAGGCCTTTCCTGAAAAGTTTTGGACTTACGATCGATAGCGATCAACTGGTAATTTTCAGGATCGCCCATGGCGAGGCTCATTTCTGGACTATGGAGACAAACCTGAAACCCAAAGAGATAATAAAATTTTAAATTTTCAGCTCTGATGTATTGGACCAAATTTGAACAGTCGTCAGGAAAAGGGAGGATCAGACATTTATTATCGGTTTCCCGATACAACAATTCTTGAATTTCTTCCCGCTGCCGCATGGACAAGGATCATTCCTCTCCGGCATAACCTGCTTCACAACCTGATTTTCCTTATTCCTTATCCATGTCATTACATTGGCCGGGGCACGTTTGTTTTTAAGCTCTTTAGCCATGAAATCCATATATGGCTCCACATGCTTGAAAAATATCTTGTAGCCTTCACACAAATAATTCAGCCCCGGCTTACCATCAGGAGTGAGCATAAACCTGTGCTTCGGACACTCTCCGTGGCAGGCATACCGGACATCGCATTGCAGACAATACCTGGGCAGCGTATTTCTCTTATCTATCCCGAAGTCGAACTGCCGCTGTGATTTGACCATGTCAATCATCGGGACTTCCAGAATGTTTCCAAGAAAATATTCCGGGTAAACAAAATGGTCACATGAGAAAAGATCCCCGTTATGCTCCATTACAAGGGCATTGCCGCAGGTTCCGCTGAAAACGCATAACCCCGGATTTTCACCAACATAGTTTGCCAGCGTGGTGTCGAATATCTGTACATAATACCTTGCAACATCATTCCTTACCCATTCATCGAAGATTGTAATGAGGAACTTACCAAAGTGTTCAGGCCTGACCGACCAGTCTGTGACTTTTGCATCACCATGAACCGGGGCAATAAGTTTTAAATGATCCGCGGCCGGATCGTCGGCAAAACGTTCCACCACCGGAAGGAATTGCATGAATCCACTGCCGATCTTTTTCAGGAACCTGTATGTTTCACTCGCATAATTAACGTTGTAATCATTCACCACACTGAGAGTGTTGAACTCCACCTTGTGTTTATGAAGGAGTTCAATGCCATTCATGACCTTTCCGAATGTTGGCCTGCCAGAAACAGTCTTCCTGTATTTGTCATGGTTATGTTCAGCCCCATCAATTGAGATACCAACAAGTATTTTATTGTCAGTAAAGAAGTTGCACCAATCGTCATTAAGTCTTGTCCCATTTGTCTGGAAAGCATTTTCAATCCTTTTTCCTCCTGAATACTTCTTCTGGTAATCTATCGCTTTCCTGAAAAAATCGAGCCCCATGAGTGTCGGTTCACCCCCCTGCCATGTAAAAGTGACAACAGGCACTTCGTTGGCTTCAATAAACTGCTTTGTGAAGTTCTCAAGCAATCCGTCAGTCATCCTGAACTCATTGCCGGGAAACAGTTTCTTCTTTTCAAGGTAATAGCAATATGTGCAGTTCAGATTACAGGAGGGTCCTGCAGGCTTCAGCATGACATGAAAGGCGTTTGGCCTTTTCAGCTTCAGCGCATCCGTAAAAAGCAGGTTTGTTTTCATTCAGACAATGTTGCCAGGCATCAAAAATAAGAATATTGAAGAGAACGGCAACCTGGAAGTGATATATGTACATGTAAGAAGCTGAGTGGGAGAGTGGGAGAGTGGGAGAGTGGGTGAGTGGGTAAGTGGGCGGGAGGGTGAGGAAGATCTAGTGAAGGAAAGTTACATCGCCGACTTTATTGAAGTAGGTTCCGTCGGCAAAACGACCGGTGGCTTTCCAGACGTAGACTCCCTGAACTGCAAGGTTTCCGCTGCCAAAATATCCATCCCAACCCTTATAAAGGTCATGGCTTTCATAGATCAGCATCCCCCACCGGTTGAATACCTGCAGATAGTACTCAATCACATTGGTGAAGAATGGTCTGAATATGTCGTCTGCCAGCTCATATTCCTTCCAGTAACCCCCCGTTGGTCCCGACTGGTTCCACCTGAAAGCATTAGGAAACTTGATTGCACCCTCCTTGTATTCCACCTTGATAGGAGATATGTATCTTGATGAGTCTGTACATCCGTCTTTTGAGGTCACTGTCAGAGTAACTTCATATACTCCTTCTGCCGCATATTTATGCCAGGGATTCTCTTCAACAGAGCTGCTGTCATCCCCGAAATCCCATAACCAGGAAACCCCGAACAATGAATGATTTTGAAACACCACCACCTGTGTGTTATTGATGACATCGGTGGGGAATGCATCGAAAATTGAAGTTGGATTCTGATAGACTGTGATCAATCCCTTGGACGTGGATTCTCCGGAATAATTGGTGACTGTAAGAGTTACAATATAATTTCCCGGGACATAATAAATATGGTCCGGATTCATTTCATCGGAAAATGTTTTGTCACCGAAGTCCCATAAATATATTTCTCCATGTAAGCTCAAATTCCGGAACTGAACAGTTAGTGGTGTACATCCTAAAGTATCAGGTTTAAAAACAGCCTTCGGCATCGGAGGCAGTATCACATTAATATGAATTGTATCAGTTCCTGAACATCCAAACCGGTCCTGCAGAGTCTGATAGGTGATGACATGCTTCCCGATCCCTGCTTCCATTGGATCAAACGAATTGCCGGTCATTCCTGTCCCTGACCAGCTTCCTCCCTGTGGGACAGCTGTCAGTGTTACCTTCGGATCAGTAACATAGAGTCTTTCGACCGGATTGATAATTGCCGTTGGAGAAGGCATTACAGTAACCGTGATCTGGTCTTCATCAGGACATCCATACGAACTGATTATCCGGTATCTTACAATATGGTCTCCGGGCCCGGCAACGGAAGGGCTGAATTTGTTCCCGCTAACACCAGTGCCCGACCATGTGCCGCCCTGGTCATGTGCTCTTAAAGTGACCGGAGCATTCTGTACGCATAATGTATCAACAGGAGTGATTGTAGCATCGGGGTAGGGAACAATGAGGATTTTGGCTGTTGTAACAACGGGAGGGTGATCACCATTTGCCGGATCGGCAGGTGGACCGGAAATATCCGGATCATCATATGGGTTACAGTAATTCCAGTTGCGCAATGTCACCTGGAAATACTGGCCAATCTGTTTATCACTGGCAACATTGATCACCTCTGAATAGACACCTGATCCGGTTACAGGTCCGGGAAGAGTTATTATAGCTGTTGTATATGGAAATGAGACGCCGGTCCCGTTTATTGTAACCGGAATACCTGTCATTGTTATGTCAGTTCCATAGATCCATTGTATCCACCTCGTATAAAGATTGGGTACATCTCTCTCCTGCGGAGGAACACAATTGAACTGGGTCAGGTCCTGGAACCTCACGTTTGCACCGTTTCCGTAACATATGGGGTATATTTCCGGGTTAATATGCATGTGCCCGCCGTTATGGTTATCATCATCCCAGACTGTAACTATCTGTTCCTGAGTGGATGAAGTACACAATACTCCATTGACCATCAGGGTGGATTGCGGCCGGTAATTGCATTTATCCCCTCTGGATGTATATGTATGATGTGCTGTAACCTCATAAGATCCGGCCGCGGTAGCTGTTGCCGGAAGTCTCTCAACTATGCCGTCATCCCAGTCAAACTGTATGGCAACCGGGGTCCCGGTATTATTAACTCCGGCGTAACTTACATTCCAGCTCGCTGAGACAGGGGAACATAACTTATCCGGTGTGATCCTGTTGGCTTTGGCTGTAATACTGCAATCCTGACCAATGGAATACAATGAGATATATATGAAGACTAAAAATAAAACCAAAAATCTCATAAAAATAATACCAAATAGTATTTGCTCTCACATATGCTTTAAACGATAAAATTAATATAAAGTTATATTACAAGGTAAATCTTTAAACAAAAACCAGCAATTTCCTGTTCTTCTCCTCTGTGATCTCTGTGTCCTCACTGCCTGCCTGCCCTGCCTGCCGGCAGGCAATCGGTAGGCAGTGAGGACACAGAGGGATCCAGAGAGTTTAATTATTGCATCTGATGAGGGGTAAACAATTTTTTTTTAATTTTAGAAACGAATAAAAGGAGAAAAAAATGAAAAGAAGAAAATTCCTTGAAATAACATCGATGAGTTCTGCTGCACTGGCATCCTCATTTTACATTCCGATAATTCCACAGGACCGGAAACTCAGGATCGGACTGATCGGCGCCGGCTGGTATGGCATGGTAATAACAACAGCAGCGCTTAAAAGCGGAGGAGTTGAAGTTATCGGGATCTGTGATATTGATTCCGAACATCTTAAGAGCAGCGCTGATGAAGTGGAGAAACTTCAGGGAAGCAGGCCAAAAACTTTCAAATACTACAATGATCTGCTTGATATGAAAGGACTTGAAGCTCTTTTCATCGGTACTATACCTCACTGGCATGCATTGCAGTTTATCGCCGCTTGCAAAAAAGGATTGGACATTTATTGTGAAAAACCGCTCTCTTACGATGTGCAGGAAGGGCTTGCCATGGTTGATGCTGCCCGCAAAGCAGGAAATATTGTTCAGATCGGCTTTCAGCGTCGCCAGGCGGGATCTTATAAAAAGGCAAAGGAGCTCATTGAAAGCGGCAGAATTGGCGATGTCCATCGAATTATGGCTCAGATACACTATAATCCGGGGAAGCAGGATACGACCATTCAGCAACCACCAGCTTCACTCGACTGGGAGGAATGGTGCGGTCCGGCTCCAAAGCTCGATTACCGTCCAAGTATCGGACACAGGTCGTGGCGGCTGGAGAAGGAGTACGGTAACGGTCACCTGGTAGACTGGGGGATCCATCATATTGACATCATCCGGAAGATCATGGACGAAAACATGCCGGAGAGATTTAATGTATCAGGAGGGATCTATGTTCTTGAAAACCAGATTACAACGCCTGACACACTAACTGCAGAAATGGCATTTAAGAAAGCACCTGTCCTCTGGCAGCACAGGCTGTGGGGCAATGGTGATGTGACCAGGGAATTCAACAATGGCATTTTTTTCTATGGTGAAAAAGGCACTCTGTTTGTCGAGGATTCGAAATTAATCTTATTTCCTGCAGGAAAAGAGGGGCAAAAAGAGGAGATGTCAGTTCCGACACCACTGATGCAGGAAAACCATGTGGAGAATTTCCTTAAGGCAGTGAGGAGCAAAGACAGAAATCTTATCACCTGCACGCCTGAGGATGCTTTCCGGTCCACAGCCACCGTTCAGCTCGCAATGATCTCATATTACACCGGCTCAACAGTGAACTGGGATGAGGAAAGGAATGAGATCACCGGAAATCCGGAAGCTTCTTTACTTTTAAAAAGAGATTACCGCGGGAAATACAAACACCCCTGACCGGGAAGGGTTCTTCTTTAAGTGTGATCATTTTCCACATATCCGGTTCAATTCTTCCTCAGCAACATCAAATCAGCTCCCTTGCTTTTCTGACGTCAAGACAAGCGCTCCTGTGGCTCCGGAGTTCGCTCTTTGCCCACCCTCTGTGAAAATAATAAGCGGAATATCCCGGATTATACCTGAGCTACTTGTTTAAATCTGAAATTGCATTTGGGAAGTATAGAATCCAATTATATAAAATCAACTGTTTTGATATTAGGGAAAAAATGTGTTACTTGAGTGTTTTTAAATGTAGGATGATGAAACAAGTTAAGAACCATAAAACAACAGGACGAAGGGAATTTATCTCAATGATTTCTGCTGCAGCAGCCATAGGACTCGTTGGTGTCCCCGGAGTTAAAGGAGCATCATTATCAGACCACCAGACCGGCATTAACGGGCAACCTGAACCCGCAATGCCCGCGATTAATCTGGGTCCGCACCGGGTCAGCCGTTTGATCTGCGGCTCGAATCCCATCCTTGGTTATTCTTACCTTGGTCCTCATACCGACACACATATGAAGGAGTATTTTACTACTGAGCAGACTGTTGAATTCCTCCTGAAATGTGAACAGGCAGGTATTATAACACACCAGCTATCCTCCAGACAGGAGTATCTGAGCCCTTTACGGGATCGCGGTTCCAAAATGAAGTTCATATGCCTGCACCAGGACCGTGA